>Ga0181566_10002941_pt1 | contig 13959 bp, 13 predicted proteins | sample 101ome_15_FD_133762 | JGI IMG/M metagenome (GOLD analysis project Ga0181566, IMG submission 133762) | Coastal salt marsh microbial communities from the Groves Creek Marsh, Skidaway Island, Georgia - 101402AT metaG (megahit assembly) | ecosystem: Environmental > Aquatic > Marine > Intertidal... | reverse complement strand
GCCTTCTCACCGTAAAGATACCAGTTAGGAAGTTTTTGGTTATCGCCAATTGAGAGAGTTAGCGTGGAATCCTTAGAGGAGTTGATCTTTTTAAAATTATTATCAATAATCCCCAAATCCCTTGCCGTCTCTCTTGCCTCCATTAAACGATCAATTCTAGCGAGTCGATCACTTTTCGCTTTATCGATGAGTCGGTGTCTCTCTAACTCTAAAGCTTCTATCTTTTCCTCATTGGATTCACTGATTCTTTGGATCTTGGACAGGCGATTGTTTCTCTCTTGGTTGGTTAAGAATTCAATGTCAGTATCAATCTCTTTGATTTTTTTTCTAAGATTTTGATTGTATTTAGTGAGTAGTTGATCTCTTTCATTCTCATTAATTTGAGAAAATAACTCTAGCAAAAAATCTCCCTGGAGAAGATAGTCTTTGCCCTCTATTGTTAAAGAGGTATTTCGATTGAACTTCTCTTGCATGTTCTTTGAGACTTTGTAATCAGAGGAGTCATTGAGGTTTTTTAGATAGTTTCGAAGTATCAAATCAGTTTCCTCGATGTTCTCAATCTTTGAGGTGAGATTTTCTCCTAATGGTGATTTTTTGAGTTCTTGAAGCTGTATCTCTTTATTAGTGATTTGCTGATAAAAGCTTGAGAATATACTCTCTCTAGTCTCCTTCAAGACGTTAAAGGTGTTGACTCGAGCGACTACTTCGTCACTGGGCAGATTAAAAGAAATCGTATTCGAGTATGTCTTAGTCAATTTGGCATAACCGAGAGCAATCGCTGCAAATACAATGGAGATAGCAATTAGGAATACCTTTCGATTCCATAGCGCTATGATAATCTCTCGAAGATCAATCTCGTCATCTAATTGCTCGATTTCTTTCTTGGCCATGAGTATATGGATGTATTGATTTAAGTGCTATTATGATACCTGATATTTAATAGGGTTATAATATCGAAAATGGAATTCCATACGAACATCTGGTACCTCGTCAAAACCAAACCTAGATCAGAGGAGGTGGCTGGGATTAACTTCAAAAACCAGTCCATCGAATACTTCCTACCGAGATTCACAAATGGCAAGCGAGAGGGAAAAGTCATATTTCCTGGGTATATTTTTATCAAACCCAAATCGGGTAATACCTACCAGTCTATTCGATCCACAAAAGGGATAAGTGATTTCGTACGCTTCGAGATGTCTTTCGCCAATGCGAGCGATGAGACGATTGATAAACTGAAAGAGGCGGTCGATGTGATGAATGATCTAATGGATCAGACTAGCCTTCATCAAAAAGGAGAAGAAGTCTTCATCAAATCAGGACCTTTCAAGGGTTTCAATGCTATTTTTCAGAAATATAATTCAGATGAGTCCGCATTTGTTTTGATTAATTTTCTAAGGAGCGAACAACGTTTGAGTCTCAAACTCGAGATGATTTCTTAAGCTTCAAAAAATAATAATTTCTACAAACTGCTGTAATTGTCAAATCAATAGGATGATTAATTCAAGATGATGATACTGAATGTTACCTTGAAGTTAGATCCCAATGAAATGAGATACCTGAGACCTTATCATGAAAGCAGTTAATTAGATAAGTTGCTAAAATCTTTTAGGATAATTTTTTTATTTCTTTATTTAGACATATGGCAAATTCTAAGAAAGACTATGTATGATTTGCTTGACCTTGTTTTCAACTGCGAATTCGCTTTCGAATAAAGCTTCACAACGTGAAGAGAATCCTTGATCGGATTTTATATCACTTAAAAGCTTTTCTGCTAAATTATGAAAATCACTTGCTTTATTTGTCTCACAAACTTCACCAACGTGGTTTATTCTAATAATTTTAGCAAGATCATTCCCTGCATTAACATTTGCTAAAACAGGCAAGCCACTTTGCAAATAAGTAAGAAACTTACCAGGAATATTGTGTGTCTTGTGACGATGATCAAGAGTTATAATTCCAACTTCGCACTGTGTAAATAACTCTGGAATTTCTTCTGGTTCAATTTGATCAAAAAAAAGGATATTTTTCATTTGATTTTTCTGTGCTAAGTGTTTTAACCTTGCAAATTCACTACCACGACCAACCATCAAGAAACCAATGTCTGTTCTATAATGCAACTTTTCTGCTAAATTTAGGATAATATCGATACCCTGCGCTTTTCCCATATTACCTGCATACACCATTATCCTTCGACCTGCAAGCACAGTATCTTCAACTCGAATAGGGCATCTCTCTATTCCCTTTTTGCCCAACCAGTTTGGCAGCAACTCAACACTTCTTCTTGATTTCTTATTCCATGATTTGAAAAAAATCTCATTACTTGGAGATTGAACACCTATTATGTTTGCAACAAGATACTGATATCTTGCCACTGCAGTAAAAAAGAGATAAGGTAAATTCTTTTTCATAAGTCCAATATCTACTGCCCAGTCTGGAAAAATATCTCGAATAATTAAATACGCCTTACATCCACTTTTCCATTTAAGATAATTAACAAAAGGTGTATGAAAAATGGAAGGCGAATACCATAATATCCCTTCCCAAGATATTTTGAATAATTCACTCCTGCGAAATTCTCGTATCATGGCAAACGGCATAAAAAACTCACTTAATGTGCGACGAACATACCCAACATCTTTTATGGGATATGTTTTGATACGAAAAACTTGAATACCACTACATTCTTGTAATATTGAGGATGTCTGTATATCACTATCTGCGACTATAACAGTAATATGATGCCCCTGACTAGCGAATTCAGAGGCTAAATCTCGTAACTGAATTGCCCCAGAATTGCTCAGAGGTGGATAGGTATCCGAAATTAATACTATTCGCAATGATCTAAGTTAATGAGTAAGTATTGTTAATATTTTTTCCATATAACACGATTGACATAGTCAGTGTAGCTATAAATAATTCGAACAACCTTGTCGCTAACATTTGGGATATTGTAGTCGGAAACTAAATGTATGTTGCGTTCAGATTCACGAAGCTGTGTCTCTAGTATTGATAATCCTTGGAGCAACCGATCTTTGTTTAATCCTACCATCATAACCGCAGTCTCTTCCATACTTTCTGGTCTCTCATGTGCTTCTCGAATGTTTAAAGCAGGAAAGTTTAAAATTGAGGATTCTTCATTAATAGTGCCGCTATCTGATAAAACTGCCTTAGCCGAAATTTGAAGCTTATTGTAGTCCTTGAAGCCCAGTGGTTTCAATAACTTAATTTCTGAATTTAATTCGACTTTCATTAGATCAAGACGTTTTTGAGTTCTTGGATGTGTAGAGACAATAATTGGCTTTTGATAAATTTCTGAAATTTCATTTAATGACTCTACCAAATTAAAAAAATTCTTATCATCATCAATATTCTCTTCACGATGTGCACTAACAAGAAAGAACTCGTATTTCTTAAGTCCTAAAAAGTTCAGAATATGAGAACTATTAATACCATCAAGATTGGCATTAAGCACCTCAAACATTGGACTACCGGTTTTTATAACCATATCAGCAGGAAGGCCTTCACTTAATAAATAATCTCTAGCTATACTACTGTATGTTAGATTTATATCTGCTAAATGATCTACTAAACGACGATTAATTTCCTCTGGAACTCTTTGATCAAAACAACGATTGCCTGCCTCCATGTGAAAGATAGGAATTTTTCTTCGCTTAGCTGGGATAACTGATAATGAGCTATTTGTATCGCCAAGGACTAAAATCGCGTCTGGAGCAATTTTTTCCAAAATTACATCAAAAGCAGAAATAATATTACCAATAGTATTTGCAGCACTTACACTATTTTTAGCGCACTCTAAAAAATAATCTGGCTTTCTTAATCCAAGGTCATCAAAAAAAATCTGATTAAGCTCATAATCATAATTCTGTCCTGTATGCACAAGCAGATGTTCACAGTGTTGATCTAAAGCTGGAATCACCCGAGATAAACGGATTATTTCAGGACGAGTACCTACAACGGTTATAACTTTTAATTTTTTCATTCTTGCTTCAAGCTCATTGCATAAGTATCTGGTTGGTCAGGGTTAAAAATCTCATTCGCCCAGAGTATAACAACTAATTCCTTATCGCCAATATTAGTAATATCGTGAGCCCACCCTGGAATTGTATCAATGACTTTAGAGTTATCATCATTGACAATCAACTCAAACTGCTCATTAGTAATAATATTTTTAAACTTAAATTTTGCTGTGCCGCTAGCAACGAGGAACTTTTCTGTTTTTGTGTGATGATAATGCCCACCACGAGTAACACCAGGATGGGCAGTAAAATATGAAATTTGCCCGCTATCTTTTGTCTTAATCATCTCAATAAAGTCTCCACGATCATCGTTGTGTTTTAATATAGGATAACTAAATTTGGCTACTGGTAAATAGCTTAGATAAGTTGAATATAAAGCTCTTGTAAGACCCGTTCCAACTTCTTCAGAAACTAAACTTTCTCTAACATTTTTAAACCCATGAATCTGATCTGCTAAGTCCCCAACCTTTATTTTGTATTCTTTGCCAACATTAAAATAAACATCAGAAGAAAAATTGAAATCACTTATAAAATTAACAAAAGAATTAATTACATCATCTATATAAACTAATTTTATATTCACATCAGGGTCATTAATTTTAATTGGTAGGTTATTTGCTATATTGTGACAAAAAGTAGCTACAACAGAATTATAGTTAGGTTTACACCACTTACCAAAAACACCTGGAAGACGATAGATAGCTAGCCTTATATGTAAATTTTTACTTAGATTTTTCAATAATTGTTCAGCAGCAAATTTACTCATACCATATGCATTTTTCAATGTTGCCTGGGTGGAAGATGCAAAAATAATAGAAATATTCCTATTTGATCTAGCTATATAGTCACATAATATTTTAGTAAAACCAACATTGGTAATTTCAAATTCCTTTGGGTTTTCAGGCCTATTCTCTCCTGCCAAATGAATAACAGAATCTGCCTGAAAAACAAAATCTTCTAACATGTTTAGATTCATCTTTCTTGTAAAACGGAGTACTGTCACATTTCTTTCTTCCAAGTGAACACAAAGATTTTTACCTATAAACCCCTCTGCACCAGTTACTAATACTTTCAAAAATTATTCCTCAGTGTCAATAAAATTTCCTTTCGATGCCTCAACAATAAATGGAAGTTTTAAAAGTAATTGTTTCATGCCATTAACATCGAGTCTAGTTGTATTATGAGAATTGTAATCTTCAACCCTAGATAACTTTAAATCACCTTTATCAATAAATTTCGAGTAATTTAAATCTCTAAGATCTGGTGGAATACGATAATAATTACCAAAATCCTCAGCTAAAACCATTTCCTCTACACTGAGCAAAGCCTCATATAATTTCTCTCCATGTCGAGTACCAATAACCCCAATTGGATGATCGGGCTTATTTAATAAATCCTTGATAGCATTGGCTAAAACCTCTACTGTAGCAGCAGGAGCCTTCTGAACAAAAGTATCTCCTGAATTACCATTCTCAAATGCAAATAGGACCAGATCTACTGCATCGTCGAGTGTCATCATGAAACGTGTCATATCAGGATTAGTGATTGTTAATGCCTTGTCTTGTCGAATTTGTTCAACAAATAATGGGATAACAGACCCTCTAGAAGCCATCACATTTCCATAGCGGGTAACGCATATCTTGGTATTTGATGAGTTACGTGATTTAGCGATAGCGACCTTTTCCATTAAGGCTTTGGAAATACCCATTGCATTAATAGGATAGACAGCCTTATCAGTACTTAAGCAAATAACATTTTTAACATTATTTTGAATCGCAGCCTCCAAAACATTTTCAGTTCCCAAAACATTTGTTTTAGTGGCTTGCATAGGATGAAATTCGCAGGAAGGCACTTGTTTTAGAGCTGCAGAATGAAAAACAAAATCTACACCCTTCATTGCGGAGTTTGTGGACTCAAAGTCCCTAACGTCACCAATATAAAATTTTAATTTAGGATTAGAATAATTCTTACGCATATCGTCTTGTTTTTTCTCATCCCTAGAGAAAATACGTATTTCTCTTATATCAGATTGAATAAAACGACGGATGATAGCTTTACCAAACGATCCTGTTCCACCAGTAATAAGTAATATCTTGTCACTAAACATCTACATACCTAAAGAAGACTTAAAAATTTGAATTTGATTCTCAACTGTGAATTCAGGGAAGGAAGAACTTATAAATTCAGCTCTTATATTACCTGAGTTTATAAGATGTCTTATTTGTATTATTGATCCTGCAAGTGATTCAGGATTCTGATATTCAAAAAATAAACCATTTTTATTGGAAATAATTGACTCAAATTCTGGCATCTGCAAAGTTTTGTTTGCATGAGTAATCACTGGCTTACCAAGCGACATTGAATGAATGGCTAAAAGACCTACATTTCCGGGAGAGACACAAACAGAACAATCGCGAATAATCGAAGCAATTTCCTTAGTTTCATTGTTAGCAGGATAAAAAATAATACGATCTTTGATGCCCAGAGATTCAGCTAAAGCAATAAGATTTGATTTCTCAGGCCCATCTCCAATAATTTTAAGAAAAAAATAGCATGAGTCTTCAATAAGTTTAGATAAAGCTTTGAATAAAGTCGGCAAATCTTTGCTTCTTATTAGTCTTCCAATATAAAACAAACCAAACTCATTGGTTAGATTAGGTAATGGATAAACTAAATTACTAGAAGGACGAGGAAGAGAGTTATAAATGGCTACAACTCTACTAGACGGCAACACGTTCTTATTTATAAAAATAGATCTACTATAGTTCCCATAGGTAAAGAAAACATCGGCGATTCTAAAAAAAAATTTCCTTGTAAGAAATAAAATTAAGCTCTCTCTCCCATAAAAACCATGTCCCCAGAAAACCACCCTACGTTTTAGAAAAAATTTTAAATACAATGCTGAAATCCAAGTCGAAATACGAGTTACATCAGCCCAAAAAATAACAACATTTGGCCTCTGCTTATGCAAGAAAGAAAAAAGACCAACTTGCCATATGCAGTACTTGCCAATAAAAATATCGCGAATTTCTACAGGAGAACAAGAATCAGGCATTGAGGCTACCGGGATTCCTTCAGAAGGTTTTTTATCAAAACAAACAAAGAAATTAGAAATATCATCAATACCGGAAATTCTTGAAACAAGATGATAACGATAATGCGCAAATCTATCAGGTACAAAGGCTACTATCATTTGAAGACTCTAAAGTAAGTATTTGTGAGTAAAGCATATATAACACAAAACTGAAAACCTGCATAAAAACTGCTTGACACCATAGTATATAAAAAAATATTTAAAGATATAGAAATGATTGTAATAGCTAAAAAATCATTAAAAATATTACTTTGCAAATAAAGCTTTATGATCATATAAAAAAAGGGAACATAAATAAAAAGAAATGCAATAAATCCTGAATCTAGAATGATCTGTAATATGTAGTTATGGGGATAGTTCTCAACAATAATTTCACTGGCGCCAATACCCATTCCAAAGAGTAGGGTGCTTAAATCATAATGGGCTAATGTCTGAGTAATACGATCAAATCGACTTTCTGATCCATAATCAAAAAGTCGAGAAATTTTCTCAAATAAAAAATAATCATCTATACCAATATTTAAAATTATTAATACGGATAAAAAAATAAAAAATGAAAAAATTATTGCAGAATTCTTAGATCTGTAGATCAGTAGGAGAGTTGTTAAAATTAGTTGAAGTATAGCAAATAAGAATGCCCCCCTACTATAGTGATTAATAAGTAAGAATAAAATAAATAAATAAATAAATAAAACAAATACTAGTTGGGTAGAGAACCTTGAGCCTTTAAAAATTTTATAAGATAAATAAGATAATACAATGACTGAAAGATTTGATATGGCATAAGCAGATGTTAGATACCCTCCTTCATAGCAGTATAATGATTGGAAAAGGCAAAAGGAATGTTTCATAGCCATGTAAAGACTAAACAAAAAAACAAGCGAAATAAAAACATATGAAACACTTACCTTAAAAAGCGGCCAGCATAAAAAAATAATCATCAAGAAAATCAATTGAGCGAATAATTCAAATATGAAGTAATTATTAATTACTGAAGAAAGAAGAAAGAAGAATAGGATTATTGAAACAAATATGATGTGTATTTGACTAACAGTAAAACGTTCTTCGTAAATCAAAGTAAACAATAAAAGCAAAAAGGATCCAATAAGGAATGGCCATAAAAATGATTCTAGACTAGGAAACAAGAACTTTAACATTCCAGCAGAAAAGAAGCCGGCTAATATAGCCCCAAGTATATTATCCGATTGTAAAAAATATGATTTATTTATCATCTTGAAAAGGATATTCATTATCGAAGTTATAGATGTCATAACCAAGACTATGAACCATAGACATCATCCTAATTCTTTCTTTTTCTGGCACAGAGTAAAAGGATGAACGCCTAATTTCATTATTACTGAGTTTAGAAGAACGCGAAGGCTGACTAATATTTTTAACAACAGACTCGAAGTCTAAATCAACAAATTTACATAAGTCATTAAAGTACTTAGAAGGGTCATCCCTGAGTTGTTCATAAAAATAAAAACCATCAATATTTTCAATGCTATCTACATAATTCAAGTAGGAAGGCTTAAATTTCAGACACCAATCAAGAACATGTAAAAATAGCGAGTTATTATCTTGAGAATATTCATGGGCTAATTTCCGTTGATCGGAAGTAAAGTATTTATGCATAAAATCTGAATTTGATAAATAACAAGCGTATTCAGGTTTCCACCCTCTTGAAATTATGGACAAAGAAGTTGTTATAGGATTTCTGAATAAAACTATAGAAATATATCTAGGGTCATCTTTAAAATAATCATAAAGTGAAATACCATTGGTTATTTGGAAAACAACACGAGATGTAGATCTTTGAAAATAATGTCCAAAAAAATTAATAGAAGGATAAATATTAACTTCTGCATTAAAAATTTTACTAATGTAATGGTCAAAAATGAGATGGTATTTGTCTGGCAGGGAGACAAATGGAACATAATTTAAATCACACTGGGTTGATAATTGACTTCGGATATATGAATGTAATTTAAAATATAAAGTTGTAAATTGCAACATAATAAGCGGTTTACCAACATATCTCAAACCAGGGGAATTTGACATTGAATTCATTACCCAGGTTGAGCCACCTCTCCTAGAACAAAATAACAATATATTCCTGCCATTTTGCTTATGTCTTACAAAAACCTTAAAAAGTAATAAGCGTAGAATTAAAGAAATAAATTCTTTAATCCATAGCAGCACAGCAATTTTCATAAATAAATTTTTTAATCTCCTCAGTGCTTTCAGTCATAGGATAGGACTTATAAACGGCACCAGGAACGGGTGATTCGCAATTAATGAAGTAAGAGGAGCAAACTAGATCAATTATGTAATCTTTACTATGTTTAACGATTCCACTAGGGTTGATTGATGCATTTCTAATGATGTCTAAAGTGTCTTTTATATCATCTTTATTTGCAAAACCCGATGGAAATAGTGGCGCATACCATGGATAACCAACATAAGCAACAGGTTTGTTACGTACAAGAGCCTCTAAAACAACAGTTCCTGTTATTGAAAGAACTAAATTAGAGTTATCAATTAACGAATATGGGTCATCATACATTAGAGGGGCAAACTTTACTCTTGGATTCTTATAAAGTTTAAGATAACTCCAAATTGTTCTACTTTTCAAATTTTGTGAAAGCTTCGAAAACTGCATAGGGTGTTCTTTAACAACCAAGACATAATCATTAGGTAAATATTTAACAATATCATTTAAAAATGAAAACTGATTGCTATAGCGCCATCCCTCTGGAGCAGTTGTCCTTTCGGGTTGAAAATGTAATGGAAAATATATATATTTTTTTGGGATTTTAAAATCCTTAGAAAGATAACTGTAAAAACTTCTGTATACGAAAAGAGCCAAGTCAAATGTTAAAGAGGAAAAAATATATTCAAGAAAACTTAATGGTGATAATAATAAAAACTTAGAGTAAATCCTCAAATTGCCTCTGCCTCTTCTTATTTTAGAGAGAAAATAGTAATTTTTATCAAGCGACTTAACTTCTCTTCTAAGTTTTTTTTCACTAGGTGGTATGCCTTCTTTGTAATCTCTCGACATCCTATTGAGCCATTTATTCAATATCCTACATGCGTTTAATTGTTGAGGGCTTGGCTCTTTTGTTTGTCTTTTCAAAACCGGAAGAGAGTTAATTCGATTTCTATTGAATGATAAATTTACCTCAGGTATCCATGTCAGAATGTTTACATTTAATCCTTTTTCAACTGCTAAGACATATAATGGAAAGTCAAAAATTTTATGTGGTGTTATATTAAAAATTACTGCATCAAAACTATTTTTATAGAATTTTTTATTCCAAAAATCGTAATAAAATAAGAAAATATCTTTCGATAAATGCTTCAAATATGCCCAATAATCTCTGTTTAATAATTCTTTAAAAATGTCCTGATACTTGTAATATACATCTTCATATTCACTTTCTAAAGCAGAATATTCTTGATTACCCATGACAAAAAAACTTTCAGCTAATTTTTTGCTATTAATAAACTTTACTTGTGAATTTTTATGAACATCCTCGCTAGAATGAAGAATACCAACTACTTCAACTTTGGATTCTAATAACAGTTCTTGAGCAGCTATAACCCAATCCTCAACTTTCGTTGGTGCGCTAATAAAAATTCTTTTTTTCATTTTTGCTATTACAAAAAATATATTTGAAAAGACTAAAGTATAAGAAATACCATTTCAATTTTTATAAAATTTCGAAGTAAAGCAAATTTCGACAGATGATTCATTCTTGCTAAAAATTGAAATTTAAATTTTGGGGGGTTTTTATGCAGTCCTAATATATTTTCCTTAATCAGAGTGATGTATTTTTTATATTACCTTTTAATAACGTCCTCAATCTTAGTTGACTGTAAACCAATGACAGGTCCTTCATCATACAATTCTTCAACTCTGACTCTATCATTAAAATATGGTGTCGATACTTCTATGCGAACTACGTCGGTGATTGCTATCTCTTGATGTACCATACCTGTTGGAAACCTTACCCACATTCCATCAGATAGTGATTTTTCTCTAAGACCAGAACCATCATTTAAGTCATATCTAATTAGTAATGTGCCACTGACAATATATGTACATTCATCTTTAAGATGGTGATATTGAAGCCCTCCCTTCATTCCCTTTTTAATATTAATTAGTTTAAAGCTATAATGACCACTGGAACAATAAATTAATGATTCCGTGCCCCATTCTCTATACCCTAAATCTTCAGGCTTACAAAATACATCACTTTCTTTAAAAATCATTATTTAACTCCATCTTATCAACCAAAAATTTGGCAAACTCCAGATCTTCTAGACTATTTATATCAATAGTTTCGATACCACTAGTTATATAATGCATTACATTTTGACCAGCGATACTATCTTTCTTTACTACTGTATCAGTCCATAACATTTCTAAACTTGCTGTTTGTTCATATACCTCAGGAAGAGATGAAGTCTGACAGCTGTGCCATGGGACATCAGCATTTTTATAAGGCAATATAGGTCTGATATATTGTTCATCTTGAATCCACATTTTTGCTGGATGTTTATCTGTTAACTTTACTGCCCTTATAGAATCTGCAGTTACCTTTGCGCATTTAAATTTTTCCCAACAGTTTCTTATTGACTCTACTGTTCGAAATGGTGAAGTACATCTTAATATCGCAATGGCATCCTCGTTTAAATCAATACTAAGAGACTTAATAGCATGTTTCACCCATTCTATATCAGGACTTAGCGATCCTGATATATCCCTAGGGCGATAAATAATTTCTAATTCGCCATCAAACTCTTCTTTAACTATGTTTGCATACTTCTTTGAATCAGTACTAAGAACAACTCGATTGAATATACCTGATGCCTTGGCAGTATTAAGCGCTCTTGTTATAAGTGAAATACCGCCAACCTTAGATATATTTTTATCTTTAACTCTCACAGACCCAGACCTAGCCGGCACAATACCTATTATTTTCATTTATTTCATTATCTTATAGATTTCATCGCATACTTCACGGACCGCACCTTCACCGCCTTTGAATTTGGTAATATAAAATTCATCCTTTTTTACATCTTGATGTGCATCAGCAACAACAATTGGGTAACCAACAGACTCAAGTGCATTAATATCATTAATATCATTACCGACAAAAACGCAATCTCTAAGTTTAAGCAGCTTTGATTCAGCATATTCTTTAATAAATTTTTCTTTATTTTCCACTCCTTGATAACATTCAACATTTAGCTTTTTAGCTCTGCTTGCAACAACACAATTGGTCTCTGAAGAAACAATACAAACTGAGATTCCAAGTTGACTCAACATATTTAGACCAATGCCATCTAGTCTTGAACACCTTACAGACTCAATACCATTTTCATTAACATAAACTCTGTTATCAGTTAACACACCATCAAAATCGAGGAAGACATGCTTTATCTTTCCATTATTATTGGATATCTTCATATCTAATTTTTTCACCTGCTTTTATGTTAACAATAACTTTCTTTCCAAGGAAATTTGCCGATTCTCGGACTGGCACACCTTTGTCTTGATATATTTTTCCACTCATATTTTCAACAGAAAGTATATCTCCAATATTTAGATTCTTGGAAGCACAAATAGATTTTCCAAGTTTTTTAAATACAAACTCATTACCCAATTCTTCTTTTGCTTTTGTTGGCATCATGTTTTTTACTCGTCTTATATCCCTAACAAATCGTCTAAAACCGTCAGGCTCAAGAGCAAAACTATGATCTGTTCCAGTCCAAGATCGATTTAGTGTTACATGTTTTTCAAAAACGCGAGCACCAAGCATATAGGCAATAGGTCCTGATAGAGTACCATTAAAGTGATCAGATGAACCAATCAGTGGATATTTATAATTGTTGATAAGTTTGGGGATGTTACTCAGACCTAAATTCTCAACTGGGCATGGATATTCGGATACACAGTGCAATAAAGCCAATTCTGTATGCTCTTTTCTAAACACTTCAACACTTTTATTTATTTGCTCATCATTGCCACCGCCTATACTCATGACTGTTGGTATTTTAGTTCGGGCTATTTTTGTAAGAAATGGTATATTTCCAATATCAAAAGATGCTACTTTTAATACTTCTGTTCCTATGCCCGCAAGAAACTCTAAACTTGGTTCATCAAAAGGTGTCGACATAAATTTAACACCATGTTCCTCGCATGATTTTTTTAGGATTATCACATCATCTTTAGTCAACTCCAAACACTCTCTATGCTCTCCATAAGTACTGGCAAATGCGTTTTCCGAATCATATGCTGCTTTATATGAATTTCTATCAAAAAGAAATTTATTGTCTCTTGTTTGAAACTTTATAGCATCGGCGCCTTCAAAAGCAAAGATTCGAATATATTCAAGAGCCTTTTCAAGACTTCCTTGGTGGTTTTGGCCTACTTCTGCAATTACAAATACATCATCTTTTTCAAAATCACTAAACATTATCTTTCCTTATATCTAATACTTTACAAATAATTTTCTTAAAATACAAACCCTTGTTAATCTGCTCAAGTATTGATAAACTTACGCAAGATTTCCAGACCGACCGAGCCACTTTTTTCTGGGTGAAACTGCACACCAGTTACTTTTTCATAACGAACAGCTGCAGTAATCATTTGCCCATTTACAATGTAACTTGCAAGCAAGTTTGCAGGATTATCTGGCTCCAAATGGTAAGAGTGCACTAGGTAAACAGATTTGCCTTGTGAATTAGATAAGCAACTGTCATTCGGTGAGTTTTTTGAGTTCAGAATTAGGGGCGACCAACCAATAAGTGGCACCT
>Ga0181566_10002940_pt1 | contig 13961 bp, 10 predicted proteins | sample 101ome_15_FD_133762 | JGI IMG/M metagenome (GOLD analysis project Ga0181566, IMG submission 133762) | Coastal salt marsh microbial communities from the Groves Creek Marsh, Skidaway Island, Georgia - 101402AT metaG (megahit assembly) | ecosystem: Environmental > Aquatic > Marine > Intertidal... | reverse complement strand
TGGTGATTATTTAATCCTCCAATTACGCGAAGATTGGGAAATAGCCTCAACGCGTTTCAAGGCAGGTTCTTTGCTTGCAACAGGTCGTCAGGCCTTTTTGGATGGAGAAAGATCCCTGGAATTACTCTTCGAACCATCCGAAACAGCTTCTCTTGATAATTATACGGTCACCAAAAATTGGATCATCCTGAACATCCTGGATAATGTTCAAAACCGCCTGATCGCGATACAGCCTGCTGACAAGGGCCAATGGGCCAAACGCCCGATTGATTTACCCACTCAGGGAACCGCATCCATTAGGGCCTACGATGCTGACCAAGGGGATAGATATTGGCTGACTGCTACCGATTTTTTAACGCCCAATAGCCTTTACCTTGGCAACCTTGCGGACAACTCGCTTGAACCAATCAAACACGAACCGACTTCTTTCGATGGCAACGGTTTAACGATTCAACAATACCATGCGACGTCAAAAGATGGCACATCCATCCCATATTTCCTTGTCGGTCAAGCAGCAATCAGCCCCGGTGCAAACACACCTACTCTGCTATATGGCTACGGCGGATTTGAAATACCAATGCTTTCAACCTATCGAGCTTTGACAGGCATTGGGTGGCTGGAAAAAGGCGGTTGCTATGTGGTGGCCAATATTCGAGGGGGTGGTGAATTTGGGCCTCGATGGCATCAAGCAGCTCTCAAAGCAAATCGGCAGAAGGCCTATGATGATTTCATTGCCGTGGCTGAAGATTTGATCGACAAAGGCATCACGAGCAGCCGACATCTTGGGATTCGCGGTGGCTCTAACGGTGGGCTTTTGATGGGAAACATGCTCGTTCAAAGGCCCGAGCTTTTTAATGCCATTGTCTGCCAAGTTCCCTTGCTTGATATGAGCCGTTACCACCTTCTTTTAGCAGGTGCCAGCTGGATGGGTGAGTATGGCGATCCAGACCAGCCAGAGGACTGGGCATACCTTTCGGCTTATTCACCCTACCACAATCTGAAGGCTGAAAAAAAATACCCTAAAACCTTCTTCACGACTTCCACTCGGGATGACAGAGTCCACCCTGGTCATGCTCGCAAGATGGTGGCAAAAATGAAAGATTTGGGCCATTCAGTGCTTTACTATGAAAACATCGAAGGGGGCCATGGCGGCGCGTCGGACAACCCTCAAAGAGCCCACATCGAAGCCATGATCCACACCTTTCTTTGGAAGATGCTTGGCAATTAAAACGATAAGGGAATTTCATGCAAAGGATAGCGACTCATTGGATACTGAAGGGATTCATCCTGCTGCATGCGCTCTGCGTTGATGACGCCGGCGCCGAATCGGTTGTGGTAGGGCATTTTGATCAGGAAGTGGCTCGGGCCTTTGGCCCGGAAAATGGCCTGCCACCAGGCCCCGTGGACCAAGTTCAGATCATCCAATCCCTGGTATTGAGTCTGATTGGGGGTGCTTGGTATCAGTGGGATGGCAAGGATGCCTGGTTACCTTTAAAAGCCCAAATCCCGGCTATCGAACCCTTGAACTTGCCTGATTCCTTGGCAGTTCAGTTATCTGGGAAAATAAACCAATCCATCAAGCTTAGATCGAAAGATCGATGGATTGCTGCCACCAGCGCGGGTCTTTTCATGCAGGCCACACAAGAACCAGAGCTCATGGAACCTATGGTCATCCACGACGCCGATGGACGACAATGGGGCACTCAAGATGTCAGGTGTGTTGCCGAGGATCACAAAGGGGAAATCTGGTTTGGTTGCAAGGCTGGTGTGGGGCATCTCAGCCAACAAGGGTGGCACTTTTATGAAGGCAAAGATGGACTCCCATACAATGACTTCCTGAGTATCGGCGTCGGACCTGATGGGGAAATCTGGTTTGGAACCACCATGGGTTTGATTCGCTTTCACGAAGGAAAGTGGGCCTATCGACAAGGTAAGCGCTGGCTACCAAACGATGAGGTAAGATCACTGACTGTCGATGGTCACGGACGTTTATGGGCTGGAACCGGTAGTGGCATTGGCCTCATCGAATCCATCCCCATGACTCTGGAAGAAAAAGCTCAACACTATGAACAAGAAATCGAGCAATATATCAAACGGACACCGTTCGGTTATGTGTCCGAAGTCAGCATGATTCAGCCGGGCAGCCGTGAAGAGATCGTGCGTCATGACAGTGATAACGATGGCTTGTGGACGAGTATGTATGGCGCAGGAGAGTGTTTTGCTTATGCTGCCACGAAGGACCCAGATGCAGCCCGAAGAGCTCGCCAAGCTTTTCATGCTTTAGCGTTCCTCCAAGATGTAGCCAGCGGAGGCAACCATCCGGCCCCGAAGGGATTTGTGGCGCGAACGATACGTTCGACCCAACTTCCTAATCCCAACGACGGCAGGCTGGCCTCTGACTATCAAATCAAGGAAACGCAGGATTCCCTTTGGAAGACCTACGAACCTCGATGGCCACGGAGCGAAGACGGTCAATGGTTTTGGAAGAGTGACACAAGCTCTGACGAACTGGATGGGCATTATTTTTTCTACCCGCTTTTTTACGATTTGGTAGCAAATGCCGCCGAGAAAGAGCGAGTCAGACAGATCGTCAGGGATTTGACAGATCATCTCATCGATCATGATTTTCAATTGGTTGATCACACTGGCAGTGTGACTCGTTGGGGAACCTATCGACCCGAGGACCTAAACCACAATCCCGACTGGTGGGCTGAACGTGGCCTGAAGTCGCTCAGCATGCTTGCTTACCTGGCTGTGGCGGCACATATCACAGAAGACAACCGCTACTTGGAAATTCAAACCCGACTTATTGAAGATCATGCCTACGATCAGAACGCCATGATTTACAAAATTCATCGCGGCCCAGGTTCTGGAAACCAGTCAGACGATGAGATGGCTTTCATGTGCTACTACACACTCTTGCGCTATACACCTGATGGTCCTTTGAAGCAAAAAATACTCACTTCCTTCTACGCTGCTTGGCTCAATGAGCAAGCCGAGCGTAATCCGTTTTTCAATTTCTGCTACGCAGCTCATGCATTGAACAAAAAGGTAACCGATCCATGGGGGCCTCATGCTATCAGCCCAGCTGACAATTGGCTGGATGATGCCCTGGCAACGCTCAAGGGCTTTTCTCTGGATAGGGCCAACTGGAGCAGCTTGAACAGTCATCGGCTGGATATCCAAACCCTCGGTGAAACAAGTCGTATTGATTTATTCGATGCGGATTCAAGCCCCAGGGGATATTTAAACAATGGCATGGTACTCCCAGTTGAGAACACCCATTTCAATCACTGGAATACCGACCCTTGGAGGTTGGACTATCATGGGAATGGCACGACACTGGCAAGTGGCACGGTGTTCCTACTCCCTTACTATATGGGGATTTACCATCAGTGGATCCGGTAGAAGCGTTTCCCTCCGAGATGCTAGAGGTGCCAAGATTATCCTCTGAAGCGATCGGTAGAATCGGACTATTCGACGAAGGTGACGACTCCAGAACCTGGAACGACCTCACCAATAATCCATGAACGATGTCCTTTTCGCTTAATGGATCGGATGAGCCCATCGGCGATTGCAGGGTCCACGGTCAGGGTCATACCAATCCCCATATTGAAGACGTGAAACATCTCCTGCCTGCTGATTTTACCCGCCCTGGCGATGTAATCAAAGATGGGCAACTCGTCCCAGGTGCCCAGTTTGATTTGAGCATCCAAATGGGCTGGTAAATTCCTTGGTATATTATCCTGAAAGCCTCCCCCAGTAATATGGGACATGGCACGGATTCCAGGGCGCCTTCCTTGGTTGTGCTTTTTCAGCAGTGGGTGCAGGGTTTTGAGGTAGCTCAAATGCACTTTCATGAGGGCTGAACCAACACTTTCACCAAGTTCAGCCAGACGTGTTGAGGGTTTGAGCCCTGCCTGGTCAAACAAGACCTTGCGGGCAAGCGAATACCCATTGGTGTGAAGACCACTTGAGGCGACCCCTAAAATGACATCACCTGCTTGCGTTGCTTGGCCATCAACCATTCTAGGACGATCGACCACACCCACAATCGTCCCACTCACGTCATATTCCCCCTTTTGGTAAAAACCCGGCATCTGGGCGGTTTCTCCCCCGATCAGGGCACACCCATTTTGCTGGCAGCCACGGGCAAACCCTCGAATGATGTCTTCAAAAGTTTTGGGATTGAGCGTCCCAGCACCCACGTAGTCTAGAAAGAAGAGGGGTTCGGCACCTAAAACCAGAATGTCGTTGACGCAGTGGTTAACAAGATCTTCTCCAAGCGTATCGTGCTTTTTGGTTAAAAACCCAACCTTTAGTTTCGTTCCAACTCCGTCCACGCTGGATACGAGCACAGGCTTACGAAACTTGGCAAAGTTGGGAGCAAAAAGACCACCAAAGCCTCCCACTTTCCCCAGGACCTCGGGCCGTTGGGTTGATGCAAGCAGTTCAGGGAGGGTAGCCTTGACCTGATTGCCGAGGTTCAAATCTACCCCGGCCTTAGCATATGCTGAGCGAACACCCATGTCAGGACTGAGACTTGGATTCCTCGGAACTGTCCCCGTCATCCGAAGTGGTGTCTGGCATGTCAGCTTCTGCCGTAGCAGGACTCACTGAGCTTTGAGCCCCCTCATTAGTCATTGAAGCTGCCTCTGCTGTTGTCGCATCGGAGGAAGATTCGGAAGCCAATGAGGAAGAATCTGGAGTATCTAAAGCGCTATTTGGAACCGAAGCCCCATGTCCCTCACCACTCTCAGGCGCGGTAATCTGGATAGCTTCCTGATTAGCATCAGGTTCATTAGCTGAAGATTCGCTTAGTGAAGATGGGTCTGGCTTCGCTGTGTCAGCCCCACTTTTTTTTGCCTTTTTTTGAGGCTGAGTCGGCACAGGTGGTTGCTTTGGCTTTTTGGCTGTCTCCATCTTGCCATTCGAGAATTCAATAACATGACCTTGGTGTATCAGCCAGTGCAGATCGGTGGAGACAGCAGCTTGCTCAGGAGTCAGTTCAGCAGCAGGAGCGTTCTCTTTTGTGACAGGGGTATTCTCCTCGGCTGCTGGGGCATTCTCCTCGGCTGCTGGGGCATTCTCCTCGGCTGCTGGGGAAGGAGCTAATGCCTGCATCACCTTGGCTCGGCTGCAATCTGGAGTTTGGTCAATAAATTGAACAATCCGTTGCACCATATCAGAAACAGGTGTGGCTTCCAGATCTAGGTAGTGCGGACGCGAAACAGAAACGTGGGTGACTGTTTTGTTGACCTTGAAAAATTGAAGCCCCTGGCGCGTGAATTGATGGCTTAGTTCAGTGGCTAGCTGAAGTGGGAATCGACGTTGATCATCAACATAGAATTTCACCAAATCCCTGAAAGGCCTGGCTACTTGCTTTTGAAAATCTCCAGAGACTTCGGCTGATTTGACGCGATCCACCACTCCCTTCATATGATGTGCCTTAAAATGCTGCTGCACTTCCTCAAGGGAATGCAACTTAGGCGCATCAGGGTTTTTGGGATCCGTATATTCTGTGGTCCAACTCTGCTCCTCAAGCCACTGGGCAACGATTGCCTCGTCGTGAACAACCTTGACGTTGGCTTTAAACTTTTCAAAGGGCATTCTGGCGAATCGCTCTTCGTGAAGCTCCTTCAGCTTGGCCTGATATGCATGGTAATTTGGAGGCCCCAATACGACACCAGAAAGAGAACACTGCGCCACAAAACTGAAATTTCCCTTGGGAGGATCAGTCTTGGTTTTTTCGCTTTGATAAAATTGGTCAAGGTGTTTGGCGAGAAAGTGGGAAAGAGCATCGGACTCATTCAGCCAGAGTGTCTGGTCAACCCGGCATAACCACAATTCTTGAGGCGCTTCCTCTCCGCTTCCCTGAAGCATCGAGACACGCACTTTAAAGCGGTCTTGGCTCTGTGTGATCAGTCGAGCAATATCAAAAAGCGGGTAAGCACGCCCCTGAAGGCGGATCCGCCTGGCCAACAAGGCAACACCCTTCTCTTCGGGAATGACCTGCACTTTATAAGCTGGCAGTGAAGCCAAGATTTCCTGGCGAGATTTTCGAGGGCGGTCATGACGATATCCCCCCCGCTGTCCGCCATCGCCTCTTACCCGAGATCCGCCTTGTCCGCGACGATCGTTCCGATAAGCACCCTGATGATCAGTTACCTGACTTCGCTCGCGACCACCATCTGGTCTGCCCGAACGTTTTGGTCGCCCTCCTTCTTGGCGCTCCCTTGATCTTGGTGAACGATCGCGTTGACGAAAATCTGATCGTCCCCCCTCCTGCCTGCCGCGAGGACGTCGTTCACCTCGATCATAATCTCGCTCTCTACCTTCATACTTGGCGTAGGGGTTGTCACCGGATGACTTCTGCGCCCAAGCTGGCAAGAAGGCCGTCTCCAAATCCAAATCGAAGTTTGGTTCAGCGTCTGAATTGCTCATGTTAAAATGATGGCTCTCTGATGGGTTGAAGGATCACACCCTCAAATTGAGCCGAGCATGACCTCACCCATCCAGTAATGCAAGACATCCCTCTTGGTTTTTGTCGCGATGTCATAGGCCCTTTTGCTTGCATTTGATGAAGAAATTGGTGCGCGGGGAGTCAAACGCAAAAGCCCTGATGAAATCTTCTCCGCGAGCCATTCTAACGTCCTAGCAGATGTGTATCCATTCGCTGCTTGATGTCGCGCATTCTTTCGCGATCACCGCCTGCGACTTCGGCTGTTGCCCACCCCGTATACCCAATTTCAGCAAGTGCCTCCCTGACGTCGGGCCAGTCAACGTCCCCGTCCCCAATTTTGCAGAATCCGTTGGACACTCCCCAGTCCTTCACATCGAGTTTGACAATGCGAGGGCCAAGCAAGCGTATCCACTCGGCTGGTTTACCAAAACGTTGGTGGTTACCTATATCGAAATAGGACCCCACCCAAGGGCTTGCTATTTCGTCTAGGTAAGCCGCCAGCAATGATGCCGATTGCCGATTGTCGCCTTTTGGGTCGTAGAGAAAGTTATTCCAGACATTCTCAATGAGGATCCTGACGCCGTGTTTGGAAGCATGAGGAAGGGCCTTACGGATTTCAGCAATCGAGCGGGTCCACACGTGACCATGTGATTCTTTCTCTGGATCTCTCGCGGCACCAGGCACTAGTAGCACAGCATCTCCTCCCACGAAGTGCACGTCCTCGATTGCCTTAATTAAGCCTTGGAGGCCCTTCTGCCTGATTTCCGGGTCAGGATCTGATAGGCGCGTGCCCCAATGAATGGAATCAACCGCACCATGGATGGGAAAGCCCAGGGCACGACTGGCCTCAAGAGCTTCTTTCTTGTCAACCCCACCAGGACTGTTGAGTTCAATGCCATCGTAACCGAGATTTTGAAGGATGCGGAATTTCTCCAGGAGAGGTAGGTCCTCGTTAAACATCCCCATCTTAATCGACGTATAAATAGGACTTCCCTGATGGTGGTCGGCCTTAAGGCTGCTGCACCAAGATGGAATTTGAGTCAGCAGACCCAATCCTGCGGTAGCCTTGAGGCTTTTTTTGAGAAAATCTCGGCGTGCTTGCATGATGTTTTGGCGAGAATCTTTTAGATGAAGGGTGTGACCCCAGGTAATGACATGGGTCTGATGGGGAGATCCATATTGGGCTCGAAAAAGTCAGGAACCAGTTTTTCTTGAGAATTCATAGCCTGTTCCCAGGTAATTTCCTTGCCCGTGTAAGCAGCCATGCGCCCCATGATCCCCATCATGGTGCTTTGACTCATCCAGGTACCATCGTTAATCGGTTCACCTTTTCGAATCGAGGCGAATAACTCATCATGCTCGGTTTGATACATGTCGTTGTTTGGGCCTTGGTATCGCCAGGCATTTTCGCCGGTTGTCAGCACACGACTCCAGCCTAATATTTGCCCGATTCCCTTTGACCCGTGGATGTAATCATTATTTTCGTTATGACAACCGGCTATCTGCCGGCTTCCCAGGTAAGCTCTCAATCCGTTGGCATATTCATAATACACAGCAAAGTGATCAAAAATGTTGCCGCTATGATTAGGAATCTGCCTGCCTCCAGTGGCAACCGCCTTGACGGGTGGCTCGTCTTTCATGCACCAGGCAATTTTGTCAACACTGTGAATGGCTTGTTCAACAAGGCTGTCGCCACTGAGCCAGGTAAAATTATACCAATTGCGTACTTGCCAGTCCAAGTCGGACATGCCGGCAGGACGGGTATCATCGGCAGGCATGGGTTTGACCGGTCCGGTGTAGTAGGTTGCGTAAATGCTTCTGACGTCCCCGATATCACCTTGGTGAATTTTATCATAGAGAGCCCTGCGAGCGAAATTATAGCGCCAGCAAAAACCCGCCACCAACGCAAGCTTCCTAGCCTTGGCATCAGCGGCCGAAGCCAGCACGGAGCGAAGACCCGGCGCGTCAGTTGCCATGGGTTTTTCGCAAAAGATGTGTTTACCTGCATCAACCGCTGCACGCAGGTGCATTGGCCTGAAGCCCGGAGGGGTGGCTAGGATGACCAAATCCACACCGCTTTCCAGGACCTTTTTGTAGGCATCGAATCCGGTGAACTTCATGTCAGGTTCGACCTGAATCTTATCCTCGGCTGCCTTCTTGAGCGCATTGTAGCTGACATCAAGCCTATCCGGATACATGTCACCCATGGCAGTTAGCATCACGTTGCCATCAGCCTTCATGGCTTGGCTAGCAGCCCCAGTGCCGCGACCGCCGCAGCCAATCAACCCAACCCGGATCGTTTCGTCGTTGGCTGCAAAAGTCTTAGTCTTGGCCAAAATAGCAGGAGCCACAGCACTTGCTGCCAGTGCGGATGAAGAGTGGCGAAGAAACTCCCGTCGACTGGAAGTTTTGGAATCATCTTGCGCTGCAGGCAAGGCGTTCGGGGAAGGTTTTGAGTCAGTCATAGGATGTTTGAATCCTATGAAGTAGGCCTCGTATCTGTCGAGAATTATTGGACCATGGGTCTGATTGTTTGCGCCCAGGTAGCGTAACCCTCAGCCGAAAGATGTAAGCCATCTGCAATGAACAGTTCAGGCCGCGGACGCCCATCCTCACCCAGCATAGTGTCCCATACATTGGCAAAGGAGACCTTGCCGTGCCAGAAGGCATAGTTCGCAATTTTACGGTTGGCGCGCTTCATGACCGGAGCAAGGTTCCAGCGTTTGAGGCTTGGCTTGATACTCACGAAAATAACCTTGGTCCTAGGAAGCTGTTTTTTAACCAGCCGCACAAAGGTCTTGAAATTTTGGTAGACTCTCTCGGCTGAATGGCCTTCTGCCACATCATTATCTCCTGCATAAAGCACGATGATGGAAGGTTTGATCGGCATAACCAGGCGATCAAAAAAGTGGATGCTATCCGGAAGAGTTGAGCCACCAAAACCGCGATTGATGACACGTTGTTCCGGAAAATCGCTCTCTAGTGTCTTCCACATCCGCATACTTGAACTCCCCAAAAACATGACACCACCGATGCGGTCAGGCTTTTGCCGGTCAGTCGATTCGAACGCCTGCATACTCGACTCCCATCGAGAAAAATCGCGTCCTTCTTCCTGCGCATGAATAGCGAAACCGCCCACCCCATGGAACCAAGCTAGACAAACCATGCAGAGGCATAACCATGCCTTCCTGGGGCTTAATAATGCGAATGATTCGCTCTCAATCACGTTCATGTCATGAAGCCTGGAGCGACTGCCATTGAAATGCATTTCAAAGTGAATCGCGCAATTCCCTTATTCGGTCAAGCGGCAAGTCATCAGAACCAAACTCGAGCAGCCAAGACAAGTCATCCTTAGCGCCCTCAGCTTGCCCGACTCTGAGCCGCAGGAAGGCCCGCTCCATCCGGAGTTGCCCGTCTTGCTCATCCAAGGTGAGAGCCAGGTCAACGTAGGGCAATGAGGCCTCCATCCCCTTATCCTGCTGAGCGAAAACTTGCAGGTTACGCAGCATACGCTGAATGATGTCAAGTTTACTGGGTATTTTTAGCTCGCGACTATCGGTGATGCTTCCATCACGCTGCCTAAGCATCTTATTGGCATCTTCGTAGGTCAAAAACCTTCCTCCGTCAAAGACGTCAATCAATCGCATTTGATGATCAGATAGGGTCTGACGCAGCATAAAATGCCCAGGTAGAGGGAAAGGTTCAAGGCCCTCTATGCCTAGCCTTTCTGCCATCGCAAGCGTGAGGACCGAGAGCGAGATGGGCAAGCCCTCCCTGTCCTCCAGAACCTTGTTTACATAGGAATTAGCTTCATGCTGATAATCCGTATAGCTTCCATGGTAACCGTTATCCACGAACAAATAGTCCATTAGGAAAGTCACGCGTTGCTCGTCCGTTGCCTCTTTGGCAAGACCCTCCTGACACTCATCAACCATTCGCTGCAGTTCAGCCCGATAGGCTTCCATGTCAAGATCGGGCTGATCATGCTTAGCTACCCAGAGCGCCGCCCAAAATAGATCGATATCCTTTTCTTTGTTGGCAAGTTCCTGTTTGAGTTCACGACCGACCTGTTTGCGATGCAGGCGGCTAGAGGCCTCGCGCAGGCGCCTAGAGGTCTTATCAAGCAGCGAAGCAGATCGTTCCAGGGCATCGGGTGTCGCATCCAGGGTTTCCTCAAGGGAAGTTTCTATTTCCATGGTCGAATCATTTCGCGCTAGTTGAAGCAGTCTGACTAACGCCTCAGGATCCAGTTCATTTTGCTCTATGGTCGACTCATGATTTTCTGGGGGATCGTGAAGATTGAAGCCCGCGAACTCAGCCGAGGTCTGACGAAACTTTGTTAGCCCCACCGTGCCAAGCCCGAGAACCCTGTCTTCAGATTCAATGACTAATTCGTTATTAAGGTAACAGCGAATACTGTTTTGATCGTGAAGCACACGCAAGTGGTTGGACTCATTTGGGCGATAATATGGGCTGTTCACCTGATCTAGGATCGTCCAGTCATAAACCGAAGGTCCTTCAAACCGAGTCAGTCGCATCTGACCGTTTGATGGGTAAAAACCATAATGTGTCTGGTTGCCGTCCGAGCCAAAAATAAGACCGGCCGCACCCGTTTCGTCCTTGAGGCGCACACTGGTCTCCAATTCGTAGGGAAACCCGGTTGGCTTAAGAGTATGATGAATATAGGAGCGCCCTCCAAAACCCTTCCCTGTCCCTTCCACAGCAACCCTACCCACCTTGCTGCTCCACATCGCTGTTTCGCCGGCCTGCCATAATTTTTCATCTAAAGCTCCTAAGCGAAGCCACCTTTCCCACACCATGCTATTGGGACGGCTTATCAGGCGACTCAACCCGTTAATGGGCGTGGCGAAGCCGAGATTGGGAGTCAGGGTGCTTTTCATGTTCATCACACCAATCACGTTTCCATTGGTGTCAAACAACGGACCACCGCTATTGCCCGGCTCAATCGGAATAGCTACTTGAATCATGGGACCTTGGGCGAACTGTCGAACGCCTGATACCACCCCGCCCACCACACTCCATTCCAGCCCCATCGGATTACCCACTGCAACAACCCTTTGTCCAGCACTCACAGCCGCTGAATCGCCAAGAGGTAAGGCATGAAGGTTTTCTGCAGCAATTTGCAACACAGCAAGATCCAAAGTTCGATCCCATCCGAGAATCGAGGTGGGTTCATACTTGGAGCCGTCCTGCAATATGATCTCAACCCTTCGAGCCTCCCCGATCACATGCAGACTGGTTGCGACACGACCTGCCGAATCGATAACAAAACCAGTGCCGATGCCTTCCTGATCACCGTTGCGGTCCAGATGCTTGATGGTCACCACCGCATCGGCAACTCGGTCGAAGAGCTGCTTCTCATCCAGTGGTTGGGCCGCCTTGAGACCTGAGACAGCCAAAATCAAGATATAGAGGCCCCGTCTCATTTCATGAAATAGATCGACCGTCACGCTCGTAGCTTGAATGACTCGTTGGGAATGTGCAAGTGCGCCTGAGAGCCTCCTCCAGTCGATCGAGGTAATCATCCCGCTTGATGTAAAAAGCCCCCATCGAGGAGGTGACTGGAGTGACCATTTGGATGTCCACTAGGTGATATCCGCTTGCTTTGAGCCCCCAGAGCAGGTGTGTCAGGGCTACCTTGGATGCGTTGGCAACCTGGTAAAACATGGACTCCCCCGCGAAGGCACTGCCTACCCCTACTCCATAAACCCCACCCACTAAATCGTTTCCCAACCAGCACTCAACACTGTGGGCCATGTTGTTTTGGTGCAATTGCTGGTATGCCCTGACGAAATGGCTTGTCAACCAACCCCCAGGTCTGGGCACCTGAGAGCATGCTTGAATGACTCGGTCAAAGGCCTGATCAAACGTGACGGTAAAGTTGTTTTTGCGAAGTGTGCGTGAGAGACTTCGACCGATGTGAATCTGATCTAAATCAAAGATAGCTCTTTGCTCCGGGCACCACCAAGTCAGAGGGTTGTCAGTCCATGGAAAGATGCCCATACGATATGCCAACTCTAAGCGCCTAACCGACAAGTCACCGCCAACAGCAATCAGTCCATCCTTAAGGTAACGGTTGTAAGTTCGCGGATCTGGAAACCACGGCTCTTTGTTAAGGAAGGCAACCATTGTATCAGTGCGCAGCCTAGGAATTGGGTGGATATAGGATTTGGAGCAGGATGGACTGAAACAAGGCGCAGAGTCCCATAACGTGCACACTCGGCAGTTGCTCCTCACTCCAGTCATCGGATTTTTTTAAGTTCATATCAGGCGACCCTAGCAACCTCCAGTGCTTCATTCTGAGATAATTCAAGATCTGGAGGAGCCCCTCTACCTCCTCAGGAGGCATTTCGATCGTGCCAACATCTTGGGCTTCATCCTTCCTCTCATCCCATTTGACAAGCCAGCGAGCCAGTCGCTTGTGTAGGGCTTTCTCGTGATACTCCTTCATATCGCTCAACCATTGTGTGGCATCCTCCAAGATCGGGTCAGTGCCGATGCTTGTATCCGCCTCAATGCCGACAATCGGGCATGAAACATCCGAATTCGCAGACGAGAGTTGAGGGTCATAATATCCGAGGAGGGCCCTGAATAGGGACCACTCCTTGGCATTCATTTCAAGGTGTATCGAACCGTCTTTGAGCTTCTTGCCAGTCATGTGTCACGATGGAGGGTAGCATTCAGGTGATAGCATTGAAGCTGATGGGCATAGTGTTCGGCTTGTTCCAGGCTATCTCGGATCAGGATGCTCTGGCCTTCCTCATGGACCTCCATCATGTGCTTTTGTGCCTTGCTCAAAGACCAACCAAAGACCTTTTGGAAGACGTGGGTCACATAATCCATGAGGTTAACAGGATCGTCCCAGCAAATAACCCGATACAAAGGTTCAAGCTGGGTCGAGGAGACTGGATCGACCAGAGGCTTGGTTTGCGACTGAGAGCTCCTTGGCATATGCGGTTTTTACACAAGCCATGGGCATAAATCAATGTTCACCTGATTGCAGAGCTAGGTCGAAAACTTCATGAAGGTGATCTGGCTCTGCTCAGTCTAGCCTACACGCTTTCAAAGCAATGAAGTAGGTTCTGACACATGTGTTCGATCGAAAAACGCTCATGAACATGATGCCAACCTCTTTCACTGATTTGGGTGAGCTGATCCCGCTTGAGCAGCAACTGATTGATGCCCGACGCCAAGGACTTGGCTTCGCACGATTCGGCTATCACCCCCCCACCTGTCAGATCGAGGATTTCAGGGAATGCAGCATGGGGAGGCTGCACAACTGGAACACCTGAAGCCATGGCCTCCAGAAGGTACAATCCAAAAGATTCCCCATAAAGTGCCGGTGTCGAAAAAATCGTGAGCTTGGAGTAAAAAGACAGCTTCTCCTGCCTGCTGAGATTGGGATACCAATGAACGCTTTCAGAAAGACCGGCGTCTGCGAGTTTTTTCTTGAGAGATTCCACCAAGGGAACATCCG
>Ga0181566_10002934_pt1 | contig 13973 bp, 22 predicted proteins | sample 101ome_15_FD_133762 | JGI IMG/M metagenome (GOLD analysis project Ga0181566, IMG submission 133762) | Coastal salt marsh microbial communities from the Groves Creek Marsh, Skidaway Island, Georgia - 101402AT metaG (megahit assembly) | ecosystem: Environmental > Aquatic > Marine > Intertidal... | reverse complement strand
TCATCTGGTCCCGATTACCATTTATTAGATTTATATTTTAGTTTTTTTGGTATTGGACTATGGATGTGGGTTTCGATTTTATGGGAAGATAGAGCACTCATTCTTTTGAATGGTGTTGGATTCTCATTTTTAGCTATGGGTATTATGAAAGACCATGGCGAATTTTGGATTAATTTTTGGCAAAGCATTTTAGGGTTGACAAATTAAACCAAACGTGTTATAATAACATTTTACATCTCCTCTTAGCTCAGTTGGATAGAGCGTGTGGCTACGAACCACAAGGTCGGGAGTTCGACTCTCTCAGAGGAGGCCAATCAAGGATATATTATGGAAACAGCTGAAAAAAGCAAATTGCTAGAAGCATTAAAGAAAGGAACAGTAACTGTATCTTTTCGTAAAATTGACACAGGAGAATTAAGAGTCATGCCATGCACTCTGAACCCTGCAGTATTGGAAGCAAACGGTGTAACAACGAAAGTGAACGTTGATAATACAAGCACCGAAGCATTTCCAGTATGGTCATTAGACAAAGACGCATGGCGATCATTTAGATTAGATACCGTAGAAGGTTGGGAGGTATTAGGTGAGTAGAACAAGTTCAATTCGTAAAGAACCAGCATTAGGTTCCAACGAGTCAGGAAGTAATGGACCAGATACAATGTATGTCGTTGACTTAATTGAAAACGGACGTGTTGTAGAGTCACGTAGACTACCAGGTAAAAGCAAATCATATGCAAATGATGTTGCAGAAAACTGGGAATCTGGTATTATTCAATTACTTCAAGAATAAATATCTATGAGACTATGGGAATACTCATATAAGTCTGCTAGGATATTTTCTGATAGACCTTATGGATATAAAAGGTACATAGTCGATTGGGGCAATGGCCGAGAAACTATGTTTAGTAGTTTGTGGTATAAGCTTGATAAAGTTATGGATATAGTTAAAAAAGAAGTAGATAAAGAATAATGTATTTTGCTGCAAACACAATATCAGGTCGTATTGATAGCCAACTCGAAGGCTTGACCGATGATACTATCGAGACTTTTGGCGATTGGAATATTTCCAATACAAATTTCTATGTAGTCAGAATACCAGATGGTGACGACCTCACTAACGAAACTAAATGGTGGGACTTTACTGCTAACACAGTAATGGATAAAACTGAAGTTAGTTTAACATATTCACATCCACATACAGAAGCAGATTTCTTTTCAAATACAACAGTCGAAGGTATTACAGACCCAGAAAGTGGAATGCCACCAGTTATTGGAAGAGCAGATGCATCCGACGAACCAACACTTGTATTATTTAATGACTATGACATCATAAGCGTACCTGCTAATACCTCAGTGACCATCTCAGACATTCCAACAGAAGATACTTATATATGGGTTAATGGTCAATCAGTTAATACTGCACCAACACTCACAGTCACCTGCCCATCATCTGTAGAGATTGATGCGCCTAAATATTATCGTAAAGATATAGATATCAAGGTAAGTTAGATGCCATCAACAAGGTCAGGAAATCCACAATATTATTCAGAGCTCCAGCAATATTATGGAGGAGTAAATCCTATCTATAATTCAGAATATCGAAGCCGAGATGGTTCATGGGCTTGGGGTTCTATGTCAGATAGTAATTCCCATAGAGTTCGTGGTCGACCAAGATTTAATCAAAGACCTGGTCCAGAACGTATTCAGTTTTGGTTCTATTCTCGTGGATGGTATATTCGTTTTAACCCAACGCTTCCGCCATACACAACAACAGATTATGGCCGACCTATTGGTACTGTAACATACTATTATGGTAACTCTACAAGTGCATCATACCCATCACAATTCTCAAGCGCATGGTCAGCGTCTAATGTAATGCGATGGTTTGGTGGAACAAGATACTACTTTATGCAAGCTCATAACAGTGTGAGTGGATATAGAACAACTCTTGGATATTATTGGATTATCTGGTCAGACCAAAGACTTAAAACAAATATCAAATATGTTGGTGATGTCAAAGGACACAGAACATATACTTGGGAATGGAACGAACTTGCAAATTCTCTTGGTGTAAGAGGAATCTCATCTGGAGTATTAGCTCAAGAAGTCAAAGAATATATGCCAGAGGCAGTCGTTATGAATTCAAACGGATATTATCAAGTTAATTACAGGATGCTAGGATTAAGATGAGCGAAGAAATTTGGACACCTAATTTAGTTACAATGCCATCTGGAGTTGAGGTACAACCTTTAACACCAGGTGACGAACACGAAAATTCAGTTTTAGAATGTATTGAATTAGCTAAGCAAGCTTGGTTAGCTGATAATCCGAGTTCAACAGAACTTGGTTGGGAGCTGATTTCAGATTTAGAACGTGATGAGTATTTGGAAGAACAAATGCGAAATGCTGGATATACGAAATCAGTAGTGAACGGTTACACACATTACGAGTAATATATTATGCCAAACTATAAAGGACACAACGTCGAAGTGTTGACTGAAGTCAAAAAGAAAATGATTGACGACGCAACAAAACCTTACGATGCACTTTCAGCAGGACCTTTCAGAACTGCACTTGATAAAATGGATGGTGTGTTTAGAAAAGAAATCATTAACTATAAAATACAAGATGGGTACTTAGTTAAGGAAACATCCATTAGAGATTTTAGAGATGGTGATTATCACGACACAACTACAGTTCAGAGAATCACAAAAGTTTACGACGAAATAAAAGGGACCTAAAAGGTCCCTCTTTTTTCTAAGCTAAAAATTACTTTTTAGTCCAAGCTTGCGCACCAAAGAATGCAGCAACAATACCAGCAACAGCAATAAAATATACTCCTGCCATATCGCCTAAAATATCAGCAGCCTTTTCATAACCGATTGCATTAGAACCAATTACGAGTACTGGATATAGTAGCATTCCATATAAAGAAAACCATGCCATACTTCTTTGAGCATCACGCATTGCGTCCGCATCTTCAAGTTCTTTTCTTTTGAACTCGAGATACATATCATGTTCTTCTTTACTTACTTTACCATCGCCATTTGTATCAGCGGGGTGGTGAGCAACTACTTTCTTTTCTTCATCAGACATTTTCAGATTTCCATAAAGTCCAAGCACCATAGAGTAATCCACCCCATGCTACTAAGTCAATTAAACCACCTAACATCAGGTAGCCACCACAGACAGCAATAATAACACCGCCATCCCATGATGTTCTTTCTCCGATTCTGTCGAGGACCCAATCTTTACCGATATTAACGAATCCTTTTAACATATCTAGATTTAGCATACAAATTCTCCTTTTATTTTTATTTCAAATAAGCATGACTATACAACTATTTATAAATAAACTTTGTGAAAACCAGATAATATAATGGAGTGGTCATGTCAAACAATCTTAAAGCCTTAACAAAAGAGCATCACGATAACGCAGAAAGAACAGAATTTGCAGATATGTTATTGAGTGGTAATATCCCACCAAGACTATATCAACAATATCTAGCTGCACAATTAGCAAATTATTCAGCACTTGAAAGCGCAGTTTCTATACCAATTGAACTTGAATCTATTTTTAGGTCAACACAAATCGAAGACGATTTAATTGAACTTGAAAACATGTACGATTTAGAAGAAGTTGAGGAACCACTTAAAAGTGTAGTTGAATATCAAAAGCACATTGACGTACTCTACGAAGACGAAAACAATACTGGACTGTTAGCACATTTATATGTAAGACATTTCGGTGATGCCCATGGTGGTCAAATTATTAAGAAACATGTTCCTGGTAGTGGAGCAATGTATGAGTTTGACGATCGCAAAGGCCTGATCGCTGGAGTAAGAGAATTACTTGACGACAGTATGGCTGATGAAGCTAAAATTTGTTTTGAATTCGCAGAGCGTATGTTTATGGAATTGATAGAACTCTATCATGAGAATCCAGAAGATTATGATAGTAGTGAAACTATTTTAGCTGAACTAAACCAATTCGACGAATGATAAAATCAGAATTATTTGATAAGTTGAGAAACTTGTCAGGCGAGTTAAGGCGCTTATTTAGCTCTCACATGCAAGAAGTTGAGAATCCAAAACATGTCGCAGACCTTGAAGGCTGGAGTGATTATTTTTGGGAAAGCGATACCATACGAAAAGCGCATTTAAAAACAATAGAACCTGTCGGTAAAAACAAACTATGGTTAATGCATATTAATATTTTTCCAAGAGAAAATGTTGATTTACCTATATTTGGTTTAGATATTGTAGCTAATCCGAAAAAAATCTCAGGGTGTTTCTGTGACTATTCTCCTATTACTGGTGGCCACCACCCTTATCTAGATAAATTTAGTTACGAGACTGAGGGGTTAACATGGACCCGAGCTAGAGTCATGCCTGATTGGGCTATGGAAATCTTCAGTCCTAATATTGTTGGTGCAGGTAGTATTCGCGAAGGTGAAGAAACAGAACAACTTTGTAGTATGGCTCACAATCTTGCATCATTTTATTGTATGGAAATGAATAATCCAATCTATACTAAAGACAAAGAACTCAACACACTTGAAGCACAAAACAAATATTGTCGTAATCAGAAAATGAATAAGATGCTACATAGCTCAATCCTTGCAATGGGGATATCCGAAGAGCGTAAAAACCAATATGTAGAGAATGTTTTATTTGAAGAAGTATAACTTCTGTCTAAGTATTTCCAACCATTATAGTAAACCTTAACAAAACTTTAACATAAAAATAGGTCGAGCTGTTATATATAATTGTGTTACCAAGAGTAACAAACCAAAAATTTATACCCCCACAGTTAAAAGGAACAACAAACATGAGAAACTTTGTAGTAGCAGTTAGTTTACTGTCAGCTGGACTTGTGTCCACAGCAACCGCAGAACCAAAAGATTACGTAGCAAGATTGAACGACGACGGCCTATATTGCGCAAGAGTCGAAACTATCGGAATTAATGGCTTGAAGCAACGTAAGACACGATGTCGCTCATTAGAGCAATGGGAAGCACGTGGTTATGTCGTAGACTTGAGCAAGGACCCATCAGAGGTAGAATAATGAATATTAAAGCTGTTTGTTATGGCTTTCTTGCAATTAGTTTTTTCGTTATGAGTATGGTCGGATTTCTTTCACCAGTAATTTGGCCAGACCTTTACACACCGTTTCATTACCCAGGCTATGGATACGGAAGCTTTCCGTTAGTACAACATCATGTTGAGATGTGCACTTTCGAAGAGTTTATTATGGACCCTTTGCTTTGCGAAGAACAAGAACTATTTATTGTATAAATAACAGAAGAGCAGTCACCGCTCTAACAACTAAGAGTAATTATATCACGGTAAAGCAAATTACCTGACTACATTATTAAGCTCTTGGTAATAAAAATAATGGTTGACAAACACAGTTAAACGTGTTATAATATATGGGCTTATTGGGAAATAGGCCCATTTTTTTATCCACAAAAATATTAAAAACATGTTGACAATACATTGCTTTTAGTATATAATAACAGGAAATTATGACAAAAAAACAAAAACCAGGAGATAGTGATATGTCCGTTGTCGCACTGACACCAGATAAGATACACCATGAAATTTCTTCTAAATTATCAAAGGGTGTACCATATATTGATGCTCTTGTAGATTTTGCAGAAAAGAACAACTTAGAAATAGAGACCATAGCTCAAATCGTAAAGAAAAGCTCAATTCTTAAAGAAAAAATTAGAACTGAAGCTGTAGGTTTGAAAATGGTTAAACAAGAAGAAGAATCCACACTGAATGAACACATTGATAAATGACCAAGGATTTGAAACTTACATTAAATATCTAGCACTGAAGAAACATTTTACATCTGACGGCTATGACTATCATAAATATAATGGTAAAGTCAGAGCTTCAATGGATAAGTTTCGTACTAGACCTGATGCATATAGTTTTGCAAAACTGTCAAAAAAAGACGATGTAGTGAACTTTATGCTCGCAAACTTTATAAATAATCCAAATATCTGGATTCGCCAATTACTCGATTATGAGGCTGAAAATAGATATTTAAACTGGAGGAAAAAGATTGAGTCATTGACTTATACTTTTAAATCCGAGCTGAAAAATCTAGATGAAGATTGGACAGCTAATTTTATATCAAGGGATGGTCAACATCCTTACATTATGACTCAGTATAACCAGAGGAAGATTTCTCTAGAGACCTTCACCATTCTGGTACATACTGCCAATATTTTTGACTATTGGAGTGAAAAAATTGTTGACAAAATAATCTCACATGATATAATAAGACTCTCTAGAAAGTATAAACCCTTTCTAGTTTATGATGAACGGAAGTTTAAGGACATTATACGTGACCACTTCCAAATTTAATACAACGCTATATAACGCTATACAAGGAGAAAACTATTATGGCAACTACAAACTTTGCTTCGCTTAAGAAGAATCGTACGAAGTCACTCGACGCGCTAAACGCACAGCTCGATAAGATTTCAACAAAATCATACCAAGACCCAAACGAGGGTAAATTCTGGAAACCAACAAGAGATAAAGCTGGTAACGGCTTTGCGATTATTCGTTTCCTACCTGCTCCAAATAATGAGGAGATGCCTTTCGTAAGAATTTGGGACCACGGGTTCCAAGGACCTACAGGGTTATGGTATATCGAAAACAGCTTGACTACTATCAACCAAGACGACCCAGTATCTGAATACAACTCTAAGTTGTGGAATTCTGGTGTTGATGCTGATAAAGACCAAGCTCGTAAACAAAAGCGTAGATTGAAGTATACTTCAAATATCTATGTTGTCAAAGACCCAGCAAACCCAGAGAATGAAGGGAAGGTCTTTATGTACTCATTCGGTAAAAAGATTTTTGATAAGTTAAACGACTTGATGAATCCTACCTTTGAAGATGAAGAACCAGTAAATCCATTCGACCTATGGGAAGGTGCTAATTTCAGACTTAAAATTCGTAAGTTCGAGGGTTACCCGAACTATGACAAATCAGAGTTTGATGCACCTGCACCGCTATTAGATGACGATGCAGAACTTGAACGTGTTTGGAACCAAGAGCATTCTTTACAAGCTCTTACAGACCCTTCTAACTTTAAGTCATACGATGAACTCAAGCAAAAACTCTACAGAGTTCTTGACCTTGCAAATGAAACTCAAGAGGTTTCAGCACCATCACCGTATGAGGCAGAAGATATACAAGCAGATGGACTTGATATTTCAAGCACAATCAAAGAAGCTGCAGCAGCTCCAGTAGCTGAAGCAGAAACTACATCACAAGTAGATGACGATGACGACGACCTTTCAATTTTTAAGGAACTTGCTCGTAACTAATCTAAGGTGGGGGCTCTCGGGTCCCCATATTCACAGGAGAAAGTATGTCAATTAAACAAACAACAAATATGATTGACTTCGACTTTGGCTTTACAGCCATGACAGAAGATGAATTATCAGTTGTACAAGAAACTAAAGCTCAAGCAGAGTCTGCATCAGCAACAGCTGAACAAGCAACTCAAAGAGCTGAAATCATGTATGCGGCTATTATGCCATTGTTAAATAATCTCAAGGCTAACCCAGAAAAAGATTATATCTACTGGCCAAACCGTTATGAGAAACTTGACGCTTTTGCAGATAAACTACATCAAATTCTTAGCGGAGAATAATTATGAGTCTACTTGACAAAATGTTGAAGGCGGGTTCAGTCAAAGGGTCGACTGTCCTATCAAAAAGTTCCTTCTTTAATACCAAAGACCCAATACAAACAGAACTACCAATTGTGAATATCGCATTCTGCGGTTCTCTCAATGGTGGTTTACTTCCAGGTTTAACTGTAGTAGCAGGTGAATCAAAGAGCTTCAAAACTCTTTTAGGCCTGTATTGCATGAAAGCTTATTTAAACAAATATCCAGATGGTGTTGCAATCTTATATGATTCTGAGTATGGTATTACTCCAGAATATCTTGAAAGCTACAACATTGATACTGACCGTGTTATTCACGTTCCAATCGAAGACGTCGAGCAATTAAAGTTTGACTGCACAAATCGCTTGAACGAGATTGACAAAGGAGATAAAGTCTTTATAATGATTGACTCTATTGGTAACCTTGCTTCTCGTAAAGAAGTTGATGATGCCTTAAATGAGAAATCAGTTGCTGATATGACGAGAGCAAAACAGCTCAAATCATTATTCAGAATTGTTACGCCTAAGCTAACAGGTAAAGACATTCCAATGATTGCTATCAACCACACTTATAAAGAAATTGGTCTGTTCCCTAAGAACATCGTTTCAGGTGGTACTGGTATTTACTATTCAGCAAACCAAATCTTTATCATTTCTAAATCTCAACAGAAAGAAGGTACTGACCTTGCAGGGTTTAAGTTCACTATTAATATTGAGAAATCTAGGTATGTTAAAGAAAAAGCTAAACTACCATTTACTGTATTATATGACACAGGTATCCAAAAGTATTCAAGTCTGTTTGACCTCGCACTTGAATCTGGACATTTGACAAAAGCTAATCAAGGATGGTATAATTTAGTTAATATGGACACAGGTGAAATCATTGAGCCTAAGCGTAGACTGAAAGATATTGAACAAGACAATGAGTTCTTTGAAGGACTGATTTCTGACCCAAGGTTTAACGAATACGTTGAGAAAAAATTCAAATTAACTACATTAGAAATGGGAGATGCTGAAGATGATAGAGAAGACGATACTATCGAATCTGATACTGAATGAGGAATATAGCCGAAAGGTTTATCCTTATCTCAAAGATGATTATTTTGATGACTTGTCTTATCGTAAAATCTTCAACACCGTTACGGAATATGTAGAGCAATACAAAGAGCCTCCCACAATAGAGGCTCTTAAGCTCTCACTCGAAAAGCGTAAAGACCTTAACGAAGACACTTACAAAACAATTCATGAGTTGTTAAGTGAGTTCGAAGTTGATAAAACAACTAATCCACAGTTTTTGCTTGACGAGACAGAAAAGTTTTGCCAAGATAAAGATTTATATAACAGCATTCGTAAAAGTATTAACATACTTGACGGACAAGATAATGTTAACGATAAAGGTAGCATTCCAAAATTACTATCCGATAGTTTGGGTATCAGCTTTGACTCAAGTGTCGGTCACGACTTTTTAAATGACTATGAAGATCGTTACGAACATTACCACAGAAAAGAAGAGCGGATTCCGTTTGACATTGATATTCTAAACAAAATTACCAAAGGTGGTTTACCTCGTAAATCAATGACAGTATTACTTGCTACGACGGGTGGTGGTAAATCATTACTCAAATGTCACATGGCAGCTAATCATCTGATGTATGGTAAAAATGTTCTCTATATTACTATGGAAATGGCAGAAGAAGAAATCGGCCGACGTATTGATGCGAACATTATGGATATTACAATGGACGAAGTCAATGAGATTCCAAGAGATGTTTATGAAAAAAGACTCAACAGATACAAAACTAAAACCACTGGTAAACTTGTTATTAAAGAGTATCCTACTGGTTCTGTGCATTCTGGTCACTTTAGACACTTACTAAATGAGCTTGAACAGAAGAAAAACTTTAAGCCTGATGTGATATTCCTTGACTATCTTAACATTTGTGCTTCATCTCGTGTAAGAGGTGCTGCAGCATCAAGTAGTTATAACCTTGTTAAGAGTATTGCTGAAGAGGTTCGTGGTCTTGCGATGGAGTTTAACTGTGCACTTGTAACATCATCTCAGTTCAACCGTGATGGCTACGGCAACTCTGATGTTGACCTTACAAATACATCTGAATCTATGGGTATTACTCATACTGCTGACTGTATTCTTGGTCTTGTAACATCTGAACAGCTTGATGAGCTTGGACAACTCATGCTTAAACAATTAAAGAATCGTTGGGGTGATATCAGTTGGTATCGTAGATTCCTTGTTGGTATTGATAGAGCAAAGATGAAAATCTATGAACTCGAAGAAAGTGCTCAAAACAATATCAACCTTGACGACAGTTCCGGAGGTGACTCGGGAAAAAAGAAAGTGATTGATGATGGTCCTGTGTTTGACAAGACAGACATCGGTCAACGATTAAGCAAGAAAAAGAAAGGTGTATTCAGCGACGCTCATTTGATTTAATTTTTTATAAATAACTGAAACACCATATTTTTGATAAAGGTATTATGAAAAGTTTTAGTTCATTTGCAAAACAACCATTAGAAGAAAAGCTTAAAGTATCCGATGGCTTAGGTGCATGGATTGATGATTTCCAAAAGTCAGATGCACCTCAATTTAAAAATGCAGATAAAGAAAAGCGACGTGATATGGCGATCGCTGCGTTTACTTCTGCAGGTGGAAAACTTGATGAAAACGACCCTTGTTGGAGTACTCATAAACAAGTAGGAATGAAAAAGAAAGGCAATAAAATGGTGCCTAATTGTGTTCCTAAAGAAGAACGAAACATTAGTTTGAGCTTTGGAGATTTTTCAGGTTTAACAGAAGCACCTATTGATACTCCAGATTATTCTGGAGATGATGTATCATTTGCTATCGATGTTTTATCTAAAATCGACGATGGTATTTCAACAATTGATGGTGCAATTGAAGTTGACAATCGTAATGGTAAAACCAATAGTAAAAAGCTCGGCCTCTTTGCTATTATGCCTGGTAATAAACGTGTTAAATGGGCATCATTAGCAAGACAAATTATTGCTGATACTCCAGATTTAGAAGAAGGACCACAACCACCTTCTGATAGAATGGATAAAGATATTACAATTAAACATAAGGATATGGACCGATATATCTATGTTAATTGTAGACCAGACGGTAAGCGTAGTAAAGCAGGAGATGACCCAAATGAGTTAATGACTGCTGCATTATGTCTTAAGTCAAAATTAACTGCACCAAAAACAGTCGAAGAAATGGACGAACTAATTGAGTTTTGTAAATTAAATCTCAATAAAGTTAAAGGAGCATCAGCCGGTCAAATAGCAAGTTTAGATGGACAAGATTATGTTAATCTTTGTCAAGCTGTATCTGCTGCTTTATCAATGCATAAAGCAGGTTATGGTAAAGCAGATATGGTATATCTTACTGGTCAAGCATGGGATAACGATGTCAAACAATTTCAAATAACAAAATATGGAATGAAGGACTTTAATAGTTCTGACTTTATCGTTAAGAAAGGTGCTAACTTCTGTGGCGTATCACTTAAAAAGAAAAAACGTATTACAGAAAATGACCCAACACTAATTAATAAATCATTTGGAACTCTGTTCCAAGACCCCAAATTTGATAAGTTAATGAAACAGCTTGACAGAAGTGCTGCAGCATTTTATATTAAAGTTATTAGAGAAGCAGGTCGTAATCCTAAAAGATGGAAAATACCTCCAGCAGTAGCTAATGACATTAAGAAAAATATAACAAAACTAAACGTTAATAATTGGAAAAAGTTTGTAACACGTTTACCAAACGACTTGATTAATTATAAGTTAAAAGGTGCAGGTTCTTTCTTTGAACCATTATATAAATTAATATTAAAAAATTCAGACTTATTAGCAAATCAATTAGTAGATTTAATTTTTAAAGCTGATTTAAAAGACCTCAAAAGAGTTAATTTTGATTTTACTCTTGTTACAGGTATTGGTGACTACGGTCCTCGTAAAGGTGTAGATATATCAGAAGGTGACTATAAAGATATTAATACAGTCACTACCATGTTAAATGGTTTAGTTAAAACAGGTAAAAATTCAATACGACCAACAAAGGGTGCAGTTCAAGCTTTTGAAAAAGAAGCAACAGCTGCTATGTTAAAGTTTGACTTAATGATTGGTAGAGTAGCAGTTGCTCATATCGTATTAAGATATAAAGGAAACTTTAGAGCAGCACCAACATTTACTGCAGAAATGACAGACGAATTTAAAGCGATGTTTAAAGCAAAATGATAAGATTTAAGACATATTTAGAAGAAGCGGCCGGAGCTAATCTCCACATGACACATTTGGAAGATGCTGTCTTAGATGGTGGAGTTAATGGAACGCGTAATGTATTCCAGTATCTTCAAGCACTTCGTGATATGCTTGGTGGTAATACAAAAGCACCAGTTAAAATTTCAGTTAAATGGGATGGCGCTCCTGCAATCTTTGCAGGTACTGACCCATCTGATGGCAAATTCTTTGTTGCTAAAAAGGGAGTATTTAACAAGACTCCAAAACTATATAAAACAAATGCAGAAATAGATAATGACCTAAGCGGAGATTTAGGAGCTAAATTTAAAGTAGCTCTTGCAGAATTCTCTAAGCTTGGTATTGAAGGAGTAGTGCAAGGTGATTTCTTATATACGAACGACGATCTCAAAACAGAAAATATTGATGGAGAACCGCATATTACTTTCCATCCTAATACCATTGTTTACGCGATACCTAAAGACTCAGACCTCGGTAAACAAATTGAACGATCCAAAATCGGTGTGGTTTGGCACACAACATACCGAGGAAAAACTCTTGAAGGAATGCAAGCAAGTTTTGGAAAGGCGATATCAACAAAACTTAAAGAAATCCCGTCAGTCTGGCATGTAGATGCTATATTCCAAGACCACTCAGGTAAAGTTACATTTACAGCCGCAGAAACAAAGTCGTTCAATAAATTATTATCAGATGCTGGTCGTATATTTAGAACTATTAAGCCATACGCATTAAACGAATTAAAAGACAACGAAGAACTCAATAAAAGAATTAATACATTCATTAATAAGAAAGTACGAGAAAATTCTCGTATTCAAAACGTTCCTGCGGCGATCAAAGATATGCAGAAATTTATTAATGAATATTATCAAAAAGAAATGGACAAGGTTAAATCACAAGCGGCTAAAGACAGAAAAGCTGCAGTGCGTGACAGTGTCTTAAAATATTTTGCTAGAGGTAATCTCAAAGAAGTAACCAAAGTATTTACCCTATATAATTTATTAGTAGATGCAAAGATGATTGTAATTGCTAAATTAAATTATAGTGATGGTTTAAGAACTCTTTTGAAAACAAACACAGGATTTGAAGTAACAGGACAAGAAGGGTTCGTTGCTATTGACCATCTCGGTCGTAATGCTTTAAAACTTGTTGATAGATTAGAATTTAGTAAAGCAAACTTTAGTACTGAATATATTAAAGGGTGGCAGAAATAAATAAAATATAATGAGGTGATTGTACATGCCTACAAAATTAAAACCAAGCCAGGTGGTTAAAGACAGAAATACTGGCAAACTAAATACACAACATTTTTATATCAAACAGACTCCACAAAAAGAGTTATTTGAATATATCAATAATAAATCTGGTAAACCAAAAATAAAACAAAAGTGTTTAAATGAGTTAGCCAGACGCAAAATAAAAATTCAATGGGTTAATCCAACAGAATAGACATATCAAATTTTATTATGAAATCAATGACCTTAATGATTGACAAACATAGCAAAATAGTATATAATAACTTTTTATCATAGGAGAATTATGAAATGGGACGAATACAGGACCGAGGTCACGACGGTGGAAACATTTGGCGATGGCAAACAATTGAAAAATATGTCCGCAAAAATGGCTGGACAAAAGGAGCTGAACTTGGAGTTTGGCTTGGAGAAACATTTAAGCATTTGGTTAAAACTTGCCACAATCTGCACCTTATTGGTGTTGATTTATACGAAGCTCAACCAGGTTACGACGGACCCGAGCAATGGACTCGAGGGGAAAATGGCCATGCCTGGGACCACGAGACTTACTATCAAGACCTATTAAGATTCTGCCAAGCATATCCAGGCCGTGCAGAAATAATTAAAGATTACACGACTGAAGCAGCAAAACAAGTAGAAGATGAAAGCTTAGACTTTGTCTTTATTGATGCTGACCACAGTTATAATGGTGTTATGAGAGACGTAGAAGCCTGGGCACCAAAAGTAAGAAAGGGTGGT
>Ga0181566_10002933_pt1 | contig 13974 bp, 15 predicted proteins | sample 101ome_15_FD_133762 | JGI IMG/M metagenome (GOLD analysis project Ga0181566, IMG submission 133762) | Coastal salt marsh microbial communities from the Groves Creek Marsh, Skidaway Island, Georgia - 101402AT metaG (megahit assembly) | ecosystem: Environmental > Aquatic > Marine > Intertidal... | reverse complement strand
TCTGCTAACTCGGGATCATGTGAGATTTCACTATGTAACAATGGAAACACTATTTACGGTAGACTATATGCTGACGATGCGTCACAAGGTTTCTTAAACGAAGACGGTAACTGGGCACTACGTTCGTACAACAACGATGGTAACTCACCAGGCATTAGATTCTACGAAAGCGGAAACGAATCATGGACTGGTAACCCAGGTAATGACGTTGGTAAAATTGAATATCACTCTAACAGATTCTACATTGCGGCAGGTGCTAACTCTAACAGAGTTTGTCAGTTTAGACGAGATGGTACAGACGTATCATACGTTGATAACTCAGGTGTTTACCAAGGTACTGCAGCAAGTGCTAACTGGGCTGACTTGGCAGAGAAGTACGAAGCAGATACAGTTTATGAGCACGGTACAGTTCTTGCTATTGGTGGCGACAAAGAAGTTACACGTTACGAACCGGGTATGAAACTAGCAGGCGTTGTTTCAACATTACCTGGCTTGATGATGAACCAAACAGACGAGAACAGAGATGATCCTATGTGGCCATTTGTGGCACTAAAAGGTCGTGTTCCTTGTTTGATTAACGGAACTGCTAAGAAAGGACAATATATTATTGCTGATCAGGACGGTAAAGGTCGTGCTGTAGATACACTAAGTACTATTGAAGAATACACATTGCTAATTGGTACAGCAATTAGTGATTGTGACGGAGAAGGTACTGTAGAGGTGAAGGTGTAAACAATGGGTAATATGACTCGAGCTTCGGCTAGAGATTACTTTCGTGGTAATGCTGGAGCACAGTTAAGAGGTTTTGATAAAACAGTAAATGTTTCGGCAACAGTTTACGTAAATCAAAACTATGGCGGATATAACCAAGGCACTGCTTATGGTAATAGACGTTACGAGTATGTAAATGCTAGTAACCAAGTCTACAACAGCCAAGTTTATCCAAATACAACACTGATTGACGCAACACATTTAATTGATCAAGCATTGAACGCTATTCAAAGAACGTGTGATCTAATTGAAGGACGACTAACTGATCAATATTTTGATTTTAGAATTTGTCACGCAAGTTGTCACTATAGTTGTCACGGTAGTAGAGGGAGAAGATAATGGCAGGGTTAAGCCACGCACAATTAGAATCTCGCTATATTAACAGTGCTTATACTAAAATACGTACTTTTGATAAAACTATTAACTTTAATGCGCAATGTTATTATGCTAACGTTAGTGGCTGGGGACAAGCAAGAGCATACGGTAATAGACGTTATGAATATGTAAACGCTCCTAGCAATGTTTATAGTACAGGAGATTTGCCAAATAATATAGGTGACAACTTGCAAGCTCGAGCTGGTGATGTACAAAACTTCGCAACAAACTGTATATCACGTACTGTAAATGCTATCGAAGGAAGATTAACAAACAGTTATTTTGATTGGCGTATTTGTCACTCAAGTTGCCATTATAGTTGCCATAGTTCAAGGGGAAGAAGATGATAGGTGAAAGTTTTTATTATATAAACAACAAAAAATATTTAGGGAAATCTAGCTCTATGGTAACTGCTTTAGCAGAAAGTCCGTGGAGCGGAGATCAATCAAGATCGTTAGTTCTTGTAGCGCCAGAAGGACACTCACAAGTACAACAGTCTTATATTGACACACTACTTACAGATTATCCAAATGCTAATCCAGATATGATTACATTTACTAACACAAATGAAATTAATACTTGGGAATATTTGTCTAATAACGATAAAGAATTTTTATTGTTTGACGATGCGTTTGATATTATTGATGTGTACGCAAAGTATATTGCTTCATTGTTAAAAACTACAACAAGCGGTGATGTAAAACAAATTGTAAAAGATTTTTTAAAATTAGTTTTTAAACGTGATATTGAATATGCTACATATACGCATTTTACATTAGACGATGTTGATGCTCGTGTAGAATCAGTATTTGCTAAGAATGAATGGCACGATATGGGTACTCCAAATAGTAAGCATTGGGGTTACGATATTTTATTCTTTATTAATGATAGATACAACCAAGACGAAACATACGCTGAAATTAATGCTGTAACACAAAATCACCTACGTGAAAAGTTTACTGTACACAGTGAAAAGATGATTTTTGAAGTTATTAGTATGCTTCAAACTAAAATTGGTTATATTAGTGTTATTAATAACATTATTGATTGGATGCATTCGCAAGATAACAATAATTGGGACAAAGTACAGTTTGTAAAAGATACGTTCCAAAATAAAAACAGAATGCAAGCATTATATGTATTAAGAGATTTCTGGGATGAAGTGGGCAATAACGCAGAACTTATGTCTATTATCAACAATCACGAAGATTGGGAATACGAAGATGTATATAACGAGTTTGCGAGAACAATTCCAGTAATTATAAAAGTAGCAGAGGGCGGATTTAACTTCGCAACAAATGAAGAACTATCAAATGTATGGAAAGAAGTAGAATTCTTTTACAAACGTAAAAGTAGAATTCCATACTTGTTATTCAATGTTGCGCCACTAGTATCGGAGTAAACATGATAAGTGAAAATAGTTATACACTTCCGTTAAACCCTGTAGATCTTGCTGAGATCTACAAAATAAAAGCAGACCAAGACGACTTTACGTTACGTGTTAATTACGAAAAAAGTAAAGAAGTCCTTAGTGTAAAACATATTTTAGTATACATTAGTAATACTAATTTTAAAGTTCAGTTTGAATCAATGGATGCTGATCTTGTAAACGAATATATTCAAACTAACTTTTTAGTAGAATGTCCTATGTTGTCAAGAATAATTGCGTTAATAGTTAAACGCAAATATCAACACGAATATAATAATGTTGACCACGCACTAAACACATTATGGACTGATGAAGATATTGATGTTTATCTAAAAGAACACGGTGAACTTATTGACGACTTAATTGACAAAATGAGTCATATACCTTTATTTTGTTTAGAGCAAGCAAACAAATATAACAAAAAATATGACGAGTACTTAGTTGACTTAGAACACACTGATATTGATACAAGTGTTGGACTAAATATTGTATATATTGCAACATACGCACCTGACATTCTTTACTTGTTAGGAAATAAGTTAGGACCTTGGCCTACTAAACAACTGAATACACGCATATTCAATGATGCTAGTAAGTATCAAGGAAACGATTTATATAACACGTTGTTACGTTATGGTGTTGCTGGCAATATTTTAGAACTTTTTGAAAACGAAGATACTGAGGAAGTAACAGAATGACAATGCAACAATCATATTGCAAACAAATGAGGTACAGTGGACCTGAAAGTTTGCCACCAAGTAAAGCACAAAAATTTGATGTGCTAATTAACTTTGAAGGCCTCACAGGTTGTAATCATGGTTGTGTAGGATGTTTTGTAAATAAAAACCAAGACGTTGCTACAATGAACAGTATGTTAGAAACTGCTCAAGAACTAGCAGACGGCGTAAAACGTACAGGACTTAACTTACGTGAATTTGTTATTGGTCCTACTGATTTATTTTCAGCAGCAAATACTGAAAATGTTCTAAATAATCCTATCATTCAAAATATTATGCGCGAGCATACTAAAGCACGTATCGCTACTCCAAGTAAAATTGACGATGTATCTATGGAAAAACTACGCGAAGTGTTTGCTATACTAGATGACCCGTCAAAGTATAGAGATGAAATGATCATTGAATTTATTATGCCTATTGGCGATATTGATCGTATTATAAATGACGAAGATTATTTTAACGACATAAAAGCAAAACTAGAATTTTTTGATAAAGAAACTCCGAAAGAAGTTGACTGGAGTTGGACATTACAAGCAAGTAATGTAATGCAAAAGCGTTTAAATAAAGAAACTTATAATAAATTACTTGATAAAGTAGTAGATGAATACGAAACTATTTTAGAAATGAATCCTGCGTTTTCAAGAGCACCAAATGCTCTTATGCAAAGACGCAATCTTGTTTCGTGGAATAAGTTTTTAAGCGAAGTTGTTGGTCAAGACAACTTTGATAAAGTTACAATGAGTATGGCTAACTTATATTGTAACTCAATGAACTTCATAGGGCTAACTATTATTCCTGGTATTGATTCACCTCGTGTGTTCTTAAATGTTATGTTACACGAACAAGCGTTCTTTACACAACATGACGAATTAGAAGTAACAGGTTTAAGTTTTGAAGAAATTTTAGCAAAGAGGGATCAACTAATAGCAAAAGGCTTGGCAAAGTCTTCCACTGTTAAGGATTGTGCTGACTGTAAATACTCTGTTGCTTGTGCTAGTAGATTGATTTTCCAAGCACAAGACGCTATGAATATGCATGAGTGTTTGATGCCTCTAGATGTACTTGATCTATTCAATCCATATATTGACAGCAACGAGCAATGGAACGACGATGCCTTGAAAATCGTCAATGCTAGTTAAACTCAACGATACTCCGGCAGGATACTACACATACATTGAAGGCGTAAGTCCAATAAATCAGGACTTTTTACGTGTCGAAGTTCATGCTGACATATTACACGGTTGTGATCAACAATGTCCTGGTTGCTTTATTCCACGTAAAAATTTAACCAATGTTGATCAGTTAGAAACTTTACATAATATATTACAGCAAAGTAAATTATACCCTGACGAGATTGTAATAGGTCCAACTGACATCTTTGATGCTAAAAACTTTTGGGAAATAATAAAACACCCTGCTACTAAAAAATTATACGAAACTAGTGGTATAGCATATACAAGTACATTGTTACAACCACTAGATGAGATAAAATTAAAGCATGACGCAATTTGGAGTCTTTATGAAGGTGTAGATCGCATAAATGACATGGACTTTAAAATTGTACTAGACATAAACAAGTACCTAAATGGTGATACAGAGGACTTTTGTCGTAGACTAGAGCTATTTACAGAAGGTAGTGTACAGTTTAGAGTAAATTACTATCCGGGTATATTTGATCGTATTAGTTATAACGAGTTATGCGATCAAGTGAAGCAGGATTTTAACGCACCAGTGGTAATATTACCTAGTTTTCTAACTGACCGTAACAGTGGGGGTAAAGTTAGTAAATATTTGCCTATGTTTGTTGAAGAATTGCGTAAACAAAACATTAAACCAGAGTACAGAAACTTATACACTATGTTTGATGCTAAGTTTAATGGTTACGGATGTACAAATTACAGTTTTTACAATGGAAAACTGTATATGAATCCTTTCTTATACGATGCTATACTTCAGCGTACACCAGAGTTTGAAGTTAATGACATGAATACTCAAGATTTCTTAACTGCTAATCTCAATTATGCTGAAAAAACTGTAGAATGTTCAAATTGTCCACATTTAATGAGTTGTTCAGAGCGCAATGTATTGTACTATATGAAAAATAGAGGTATCACTGAGTGTGTATTACCTAAGGAGTACTTAAATGCCAGTCATTAAGAACAACTTGTACTATGAACTAACAACAGAGACTCAAACTAAACCAGTTAGTGCTGTAAAAATACAATTAGACGTTCTTGACGGGTGTGTACACGCTTGCCCTGGATGTTTTGTTCATCGTAGAGGCAACGCTCCTGAAGACAACCACTTAAAAGAGTGCCGCGAGTTCGTAAAACGCATAACTGACAAAGGAATACTGGTAGATGAGATACTAATAGGACCTACTGACTGCTTATCAAGTGAAAACTTTTATGATGTAATGAGTGACTGTGACTTGCTGGCAATGATAAATGAAAATTCTCCCATACTTGCGTTTACTACTACATTTTTAGAGCAAGATTTAGGGTACCTTGAGCGGTGGGTTAACTTTTTACACGACAATGTGAACACCGATACGGAGATTGAAGTAGGTATTGCTACTGATCCAACTCGCTATAAAGATTTATTGTATATACAACAACTTAGAACTTGTATAAACTATATTGACGCACACTTGAAACACGAATGTACATATACGTTTATTGTAAACATACGTAACTACGACTTAGATTACGAAGAAATACATGACTTCGTAGTAAAACAATTTGAAACTACTATAGATTTTATTCCTAGTGTTAGTCGTAGCCATAAACCAAACATTATATTAAACACACTAGGACAATTTAATGAGTTTTTTGAGAATTTACCTGAAGACACTCACTTAAACAACATCATGGTAGATCATACACACGCTGGACACAACTATACTGTTCTAAACTTTAAAAAAGGTAAGTGGTATCTAAGTCCTTTCTTGTATGAAAATATGGCATTGTATGATGATCAGTTTTTAGTAGAAGATTTAGATGAAGCATACTACAAAACATTAACACAAATGGAACGTGCTAAAGGCACAGAATGTGAAAATTGTGATATGTTCTTTAGTTGCTACAACAGAAAAATAATTTTACTACGTGACTATTTAGGAGTAAGTACTTGTATAGCACCAAAAGAGAATATGTTGCGAAATATTCACAACTATAATAAAAGTGCTGCGGAAATGTATGACTGGGAAGGTTATACTGTTGAAGCAGACAAACAAGGTTATCGTAAAAAGTTTCTAGTAACCGAAGATGGTGACGAAAGATTAGAGGAAATAAAGAAAATTTATCATGCCAATCGTAAGTGACAATTATTGGGAAGCAACAAGAGGCCACGAAGATTATAATATTGGTGTTGGTAATGCTTCAGGACTAAAAGTTAATATGACTGCCGATGTACTCGATGGTTGTATACATAACTGTGGCGGGTGTTTTGTCAATCGTAGACGACAAAAAGCATCTAACGAAGACTTTAAAAAGATACTTGATGCCCAACGTATGTTTAATGATAACAACATACGGTTTAGTACGCTAACTGTCGGTCCTACTGATGTATTTGGCAACTTAAATATTCAAGAAATTTTAGAGTTTGATAACTTTAAAGAAATAGTTAGTAATTGTACCACTGTAGGAATGGTTAGTACACTGTTAAATGACGATAGTGTTATTGATCCTATTATTGAAGGCTTTAATAAAATACCTAAACGTGAAGGCTTTTTATACGACTTTCAAGTTGTTATTGATGTAAATCAAGCATTAGATTCGGAATATAGAAAACAACACTTAGCACGTATACACGATGTATTAAATCGGTTTACTGACCCTTTAAACTTCTATATCATTTTTAATATGGATCAAGATTTTGCTAAATTTGGTAATCTAGCAGAAATTAGTCGTGTGGTAAAAGAAGAATACAACACTATTGTTGAGCCTATACCAAGTTACCAGCGTTACGGTAAAGGAAAAATACACAACGATATTATTATGTCTTGGGTTGATATGATTGAAGATACATATACCGAAGAAAATCAAGAATATCTAGCAATGACTATTGCTGACAAAGACCAAGGCGGACCACTTGAACTAAACTATACTTATAGTGGAGGTGAATTTTATTCAACTCCTTTTGTATATGAAGTAGCACTTATACGTGATGAAAAGTTTAGAATAAAAAATCCTTTAGATTTACAAAGTTGGACTAATATAAAAACAGAGTTGTATATTGATCAACTTTCTTATTCGCCTAAAACACTTCACTGTGAAACTTGCGATCGAAGAGAAATATGTTTGAATAAACACGTACTAAGTTATATGGAACATTACGGGTTTACAGAATGTGTTTATCCACTAGAAGTATTAAACGAGTATAAGGCAAATAAATGTTAAAAAAAGATTGGCAGTACTATACAAAGAATAATACTAAAGGATTTGCTAACCCAGATACTTTTGTAGATCTTGCTGACCAAACCAAAATAAAAATACAACTAATGCTTGAAATACTCGAAGGTTGTGCGTATAACTGTTCGGGTTGCTTTGTAAAACGTAGAAAAAATTATGGCACAGGTATTGGCCTTGATTTAGCAGCACAATTAGTTGATGAGCTTACTGAACAATATGAATTAGACGACATTATTGTTGGACCTACTGATTTCTTTTCAAGTGGCAACATTATACAAGTACTTGGTGATCCTCGCTTCCGTAAAATAGTTGATGCTTTACCAGATGATGGCGGATTACAACACAACTGTTCAGTAGACTTTTTTATTGGTGATGAACGTGTCGAACAAGTAATTAAACACGTTGAAAACAGTTACTTGCGAGAACGTCCATTTGATGTACAAATAGCAGTTGATCTTCATATGCTAGATAATTCAAATGTACATAGTCTTATTGAAAAACGTTTAGAAGTAATGGAACGTAGTTCAATTGAATACGAAGTTAGTTTGCTATGTAATATTACACAAGCAGTTGACGAAGATGTATTAGATAAGTTAGCAACTGTGAGAGAACGTTGGGGAACTGTTGTAGAATGGGGTCCTAGTCTTGTTAGAGCAATGGTACACAAGCCAGATAAAATGCTAAAAATGATTCAAGGTTGGAACAATAGTATTGACGCAGTTATTAACACAGACAAACAAAGATTTACAAACGAGTTCTTATGGCTACAGGCTGATAACAGCCATAAAAATTTTAACGAAGTAGTAGTTAGTGTAAACAATGATAGAATGTACATTGTTCCATTCTTATACGAAAACGCACCTTTATATCATCCTAGTTATGAAATAGATATAAATGGATCTGTTCTTGAAAGTATACTAAACAAAAAACATCAAAAACAAATTGAACAGTATCAAAGTATACCTAACCTTGTATGTAACAACTGTAAGTATGTAGAAAACTGTTCAGCAAGACTTATACCTAGTATAATCACAGATGTTGTTGGGCAAAATGAATGCCTAATAAATAGAAACGCAATGGAACTATATGATAATATGGGGTTACAAAAATGGAAGAAATAATTAGATGGGCAAATATGCCTAATGCTACAGATGACCATTTGTTAGATACTCCGAAGCAACAAGCAGAGAATGCTCTTACAAGAACTATACTAGAACGTAAGCGTCCTCTAATAGGTGAAATAGAAGTTACACTATTTGAAAATTGTCCTATTGTATGTGACTTTTGTTTTCACGATAAAAAATCTACAGTTGGCATGACATACGAAGAAATGTTAGCCAAACTTCCTCTTATTGAAGAACATTGTAAAAAGACTGAAGGTATGCTAAGTGCTATGCAGTTTAATATGGTAGGAGGAGAATTATTTCAAGATAGAGACAAAGATAATCTATATCCTATGTATTATAATCTAATGCTTGAGATAAAGAAAATCTGCGACAAGTATAATCATGAAATACAAGCAGTATGGGTTTCAAACTTTTTATTCAAGTATCACGAAGATGTGCGTAAGTTATTAGACGATCTAAATGATGCTGGCATACCTAGTAAACTAATTGCGTCTTATGATCTTACAGGCCGTCCAACAGGCGGACAGTATACTAAGAATATTGAACGTATGAAAGATTATATTTCTACAATAAACTTAGTAGCAACAACAGATAGCATAAATGCTTTATTCAACGGTGACGAATACTTTGACTACCTTTACGAAAACTTTGATCTTTTCTTTGATGATTTCATACCAGATCCTGGATACGATCATATGGTACCCGCTGATAGTCTTTATTTGGAATTTATGAAATTTATTGCGGACAATTATCCAAATGTAAATCCTTATAAAGAACTAATTGAAAATGAAACAAATCAAATGCACTGTATGAGCTTAAACAAACTTACAATATTTCCTGATAACACAACTGCTAATTGTCGTTGGGATAGATATAAGAAAAGCGACTTCAATCATGCCTACATTAGAAAAGATAATACTAATTTAATGAAAGCATATATGGACGAAGTTGGATGTCTAAGTTGTCAATATTTTAATCGTTGCGGATTCCGTTGCTATACACAATGGGATTGGAAAAATCGTGCTAGAGATTTGCCTACAGGTGTTTGCCCTATACGTGAGTTTTTTAACTATGTAGGGGATATTGATCAAACATCATCTCTTCCTCATAATAAGACCTTACGTCGGGCACCATTCCCGTCTGAGATGAAGCAGAAGGCAATTCAATCTTCTCAAGAATAGCATTATACGTTTCAGGATCTTCACTATAAGGTTTGTAATAAGGATCGTTGCCTGCTAGTAACTCGTCTGAATTTAGTAAGTCATAAAAATCATCACCAAAATCTTGATGTATCCAAGTAGCATAACATAGTGCTACAAAATAACTTTTAGCAGGATATACCCATTCGTCTACACGTTCGTTAAAGTGTTTTACTGCCCAAGTGACACTGTCTTCTTCTGTACGAATATCAACTTTGTTTAAATCATCTGTAAATTCTTCAGCCGTAGAATTGAAAAGTTGTTGTCTAGTCTTCCAGTCCAGCATACCAATCTATTAGTCCTTTGTATCCATTACACCCGTTGTCTAAATCTGTTACGTAACGATAGTGTTCAGTTAGACATTTCCCATAGTACTCACATTTGTGACATACAGGACTGATATTTTTTACGGGCTCATTATTTACCCACTCTAAGTACTCTCCAAAAGTGTCATATTTCTCAAAATACTCATTGTCGTCGGTGTCAAACTCTAACACACCAAACTTAGCATCAGGTGTAATGTATACATGATCGTTTGAAAACGCATTACGTGTTCCATCTAGTACTTCTTCTAATTCTTCAACATTTACAAATTCAAAGTTTTTAGAAATAGGCGATTCTATCCATTTTTGTATATGTTGTTCAAAGTCTTTATGTATTACAGGATGAGCATTTGCTTGGTTAGTACTATAAGGTTTTACTTCAACACACTTTATGTTTTGTATCATATTAAATGTGTTTATCATATAGTCTACATCTGTTGCTAGTACTTTTGGACTTGCTAATACAAGAACGCTTATGTCTTTTGGAAAAAACATTATGTTTTGTAAAACTTTGTCGTGTAATTCTCTAGCGGCAAAATCATAACTTACACTGATGTGTACATCTTCGTCGAGAAAAAAATCTGGTCTAGCACTAAAATTAGTGTTTATGTTTATAGTACCTCCAAAGTACTTTTTTATAACTTCTTTTATACTATAAAAATAATCATTGTCTAACATTCCTATTTCGCCACCGTATAAATCTATGTGTGTAATAGGAACTGTAATTTCACTTAAACGCTTATCTAAGTCTTGCGGACTTATACGAGTTTTATCTGCTAGTTGTTTTTCCGTAAGATAACAAAAGTCGCAACGAAAGTTACAAAAGTATGTAGGATTAATACTAACAGTAAAACTATTCATATTCCCTCACATAAGGTGTAACTTCGCTAGGATCCTTGCCATTTAATTTTAGTATCTGAGGAGCAAGTTGTTTCATTTCATAACAATGATCTTCAACTTGTCCTTCACGTTTTAAATCTCTAATAGTTTTACGACACCCATTACATATACGGAACATTGGACACGTAAAACAAGCCTGTTTCATTGAAGCAAGTTCTGCTTCATTTTGTAAAGGAGTAACAAAGCCGCCTGCCATTTCGTGTTCAAAGTCAATAGGATAATCTTTGTCATCGCCTAAACTTCCGCAACTATAATAATCACCGCCTGGGTTGAATGCTCTAATACCTTCATCACAATGTCTGTTTTGTGGACACGTAGTTGTATCACTTTGTAGTCTACGTATCATTTGTTGTGTATTAAATTCCCAAGGCGCAAGTCCTGCTTCGTAAATTTCTAAATATGCTTTGTAAATTTTACTTAGGCGATATGTGTAACCTTGTTCTCCACTTGCCATAGCATAGTTTATCTTACAAACTACATCCATCTTCTTAGCAAGTTCTACAGTTTTTATAATTGTATGAGCATTTAGGTCATCAATAACAGCAATAAACTCTGGACGGTATCCGACTAGTTCTAACATCTTATCTGACACTTTCCAAAAGTCATCTTCAGTAAACACACTAAAGTCGCCTTTTAATCTTCCAACACCATATTGGAAACTTGTAGTGATGCCCATACGTGGATGACGAAATAGTTCAATCCACTTATCGGGATTTTTATAAAACGGCCATAAGTTACTTGTAAAACTTAGTGTACTAGGTAAATTATTATCGTCAAGATAGTTTAGTATTTTCCAATAGTAATCTGGATCTACCATTAGAGGATCACCACCGTTTACAATAATAGTATTTGTTTCAGGATAGCGATCTAAAAATCTAAAAATATAATCAATATCCAACAGTCCGGCTTTGTTAGGATCAATTTTAGTTGACGAACAAAATGTACATTTGAAGTTACACGCTTCTGTTGGTTTGATAATTAAATCCATTACTTTGCTAACTCCATCATTAGACGCTTAGGTGCTGGACAAACTTCGCCTTCCCACGCAAGTTTATAACAGTCGCCTCCGCAATAAAATTGTACAGGGCATTCATAACACTGCGGATTTCTATTTAATTCATTTGCTATATTACACATACGTTTTGGATTATACATTACTTTACTAATGTCATCACTTATGTGAGCGTAATGTGCTGTTGGTGCTGAGTTTGGACAACCAGCAATAGTACCGTCAGCATTTATTGTAAATAATTTTTGTTCGCAATCTCTACAAAATGTTGAAGCACGAGTAATACCTTCTTCAAATTTCATATACACACTTTCTAGTGTTTGATTGTAAATTTTATCACGCAATCCTCTTTTTTCTGTTTCTTTATGTAATAGCATATACCAATTTTGTATATCTACATTACTAGGAAAAATAGCAGGGTTACGTACAGCATTTCCGTCTGAAGTTAAACGTTCAAAATCTACTTCTGCGATTCCTAAATCAATAAGATACTCTATAATATCTGCTGGATTTTCTTTGGCAATATCAGCACTTAAACTTACAAAACATTTTATTTCTACACCATCTGCTGTCAGTCGACGAACGTTATTTTCCCATAACGTTTGCTGCTTAGAATTTTCCCAACGTATGTAAGGATCATAACTTGTACCTAACCGTTTATGTAGTATTCCGTTTATTAAATCAAGTTTTTCATCTGTAAGTTTATATGTAAGGTTTGTAGTCATTCCATAATAAGCACGATCTCCCCAAACATCGTAAGTTAGTTTATGAAATAGTTTCATATCTTCAATTGGAGCAAGCATAGGCTCACCGCCGTGAAATTCAAATGCTATTCCGCTGCTTGGAACAAAATTATCAAGCCTATTAAAGAAGTCGGCAGTTGCTACAGGATCAAAATATATTTTTCGTCCGTTAGTGCCATTAGTAAAACAATGAGCGCAATTTAGATTACACGTCTCGGTTGTTTTTATATAAGCCATAAACTGTCTAGCATTATGAACGGTCATTTATCCCCCATGATAACATTATGCTTTCGTCTAAGTTGATAGCACGGTGCGGTGTATTTGCTGGAACAAATAAACTGTGTCCACTACGTGCTGTAATAAATGCTTGATTTATTTCAAGTGTTTTAGATCCGTGTGTTACTTGTAATATTAAATCTACAGGATCGGTATGTGTGTCAAATGATGGCGAATTAGATCTTGCGTAAAAAATATGACAAGTACCGTCATTATAATTACAAAGTTTTTCATATTTTTCTAACTTTATAGTTATATCATTTCTTAGTAATAAACTATCTATAATACCAAGATATGATATGTAATCATTTTCGTTTATAAAATGTTGTAATCCGTCAACATCGATGTAACTAGTCATAGCCATACTAAATGCTTCTTCACTTCGAAGCAAATTATGAAACTCTAGCAACGACATACTAACACTTGGAATCATATTAGCACCAAACGTCAAACGGTATACAAATTCGTAAATCTTTTACAGGTTCTACATTATGCCAGATAAAACTTGGAAACAAATATAAATCTCCTGCTTTAGGCTGTATTGTTATAGGTTTAAACATATCACGCAAATTGTTGTTATATCCTCTATTAGCATTTCCTCTAGGATCATGTAATACTAACTCTCCTCCTTTTTCGGGAGCAGCAAGATATAAAATGCCTGTAAATTGACTTC
>Ga0181566_10002903_pt1 | contig 14039 bp, 9 predicted proteins | sample 101ome_15_FD_133762 | JGI IMG/M metagenome (GOLD analysis project Ga0181566, IMG submission 133762) | Coastal salt marsh microbial communities from the Groves Creek Marsh, Skidaway Island, Georgia - 101402AT metaG (megahit assembly) | ecosystem: Environmental > Aquatic > Marine > Intertidal zone... | reverse complement strand
TGCTGGCGCGAGTGCCTACTTCTCGTCTTGGCAGTGGTCCGCGCGCGGCGGCGCGAAGATGCACCCGGCGGCGGCGTCCTCGGAGTCGGGTGCGCGCGCGATGATGACCCCACCTCGCGCCCGCGCGGAAGGTCTCGCGTCCCCCGCGGGTTCGTGGCGATCCCCCGCTGGGGTGATGACCACCCCGGTCTCGGAGGGTGCCCAAGCCTTCGGGGGGTCCCCGGGCGCCGGGGAGGTGGTGCCCGCGACGCCGGAGGAGACGCCAACGCTCCCCCCGCCCGCGGCGGCGAAGAAGAAGATCATCACGAGGTGCGTCATCGCGACGCCGCGCCGATCCCGCGCCGTCGGCGTCCGTCGCCGCGCCCCCAGCTCCGCTCCCCGTTCCCGATCCGCTTCAAATCGCCAACCCCCGCCTCCGCCCATCCTCCCCCCGCTTTCGATTCGAACCGCGCAGGCCGCTGCACGACCCGGACGCGCCCGGGGCTCTCGTCCTGTGCACCGCCGCGGAGGCGGAGACGCTCCCCCCCCGCGACGACCACCCCGGCGTGGCGGTCGTCGTCGACCCTTTCCTGGCGAAGAAGCTCCGGCCCCACCAGCGCGAGGGCGTGCGCTGGATGTGGCGCGCACTTCACGGCCTCTCCCCCCCTCGGGCCCGGGCCCGGGGCGACGAAAAAGCCCTCTCTTCTCGCGCGCTCTCCGGGTGCCTCCTGGCGGACGACATGGGTCTCGGTAAGTCCCTCCAATCTCTCGCGCTGGTGTGGACGATGCTTCGCCAGGGCCCGCGCGGGGTGCCGACGGCGCGGCGCGCGTTGCTCGTGTGCCCCGCGTCGCTCGTCGGGTCGTGGGGCGCGGAGACGAACAAGTGGCTCGGCGGCGTGCGGGCGCAGGCGGCGCTCGCGGAGGGCGGGGGCACCGAGAGGGCGGTGGCGGCGTACGAGCGGTGGGCGAACGCGCCCTCGCACCTGGAGAGTAAGAGCGCGTTCGACCGGTGGCCGATTCTCGTGACGTCGTACGAGACGCTTCGGAGGCTGGCGCCGCTCGCCGCGGCGGCGGCGCCCGAGCTGCTCGTGTGCGACGAGGCGCACAGGCTTCGAAACGCGCGGGACGGGTCGCAGACGCTCGAGGCGCTCAAGCTGGTGGACGCGCCGATGCGCGTGCTGCTGACCGGGACGCCCGTGCAGAATGATCTCGACGAGTACGCGGCGGTGATGGATTTCGCGTGCCCGGGTTTGCTCGGCGACGCGGCGGAGTTCCACCGCGAGTTCACCGCGCCCGTGCGCCGCGCGGGGGAGCCCGGGGCGACGCCCGCGGACGTTCGCGCGGGCGAACGGGCCGCGGCGGCGCTCGCGGCGCTCACCGCGGACCGGGTCCTGCGCCGCGAGTCGAGCATCAACGCCGCGCACCTCCCGGCGAAGACGGAGACGGTGGTCTTCTGCCGCCTCTCCGAGACGCAGAGAGCGCTGTACGAGGAAGGCGCGGCGGCGGTTCGCTCGTGGACCGAAGCGCCCGCGGGGGGGGGCGGCGGTAACGCGAACGCGCTCTGCGCGATCGGGCTCCTGCGCCAGCTCGCGAACTCCGTCGACCAAGCGCTCGGGCGCGCGCGGGCGGGAGGAGACGCGGAGGAGACGCGGCGGCGGAAGAAGAAGGAGGCGGCGATGAACGCGCGCAAGAGAGCGCGCGTCGAGGACGACGACCCCTGGGGCGATTCCGCGTCTGAGGGTCGCGGCGACGGCGAGGAGGATCAGGAGGAGGAGGAGGCTGATCGAGCGGCCGCGCGCGGCCGGAGCGGCGCCGTGGATGCACTCCGCGCGTCGCTCGCGTCGCGCGTCCCCGCGGGGTTCGCCGGCGGCGTCGCGGGGTCCGGGAAGCTCGCGGCGCTGCGCGCGATTTTACTCGCGCTGGCGTCTCGCGCGACGGACGCGGGCGGCGAGCGCGCGGTGGTCGTCTCCTCCTTCTCCGCCGCGCTGGACTCGGCCGGGGCGCTGTGCGCGTCTCTCGGCCTCGCGACGGACAGGCTGGACGGGCGGACGCCCCCGGAGGTTCGTTCGGGGTTGGTTCGCGAATTCAACGCCGGTCGCGGCGGGCGGGTCATGTTGCTGTCGTGCGTCGCCGGCGGCGCGGGGCTCACCCTCGTCGGCGCGAGTCGACTGGTGCTCTTCGACACGAGCTGGAACCCGGCGCACGACCACCAGGCGATGGCGCGCGTGTGGCGCGACGGGCAGACGCGGCCGGTGACGATATACAGGCTCCTCGCCGCCGGGACGATCGAGGAGAAGGTGTTCCAGCGGCAGCTCCTGAAGCGCCGGGAGGCGAAGGCGGCGGGCGTCGCGGGAGAGGGGGAGAAGGCGGAGACGCGGGGGACGTTCTCGAGGGACGAACTCGCCGAGCTCGTGAAGTACTCCGCCGCGGAGCCGCCCGCGACGCTCGCGGCGGTCGGGTGGACGGACGCGCGCGCGGAGACGAGCGACTTTTTGCTGAAAGCCGCGGTGGCCGACCGAAGCGACGCCGTCGCCGCGGTGGCGCAGCTCGCGGGCGACGGCGGGCGCGCGAGAGCCGTCAAGGCGGCGGAGGAGGCGGCGGCGGCGAGGCCCAAAGCGGCCAAGAGGACCGGGCCGAAACGGCTCGCGTTCGCGGACCTGCTCAGCCGCGCGAAGAATCGCGCCGCGACCGGGGCGAGCGATGATAAGGAAAGATGATCGCGGGGGTAGGGCGCGTGACATTTACCATATTTTTTAGTCTACGCCGCGCGTTCCCTCTTTCGTTTACCCCCTCCTCGCCTCGCGGCGCTTGAGCAAGGCGTCGCACTCGCGCACGAGCCACAGCGCGTTGTCGATGGACTTGTTGTACGAGTTTTTGTTCATGGACTCGGCGTTCGCCAGGATCGACTCCGGCGACGCCTTGACCCTGACCCACTGGTACCCGAACACGACGCGGCACAGGTCCAGGACGGCGGCTTCGTACTGTTCCTGCACCTCCTCGCGCGTCCACTCGCTCGCCGCCTCCTCCGCGGACGCCGCCGCGCCGTTCGCCGCGAGCGCGACGCACAGCTCGCGGTGGTAGTGATCCAACAGCGCCGGCACCGCGTCGGGGTCGCAGAACGCGTCGCCGGCCGCGTCGCCGAACCCCAGCGTCTCCGGGTCGACGGAGGCGGCGACGACGTGCGCGGCGTCCACCGCGCCGAGCCCGAACCCCATCCACTGGAAATCGATGAGTCCAACCTCCCACCCCTCCGCCGCGTCGCGCGCCTCGCGGAGGAACACGTTCGCCGCCTTGGCGTCGCCGTGGATCAACGTGCGCCACTTCGCCGCCTTCCCCCTCAGCTCCGCCCCGGACGACGCGTCGAGGCCGAACGGGTGCGACTCCGCGCCGACCTCGGGAGCCGCCGCCTGCAGGCGCGCGCCGAGCGTCGCGTGGTCGACGCCGAGCGCCGCCAGCCGCGCGTCGAAGAGCTCCGCGAACCGCGGCGCGTGCGTCCCCTCCCACGTCGCCGCGAGCTCCGTCATCTGGCTCGCCGGCTGCATCGCGGGCTGCCAGTACGCCCCCGCGGGCCACACCGCCGCCTCGACGGCGGCGTAGAGGGGCTCCTCGTCGAAGGCGACGTTCGCCGTCTCGGCGCGTCGTCGAATCGCCGCCGGTGTGAACAACGCGTGCATCCTCGCGAGCGCCGAGAGCGTCGCCCTGGCCTGCGACGGCGACAAGAGCCGCTCCTGGCGCCACCCCTGCGCCGGGGCGTAGTCCTCCAGGAGCAGCGCGAACTTGGACTCGATCGGCGCGTCCGCGCTCGGGCGCAGGTCCGCGGCGAAGCACCGCGGCACGCGCACGCCCGCGTCGGCCAAGGCGGCGGCGACGGGCGCGGCGGCTAAAAACGCCGCCTCCACCGCCGCCGATTTCACGTCCCGCGCGATCTTCATCGGCTGCGTCTTCGCCTTCGTGCGCGCGTACTCCAGGTCGCCCAGGGCGACCTTCTTGTAGAACACCGTGTCCGGCATGCCCGCGCACTCGCCGTCGTCGCTCGGCCGCCACGCGAGCTCGAGCCGGCACGCGTCCGACATCAAGCCGCGAATCGCCGACGATTCCGGCGCGGCGTACGCCGCGAGCGCCGAGCCGTTCGCGCCGCCCTTCAGCGCCTCGGAGACCCTCGCGCCCACCCACGACGCCTCGAGCGGCGCGCCGTCCAGGCACCGCGCCACGTCGAACGCCTCGCCGTTCGTCTCCCTCCGGTTCGCGGGGTTCGCCTCCCCGGCGTACTTGGTCAGGAGCGCGGCGCGCAACTCGTCGTCGCCGCGCATCGCCGCGGCGAGCGCGTCGTGGTCCCTCCCCGGGGCCCGGACATCCCTCGCGGCGAGGTCGCGTCCGGTCGCCAAGACGCCGAGGTCGTTGATGAGCCCCCCGCCCGGCCGCTCGGGGTCGTGCACGAGCGGCGCGCCGAAGAGGTCGGTGCACCGCCCGCCCGCCGCGCGGAGGACCGCTTCCGGCGCGCACGTGTCCCAGAGTGACGTCCCAAAGTGCATGAGCGCCACCTCCGCGCGCCCCTCCGCGACGGCGAGGATTTTGTTCCCGGCGCCGCCGATCGTCGCGTACCCCGCCGCGTCCGCGCATCGCTTCGCCGCGGCGAGGCTCGCGTTCGTGGAGTCGCCCGTGACGCACACCGCGCCGAGGGCGGTTTCGGGCGCGAGCCTCGCGGGGGGGAATCGTTCGCCGCACGCGCCGAGGGCGCCCGACTTCGCGCCGGGCGCGGCGAGGCCCCACACCACCGTCGCCTCCGTCGCGTCCACCGCGTCGATCGCGTCGTCGTCGGACGACTCGTCGGCAGTCCTCTGGAACGGGAGCCCGATGGCACCCGCGACGGCTCGGCCGCGGCACGCCACGCCGACGAGGCACTGCACGGCGTCGAGCCGTCCCTCTACAAACTCCCGCGTGCCGTCCACGGGGTCCACGAACACGGTCAGCGCGTCGAGGGGTTCGGTCCAGTCCGCTAACCCCGCGTGTGAGGCGGCGTCGGGGCCGCGGACGACGTCGTCGCACAGGTCGAGGCGGAGCGGCGCGCCCGGGGCGGGGTTCGGGTCCTCTTCCTCCTCGCCGACGATGCGGAGACCGGGCCACCGGGTGCGGAGCGCGTTCACGATCGCGAGCTGCGCGGCGGTGTCCGCCTCGGTCAGGGCGGAGCGAGGGTCGTCCGCGTCCTTGCGCGTGCTCGCGAGCTCGCCGCCGGAGGTGCGCCTGCGGAGCTGCACGGCGCGGATCTCCGCGCAGCCCTTCCGCGCCGCGTCCACGCACGAGGAGAGGAGCTCGACCAGAGACACGGGCGCGGCGGACGACGCGTCCTCGGCGACGGGCATCACCAGGGGGGACATCTCCTTCGCCGCGCGGGTGGAAGCGCGGCGCGACGAGGCGCGGACGCGACCGAGGGGGAGAGCGTGCGACGCGACTCGATTCGCGAGAAGACCCGAGGAGAGCGCGCTCATGAGCGAACGCGAGCGCCGCGCGCGCGCCGGTGTGCACCCGGGGGGGGGGAGGCCTTCTGGATAGACCGATCGTGATGACTTGGCCAGGCCCACTTGTGACGCCGGCCGACGAAATCGCGCGAGCCGCGCGGCACCACGACTGAAGACTCGCCTCGTGTGTCGGAAGAGGCCGCACTCGACGTCGCGCCGGGCGGCGCGGACGGGGTCGTGGGCGCCCTCGTCGTCTTCGGCCCCGCGCGTGCCCTCGCCGTCTTCGCCCTCGCGTCGTCCTCGTCGGCCGATTCCCGGCGCGCGTTCGAGCGTCGCCGGTTCGTCCCTCGGTCCTCCTCGGCTGACGAAGTCGGCGTGCCTAAATCGGGCGCCCCCCGAACGAGAGTCAAGCCGAGATGGCCTCTTCCGTGGAGGACCAGCTCAACCTCGACGCGCTTCACGAGATGAAGAAGAAGTTCGACGCCGCGGACGAGGACGGGAACGACGGCATCGAGCTCGACGAGTTCATCCAGCACTTCGCGGACGTCCTGGGCGGCGGCTCGCTCACGGAGACGCAGCTCCGGCAGCTCTTCATGAAGATCGACGCCGACGGCAACGGCAGCGTGGACTGGGACGAGTTCACCAACTTCATGTTCCTCATGCGCGCCCCCGCGCCGAGCGACGACGACGACCGCGCGATCACGTCCGCGTACGCCGATTCGCCGACGCACCTCGACCTGGACGAGGACGACCTCGCGTCCCGCGGCGGCTCCTCCGCGGCGTCGCACGCCGACGTCATCACGTGCGTCGAGTTCGTCCCGTCCCTCGACAAGGTGGCCACCGGGAGCAGAGACGGGACCTGGATGCTTTGGCACGCCGAGGACTTCTCGCACGCCGCCACGGTGAGAAACCGCGACGCGGAGACCGCCGGGAAGACCCCGCCCTGGATCACCGCGATCAAGGACCTGACGGATTGGCCCGGGCGGAATAAGCGCGTCGCCGTCGCGGCGATGGACCGCACCGTGTCGGTGTTCACGTTTCGCGCGGGGGGCAAGATCGAGCTGACGGGAAAGTTTCGCGCGGTCGGGAACATGGGCGCGCCCGCGCGGTTCACCACCGCGCCGATCGCCGGGGAGCCGAGGTTGGTCTTCGGCGGGTCCGACGGCGCGGTTCGCGCGCTGGTGTGCGACCTCGACGCGCCCGCGGAGGCGATGGAGCTCGGGGGCGCGACGACGCGCGCGATTCGAGCGGAGGACGTCGCGCTCGTGCACGACAGACACTCGGACTGGGTGACGCACGTCGCGCACGTCGAGCAGCTGAACGCGATCGTCTCCGCGTCGATGGACGGGCGCGCGGTCGTCGTCGACGCCCACCCGACGCGACGCGACGGGGGGGCGGGAGACGCGGGGCCGGGGGCCGGGGCCGGGGCCGGGGCCGCGGAGTCCTCGTCGCCCTCCCGCCCGGCGTCCAAGTCCTCTCCCTCGCGAGGTTCTCCCGCCGCGTCGTCGTCGTCGCTGCACCGCCTCCGGTTCGACCTCAAGCTCTTCCCCAACGGCGTTCGCGACATGGCGTGGTGCCCGCGCCAGAGTCTGTTCGCGGCGTGCGGCGTGAGCCGCGACGTCGTGCTGTGGAACGCGAGCACGGGCCGCGTGGTGTCTTCGCTGGCGGGGCACAAGGCGTCGGTGGCGTTCGTCGCGGTGGACGAGACCACCGACCGCGTCGTCTCCGCGGGCACGGATAAGGTGATCAAGGTGTGGGACCTCCGCGCGAACGCGTGCGCGCAGACGCTCGTGGACGACGTGGAGTACAAGGTGGGCACGCGCGTCGTTGAGTCGCACGCGGCGATGGCGCACGACGCGGCGCGGCGGCGGCTCGTCACGGGCGTGACGAGGCTCGGGTTTTGGCGTCAGCGGTTGAAGACGAAGGAGAACGAGGGCCACGACCGACCGGTGGTCGCCTGCGCGTACAACCACGGGTTCGACGTCGCCGTGAGCGCGGACGAGGGCGGGAACGTGCACCTGTGGGACTTGGACGGCGGCGCGAGGGAGGGGCGGTTCGTCGCGGCGTCGCGCGGGTCCCCCGGGGCGCGCGTCACGGCGATGGCGTTTGATCGCGGCGAGCGGCGGCTTCTCACCGGCTCGGACGACGGGAGCGTGAAGTGCTGGAACCACAACAACGGGCAGCTGCTGAAGGAGATGGTGCATCGGCAGCCCAAGGGCGCGGTGACGCAGGTGTTGCACGTCCAGGACGAGGAGAAGGACGCACGGCTGATCGTCGCGGCGGGGTGGAACCGAAAAGTCATCGTCTGGCCTGAGTCGGACGCGTCGACGCTCGACGACTATCGGGTGCTGTCGGGGCACGAGGAGGACATCCTGTGCGCCGCGCACTGCCGCGGGACGGATTCCCTCGCGACGGGGGACTACGGGGGGATGATCATCCTGTGGAACGTGTACAGCTTCCACAAGAAGGCGACGCTCAGGATCGAGTCCAGCAACGCGTACAACCGCGCGTGCGAGCGTCTGTGTTTTTTGAGCGCGCGAGACGACGTCGAGGGGGGGCCGGTGTTGCTCTCGGGCGGCGCGGACGGGTTCGTTCGCGCGTGGCTGACGCACCCCGAGGGGGGAGGAGCGGTCGCCGGCGAAGACGACCCGGCGCGCGCCCCGGCGGGGACGGGCGCGGTCGCGCCGTTCGCCTCGTTCCGCGCCGCGGCGGAGTCGGAGGACGTCACCGCGCTGGCGACGGACCCGGAGAACGCGCTGGTCTTCGTCGGGGACAGCGCGGGGCACGTCCGCGTCTTCGACGTCGTCGAGGCGCGCGCGGCGAACGCGGCGGCGGCGACCGAACCGGAAGCGGCGGAAGAGCCGACGGAGGAGGAGCCGGTGACGCCCCCCTCGAACGATCCCGAGAGGGGGGTGGCGCGCGCGGGAGGAGAGGGAGAATCATCGTCTCCCGCGCGAACCTCGCCGCTCGCGTTCGAGGAGAAGGCGGCGTGGCGTCCGCACGCTCGCGCGATCGCGTCGGTGGACTACCTCCCCTCGCGCCGCTACGCGCTCATCGCGAGCGTCGACGCGCGCATCGCGCTCTGGACGCTCGAGGGGGCGCGCGTGGGCGTGTTCGGGGAGCCGGCGACGTGGGGGGACGGCCCCGGCCCGCCTCAGGCGTCCCCCGGCGGCGGCGACACCCCCGCGGCGGCGAGGCCGTGGCGCATCGACGCGATGCCGGAGATCGGGCCCGACGCCGCCGCCAGCGCCGGAGACGCCGAGGCGAACGTCCGCGCGGAGTACGTCAAGCGGATCCTCCGCGAACGCCTCGAGGCGACGCTCCTCGGCCGCGCGCGCGGATCGTCCGACGAGGACGCCGGCGGAGGCGGCGACAGAAGCGGCGGCTCGCCGTCCGCGGAGGCGGCGCGGTTCGTCCGCGACAAGCGCGCCGCTGCCGACGACGTCGGGTGGAGCGACTACCAGAACAATCTGACGCACTCGAGCCTGCTCATGCACGAACTCGGGGCGACGCCCGCGAGCCCGAAGGAGGCGCTGTACGGCGAAGACGGGCGCCCGAAGGCGCACGAGGCGAGCCCGCCGCCGGCGAAGGAGCGCCTGCGGGGAACGGGAAGGGCGCTGCGAAAGTTCTCGGAGGCGAGGGCCGGCTAATAATATCATACGACGCTTCGTAGACTCGCGAAAGTATTCCTCATCAAAACGCCTTTCGCTTTCTCCGCTTCCCGCCGAACACCGCGCGGATCGGCCACGCCCGCCGCGCGCGCTCCACCCACGAGAGCGCCGTCGTCCTCCAGGTTTCCTTCCTCGCCCTTTTCAGATCCCGAACGACGCGCCTCCCGCCGCCGCGCCACGCCGCCCACCCGAGATAGTACGCCGCGAGGAGAGACCCCACGAGCCCCAGCGCGACGTAGTACCCCCCGCTTCGACCGCCCGCGACGTGACCCGACAGGCGCTCGAACATGTGCGGCGCCGATTCGCACGTGAGATACTCGCAGTGGTGCCGCGTGAAGTGCTCGCGAAGCACCGCCGCGGAGGCGGAGGAGGAGGAGGAGGCTCGCTCGTCGTCGTCGTCGTCGTCGACCCGCGACGCGGAGGGGAAACACCGGTGCATGAGCATCTCGCAGTGGTGCCGCACGCCGCGCATCTTCTCGCGGTCGCACCGCCGCGCCGTGGCCCAGGCGATCAAACCGACGCCGCCGCGGCCATCCGAACGCTTCCACTCGCGGTGCTCGTCGCAACGAAGCACGTCGCAGTAGTCGGCGAGGCACGTGTCGGCGCCCTCCGGGATCTTGTCCATGTGGCGATTGTCCATGTGCTTGTCCACGTAGTACTCCGACTTGAACACCTTGTCGCTGTACAGAGACTTGTACTGCGTCCGCCGGACGACCTCCTTGTGGCGCTCGTGCTCCAGGTACATGTCCTTGTCGCGGCCGAAGGGGCAGTTCGGGGGGAGGACGAAGTCGTTCCGCGCCACGACGGGGTGGAAAAACTCATCCAACACGTCCCGCGCGTGCCGAGATCGCTCGCGCGAACACGCCGGCGAGGACGGCGTCGCCGCGGCGTCGGAGCCGAGAGGCGCGATCGACGTCGCGGCGAGGACGAGCGCGATCGCCGCCGCGAAGCGCGTCATCGCGTCGCCCTTCGCGCGCGCTGCGCTGACTGCGGCGGGGAGAGAGGCGGAGGTGCCCACCCACGCACTCGCGGTTGCACCCCCACAAGTCGTCAAGTGTTGACTGAGTCGCCGCTCGGCCGGTTCGTTTTGAACGACCGCCCTTTTTTCGAAGGGCGGCACGTCACTCGATTCGCGCGCTGGGCACGCGGAAAGGACACTTTCGTCGAGATGTCGGAGATCGCGGAGGAGAAGCCCGCCCCCGCGGCGGAGAAGGAGGCGGAACCCGCGTCGGAGAAGGAGGTGATCAACACGTTCCAGACCTTGCGCCAGGAGGCGTCGCAGCTCTTCACCAAAATCAACGAGCTCGAAAACGAAAAGGCGGAGCACGCGCTCGTGATCGACGCCATCAAGGACCTCGACCCCAAGCGCAAGTGTTTCCGACTGATCGGCGGGGTGTTGGTGGAGCGTACGGTTGAGGAGGTGCTACCGGCGGTGGAGAAGAACCGGGACGGTCTGCAGCAGGTCATCGAGAAGCTCATGGCGCAGCGCGACGAAAAGGTGGATCGCGTGGAGTACCTGCAAAAGAAGTACAAGATCAGGGTGAAGGGTGAGCCGGATCCGGAGGAGGAGGGGGAAGCCGGCGGGTCCGGCGGAACGCAAGGCGTGCTCGCGTGAGTAAAACGCGAGCGCCGAGGGAAGGGGTTAGATGACTCGGATGAGACCAGGGAGAGGGGACGAGACGATCGAACAACATCAGCTCTCACGTCAACCGCCTCAGCTTGGCGCGCTGCCGTCGGCGCGCCCCGCGCTCTGGTTTTTCTTCGGCGCCCCTATCCCCACAAACGCTTTTCCAGTTGCTTTTCGCTCATCGCACTCGACCTCGCGCAGCCATCCCCACCCATCGCCGAGCGCCATGCCCGCGAAGGTAAGCATGCACCCTCCCCTGTGGATTCCCGCGCGATTCACGCTCGCCCCTCGCTCTCCCAGGCTCCCTTTTTCTGGCGCCCCCCGAGACGACGAGCCTCCGGTGCCGTTTCTTTCGCATCGCCGACGTGGCCGCTCGTGGTTCGAGCGCTCACCTCCGGCCCCCGCCCCACGCCTCCGCAGTCCAAATCCGCTTCCGGGAAGGCCGCCGCACCGCTGACGCCGTATGAGAAGGCGCGCGCGCGGAACATCGAGGTCAACGCCTCGAGGATGAAGTCCCTCGGGGTGACGGCCGCGGCGAAGGCGATCTCGAAGGAGTCGAAGAAGCGCAAAGCACCCTCCCCCGCCGCGCCCCCGCCCGCGCCCGTCCGTAAGAGTTCGCGCGCGCGCGCCGAGGTCAGCTACAAGGAGCCGACGATGAAGGAGTTCGAGGAAGCGTTCGCGGCGGCGGACGACGGCTCCGACGCCCTTCGCTCCGCCGCCAAAGCCGCGGTGTCCTCCGCGTCTCGCGCCGGGTACTCGCCGGCGCCGCCGAAGTTTCCCTTCGCCCCCGCGTTGGATCTCGCCGACGGAGCGGCGCGGGATAAGAAGACTGGCAAGCTGATGTTCAAGGACCACCCGGAGTTCACGCCTAACTTGACTCCGAAGCAGGTGATTCGCGCCGGGAGCTGGGGCGGCGTGTACTTCAACCCGCGCGGAGGTAAGGCTGGAATTAAAGGCCGCGACGTCGCCGTCTCCCCCGACGAGTTCCCCAAAGATTGGTTCGACGGGCTCAAGGCTGACGCGTACAAGGCTCGGCGGTACGACATCAAGCGTAACAAGTACGGGGTGAAGGCTGGGCAGGACCAGGCGTTCTGGGAGGAGCACGGGTGGATCATTCCTCAGGATCCCCGGGGATGGTTCCAGTGGTACTGCCGGTTCTATCAGGGCCGGCGACCCGCGGACGACGCTCGTCAGATCTCGCGGTGGGTCGGCGTCGCCGGCGCAAAGGGAAGGTGGAAGACAAACCTGTGCAAGAAGTGCGTCCACGCGAACAAGCGCTTCGACGACCAGACCATCTCGCCCGTGATTCGACAGACCATGCTACACTGGGCGTACGAGATCACCGAGCAGGACGTCAAGGACGTCATGAAGCGAATGTGACGAGCGACGGACGACAAGGCGCGAAACGACCGGCTGTTTGCCGCGATGTAAAAATACGTACTTCGTATCACGACAACGAGATGAACAAGATGCGCACTTTCTTTTGACTACCGATACGCCGCGAACGCGCCGAGTGAAACTGCTTACTAGCGTGATAGATAGAGGCCCCTGGCCCCGCGTGCCTTACCGTCGCCGACTTCCGTCGCTACTTGGCGTTGTTGGACTCGTTCTTCGCCTGGTATCCCACGAGCGCGATGACGGCGGTGACGGCGAAGAATTTGTCAAACGCGCCCTCCGCGGCGAGGCTGATGTCGGTGACGATGAGGAGGAGGAAGATGAGGGTGAACGCACTCTTACGCTGCGTCGCCTCGAGCGTGTTCCTCATCCTCGCGTCCACGTCCGCCGCCTCCTTATCGATGGCCTCCTGCTTCAGCGCGCTGATGGGATTCTTGGGCGCCGCCTTGCGGAATCGCCCGCTGGAGGATCCTGTGAGCTGCTCCTCCAGCTCCGCCAGCTCCGCCTGCACCTTCTCGTTCCTCGCCCTCGCCGCCGCCGTCTCATCCAGCATCTCCGCGAGCTGGTCGTCGATCTCGCTCGCGCGCATGCCGAGCTCCAGGCTCGCGCGGTCCCGCGCCAGCTGCGCCTCCTCCTCCATGGCCGACTTGCCCTCCTCGCCCTTCTCCAGGAATTCCTCCTTCTTCTCCTCCAAGAACTGCTGCGCCTGGTACAGCTTCGTCTGGTACTTGAGCTGCGTCGTGATCTCGTCCTGCACGAACGAGTTGCCGAGCATCTCCGCCGCCTCGCTCGCCTGCGGATCCTCCTCGTCGCCCGTCTCCTTCTTCGCATCGTCCCCCGTCGCGCGCACCGTCGTCGACGCGTTTTCAAAGCGCGAGCGACCGAGATCGAACCGGCGGGAAGGGAGGGCCGAACCGCGCCCCGAGGACGCGGGGCGGGCGCGAGGGGCCGCGCCGGGCGCGCGCCTCGCCGAAGCGGAGGGGAGGGCGCCGAGAGCGAGCGACATCGCGCGAAGCTGGGGGCCGAGAACGGACCGCTGCCCGCGTCGCAATGGGGGGCGAGGCGGCGGCGCGTCGAATATCTTTTCGGCGGTTGCTGACGAGATCGCGGATACTTTTTGAGTGTCGAGGATTTTTTTAGGAGAACACCCGCGTGTGTAGAAGGCGACGAGCGAGCAGCACCGTCAGCACCGAGCCTTCGTGACCACTCTTCCGGACGCGCAGGCAGCATGGGTGGCGCCCCTCGCGTCGCGCGATCGCGGGCGCTCGCGCTCGTTCTCTTTTCTCTCGCGTCCTCGCCGGCGGCGGCGGCGCGTTGGCGCCCCGCGGAGGCGCTCTCGGCGGCGTTCGGGAGAGCGGAGGAGACCCTCACCGCCGCGTCGTCGTCGTCGTCGTCGTCGTCGTCGTCCCCTCCGACGTTTTGCCACGGCATCGACTGCCCCCCTTTCGAGACGGTCGCGACGAGCGCGGCGTACGACACCCGGGCGTACCCCGCGGGTTTGCGGTGGACGTCCACCGTCATCTCCGGCGCGGGATACGACGACGCGGTGTCCGCGGGGTTCGGCCGGTTGTTCCGGTACATCAGCGGCGCGAACGCGGATGGGGTGAAGATCGCCATGACCGCGCCCGTGCGCGTTCGCGTCGACCCCGGCCGAGGCCCGTTCTGCGACTCCAACGTCACCGTCTCGTTCTTCGTCCCGTTCGTCACCGGCTCGAATCGCACGAAACAGATTCGAACGCCGCGCCCGACGGACGCGAGCGTCTTCGAGGACGTGGACGAGGCCGCGAGCGTCGTCTACGCGCGGAGCTTCGGCGGCTTCGCGGACGAGACGCGTGTCGCGGAGGAGGCGGCGGCGCTCGAGGAGGCGCTGGCGAAGGACGGGAAGGGGGGCGGAGACGACGGGGGGGGCGC
>Ga0181566_10002886_pt1 | contig 14066 bp, 15 predicted proteins | sample 101ome_15_FD_133762 | JGI IMG/M metagenome (GOLD analysis project Ga0181566, IMG submission 133762) | Coastal salt marsh microbial communities from the Groves Creek Marsh, Skidaway Island, Georgia - 101402AT metaG (megahit assembly) | ecosystem: Environmental > Aquatic > Marine > Intertidal... | reverse complement strand
CTAAGACTAGAAATGTGGGTTGCAGGACTTAATGCTGCTATTGATAGTCCATTAATGGGGTATGGTTATAGAAATGCCAATGAAATTTCATCACAGTATGCCAAAAATAATCAAGAATATATTAAAAACTTTACTCACCTTCATAATGAATACATAACTACGTTTGTTTCGTCTGGATTAATTGGCTTAATAGGCTTGATGAGTTTATTAATAGTTCCATTTGTAATTTTCTTTAAGGGTCTAAAAAATAATTTTTACTTATCTGTAATGGGTATATTATTATGTTCAGCATATGCATCATTTGGTTTCAGTCACATAGCCTTTGGTGAAGAGCATATAAATGCATATTTTATTTTCTTCTTAGCATTACTCCTCCCAAGAGTAATTTCAAATAACTATTTAGATAAAAAAGAAAATGTTTAAAGATAATATCTTACTTATATCAGGTGGAACCGGCTCATTTGGTAATTCAGTGCTAGAAAAATTTTTAACTACTGACATCAAGGAAATCAGAATTTTCTCTCGCGATGAATTAAAACAGGATAACTTAAGAAAAAAATACAATAACAGCAAACTAAAGTTTTATCTTGGCGATGTAAGAGACAAAAGTTCTATAGATAAAGCTATGAATGAGGTAGACTTTGTATTTCATGCTGCTGCCCTAAAACAAGTTCCATCATGTGAGTTCTATCCTATGGAAGCAGTAAAAACAAATATCCTGGGTACTGAAAATATTTTAGACTCTGCAATTAATCACAACGTAAAAAAAGTCATTGCTTTAAGTACAGACAAGGCAGTTTATCCCATTAATGCAATGGGTATTAGCAAGTCAATGATGGAAAGAGTTGTTATTGCCCGTTCAAGAAACCTTAAAAATACTAAAGTACTATGTACAAGATATGGCAACGTTATGGCCAGTAGAGGCTCTGTGATTCCTTTATTTATTGAGCAAATCAAAAATAATAAACCAATTACCATTACAGATCCCGCTATGACAAGATTTATTATGAGTTTAGATGAGGCTGTGGAATTAGTAATGTTTGCATTTCAAAATGGACAAAATGGAGATATCTTTGTTCAAAAATCACCTGCTGCAACTGTGCAGTTAATTGCGGACTCGATTAAATCTATATTTAAAAAACCATCTTATCCTGTAATAACAATTGGAACAAGACATGGTGAAAAACTATATGAAACCCTACTAACAAAAGAAGAAAAGGTTAAAGCCGTTGATATGGGCAATTATTATAGAATTCCTGATGATACTAGAGACTTAAACTACAACCAATTTCTTGAGGAGGGTGAAAAAGTAATAACTGAAGCAGAAGAATACCATTCTCACAATACTTACCAACTGTCTAAGGAAGAGCTAAGTCAGTTAATAATGAATTTAAATGAATTAACATCAGAACTACCTCAAACTTGAATTATCTTCATATTTTCTCATAGCAGACTTGATTTTGTATTTAAGTTTCCTAATTAAACAACTAAAGGATATTGATTGAGATTCAATTAGTTGTTTTCTTCTGGAATTATTCCAATTTCTAAAGATTCTAATAATTTTTTTCTTTTTCCAATCCTTTAGAGTTTCCTCATCCCTATCTGTAACAGAACTGATAAAAAAATCATCCAAAAACGCAACTCTTGGGGCTAGCACATAGACATTCATAAGACGTGTATCTCCAGTGTACATATCTATGACTTTATACAAGTTTTCTTTATGCTTCAGCATCCTTTTAGCCCCTCTTGTGTTAATTGCATAACAAAAAGCACCTCCTCTAACATTAGGAGAAATACCAATCTTAAAATTATTTTTTTCTTTTACTTTAAACATACATGGGTATTTTCTATTGGAGGAATACCCAAGCAAGAAAACCTCCCAATTAGAAGGCAGCTCATCAATTAGCTCCAATGCCTCTAGAAAATCATCGGTCAAAACAGCATCATCTTCGAAAATAATCATTCTTTCAATTTTATTATCGAGCATTTCCTGATATATTTTAAGGTGACTGAGAGTTGCCCCCAATTCACCTTTAGAAAGAGGCTTAACACTATTTATTATTGAATTTTCTTTATTGTAATACTTCTGGATTTCACCTTCTGGGATTGCAGCACCATAGACAGCATCAAAAAAAGTAAACTCTAGGTTTTTATCCGTCAACTCCTCAGAAATTCTTTTTCTTCTGTCTTTATCTTTTGCAAGGTTTATCACTACAATTGGAATCTGATTTTTCATGGGCTCATTTGATAAATTTGTATTGCTTACATAAGTACTTTTCTAATGAGATTTTCCAATCAGGAATAACCAACTCAAAATCTTTGACTATTTTAGATTTATCTAAAACTGAATATGCGGGTCTGTCGATTCTAGCGCCTGAATCTTTAGTAGATATAGGGATTATAGTATTTTTTAAGCCTAGAACATTAAAAGCATAACATGCAAAGTCATACCAGCTACACTCCCCATAATTTGATAAATGATAAATCTGAGTTTTGAAATTTGTAAACTGGAAATCTTTTGTACTAATGATTTCAAATACACACCTTATGAGATCATTAACATAAAGTGGTGTACCAACTTGATCAGAAACAATTCTTAACTTCTCTCCTTTGAGGCCTTTTTCAATCATGCTATTAATAAAATTATTTCGAAATTTAGAATAAATCCATCCACATCTAATTATGATAGAGTTATGTTTCATCTCCTCTATGATTGACAGCTCACCAAGATATTTGGATTTTCCATATACAAAATTTGGATTGGGTTTATCAGATTCAGTGTATGGCTTAATTGATAAACCATCAAAAACATAATCAGTTGAAAAATGCATTAATTTGAAGGATTTTAAAGATGCCAATTTAGCTAAATAACCTACGGCAAATTGATTCACCCTATAAGCTTTTTCTGCATCAATTTCTGCGTTTTCAACTTTAGTATATGCCGAACAATTGATAACAAGATCAAATTCATTCTGTGAGAAAAATTTATCTATTTGCGCTTGTTTTTCCAAATCAAAACTTTCTCTACCAACAAATGTAAATTGATGCATCCTTTTAGTACTTATATTTTTCTCAATAAATAATTTAAAAGACTTTCCTAGTTGCCCATTTTTTCCAATTATTAATATCCTCATAAGGTTTAATCAAGTGATGCTTTATTAATTATGATTTTTTTTCCATCTTTTGATCTAATAAAAGCGTTTGGATATGGATCCTCCAACATTCTTATTTTGTTATAAATATATTCTGAAGACTCCTCAATTAACTCTTTGATAGTTATTTCACTCTCGTCTTCTGTTCTTCGATTAAAAAAAGTTGCTTGATCATGATCCTGGTCAACCGGTTTAATATTCTCAAGAATTATTTTTAAACTCCCCTTTAATCCTAAAGATTTAATTCTCTCAAAAATATCTTCGATGCTTCCTGCCAAGGAGAATTCTTCCTGAAAATAGATTGGGCCAGAATCAATAAGTTTGTCAACTTTAAATAATGTAACAGCTGATTTTTTTTCACCATTAATTATCTGATGCTGAATAGGACTTCCACCCCTGTATTTTGGAAGTTTTGAAGGATGAAGTGCAATGCATTTAAATTTAATATATATTTCCTTTTGAACCATCCAGCTCCATCCATAAAAGAAAATAAACTCAGGATTGAAATTATCAATTTTTTTTAAGGTAAGTTCAGATTTATCAGTAATTAGTTCTATATGGAATTTTTTATTTGCTAAATTATTTTTAAGTTCCTTATAAATATCAATTGCCCAACTTCTGTAACCCACACAAAGAATATTCACTTTATAAATAACCTTATTAGTTCAAAACTTTCTGCATAATTTAGACCGGCCTGTGAACCTCTATATCTTGCAAGACTTTTAATAACTTTATCTGATCTTGGGTGAGGGGCTGGTGGTTGCTCAGTAGAATAACAATTCATAGCCTTAATTTTGTTTACAAAATGCTCCTCAATATCAATAAAAACATTTGGATTAAATTGATTTGGATAATTCCATTCACTGGAACTTAAAATTTCAAATGACAGTAATTGTTCAACTGAGTTACCTGTTGGTCTAGTTGCCTGAAGGGTGGCTTGATAAGTAATTTTATGATCTTTATTTACATCTTTTCTAGAATGGGTGATTATGGAAGTTGGTCTGAAAATTGAGATTTCTTTTTCTAAAATCTTAGCTAATTTAATGATTGGCTGCATATCAAGCCTTCCACAAGGTAAATTATGAAAGAAGTATTTATTGACGCCCAAAATCTTTAATGCCTTAATAGCGCATTCATTTCTATATTCTATTTCCTTCCCCATCTCTTGAGATGGACCATTCTCATATCTACATGAAGGTCCTTCAGCCATAAATATAACTTTAACTTCATTCCCGCTGTGGGTAAGTCGAGAAATTAGACCTCCACAACCTAATGTTTCATCATCAGGATGAGCAGCAATTACAAGTGTTTTGCCAAATTTAAGCATGTGTAGATTTTAATCTTTAAATAGATTTAATTAGTTACAGAATACATAAATACTAAAAGATTGCAAAAAAGCCGATAAATGTTAGTTAAGATATTAACATTAATTAATTAAATTTCATACAAACATTATGAAAGGAATAATCCTTGCAGGAGGAAGTGGAACAAGACTTTATCCTATTACAAAGCATATATCAAAGCAATTAACACCTGTATATGATAAACCAATGATTTATTATCCATTGTCTGTATTGATGCTTGCAGGAATCAACGAAATTTTAATAATATCAACTCCAAAAGATTTACCAAGATTTCAGGAACTTTTTGGTAATGGATCCGACCTTGGTATTTCTATCGAATATAAAGAACAACCCTCGCCAGATGGTCTCGCAAAAGCATTTATATTAGGAAGCGAGTTTCTTGCGGGAGATGATGCTTGCCTTATTCTAGGAGATAATATCTTTTATGGTCATGGATTACCTGAAATGTTAAGATCAGCTATTCAAAATGCGAAAAATAGCAATGCTACAGTTTTTGGTTACCATGTTTTAGACCCTGAAAGATATGGTGTTGTTGAATTTGACTCCCATGGAAGTGTTGTTAGTATAGAAGAAAAACCTGAAATACCTAAAAGTAATTATGCAGTTACAGGGTTATATTTTTATCCTAGTGATGTTGTAAAAAAAGCATCTCAGATACTAAAATCAAGAAGGGGTGAGTACGAAATAACTTCACTAAATCAACTCTATATGCATGAGAAAAGATTATCTGTAGAGCTCCTTGGGAGAGGTTATGCTTGGCTTGATACAGGGACACATGAAAGTTTATTAGAGGCTTCAACTTTTATAGAGACAATTGAAAAACGGCAAGGTCTAAAGATTGCCTGTGTCGAGGAAATTGCATTTGAAATGGGTTATATTTCTAAAGATAAATTAATTAATCTTGCTGAAGGATTAATTAAGAATCAATATGGACAGTATTTATTAAAAATTGCCAATGAAACCTAATGGAATTTCTAAGACTAAAAATACCTGATTTAATTTTAATTAAACCAGAAATTCATTTTGATGACAGAGGCTACTTTGCAGAAACTTATAGATCAGACTTGTTAAATGAATTTCTAGGAAAAGAAATAAACTTTGTACAAGACAATGAGTCAAGGTCGGTTAAAGGTGTGCTCCGAGGTCTTCACTACCAGGCCCCCCCATACGATCAATCAAAGTTAGTTAGAGTTATTAATGGCTCGATACTTGATATTGCTATAGATATTAGGAGAGAAAGTCCGACTTACGGGCATTACGCCTCAGTCATCCTAGATGCAAAAGATAAGCATCAATTATTCATTCCAAAAGGTTTTGCACACGGATTTATAGTTACAAGTGACCAAGCAACCTTTTCATATAAAGTAGATAATTTTTATAGTCCAACTCATGAAGATGGGATAATTTTTGACGACGAAACATTAGATATAGATTGGAAAGTTCCTAAAGAATTTATTAAAATCTCTGAAAAAGATAAAACCTTTTCTGGCTTCTCCAGTTTAATATCTCCTTTCTAATTTTTTATGTAAATTCATTTACCACTTTTTAACTCCTATGATTAATTTATTTCAACCATCTTTGGGATTAGAAGAACTTAAGGGTCTAGAGAAGATATTCAATAGTAATTGGATTGGCAAGGGCGATGAAGTGAAAAAATTTGAAGAAAATTTTGCTAAATCTCTTAAGTGTGATGTATCTCATTTTTTATCTACAACAAGCTGTACAGAAGCAATTTTTCTTTCATCAAAAATTTTCTCTTTTAGCTCGAAAGATGAAGTTATTATTCCCTCAATCTCATTCCCTTCTATTGGAAGTGCTGTATTTGAATCAGGTGCTAAAATAATTTTTTCGGATGTGGATCAAAGATCTCTAAATGTTAGAGCAGAGGATTTAGAACATTTAATTACCAAAAGAACTAAAGCAGTGTTTGTAACTCATTACGGCGGTGTACCATGCGATATGGATGATATTCTTGAATTGTGTAAATCACATAACATCAAATTAATCGAAGACTCTGCTTGTGCGGTCAGAAGTTTTTACAAGGATAGAGCTTGCGGGACAATGGGTGATTTCGGGATGTGGTCATTTGATGCAATGAAGACACTTACTACAGGTGATGGTGGAATGATTTATATATCTGATAATCAAAATAGAATTATGGCAGAAGAGCTTTTATATTTAGGTCTTCCCAAAAAAACAAAAAGTGGGTTAGATTCATCTTCTGATGGTAACAAAAGCTGGTGGGAATTTGAAATGAATTCTCCAGGAAGAAGAGCAATAATGAATAATATTTCTGCCTCAATAGGCAATCATCAGCTTGAGAAGCTTGGCAGCTTTATTCTTAGGAGAAAAGAAATATTCGAATACTACTATAGTGAGTTAAAAGATGTTGGAGATATATGCCTTCCACCTATAGTAGATTTTAAACATGAGTCATCATATTATTTTTTTTGGATTCAGACTAAAAGTCGTGACAATCTCGCAAAATTTCTAATTGATAATGAAATTTATACAACCTTTAGATATTGGCCATTACATAAAGTTAATTTCTTCAAAAAGTTTTCAATTAATAATTATCCTAACTCAGATTTTGCCTCTAAATTTACCCTTAATTTGCCTCTACATCAGGGGCTATCGGATGGTGATATATCCAAAGTAGTCGAGAATATAAAAAAATTTTATGGACGTAATTAGAAAAATTATTGTTACAGGTGGTGCGGGTTTTATTGGATCAAATCTTATAAAACACATACTAGAAAATACAAAACATGAAGTACTCAATATCGATAAATTAACCTATGCTGGAAATTTAGAATCTTTAGCAGATTTTCGTGAACATAAACGTTATAAATTTAGTTGCATGGATATAACTAATCCTAGTGAAATTGAAAATTTATTTAATAACTATCGGCCTGACCTTATAATGCATCTTGCTGCAGAATCTCACGTAGATAGATCAATTGATGGCCCAAAGGATTTCATCCAGACTAACATTATTGGAACCTACAATCTTCTTGAAATCTCTAGAAGATATATGAAACAACTAGACCATATCAAGAGTAAGTTATTTCGATTTCATCATATCTCAACCGATGAAGTTTATGGAGATTTGGAGGATACATCAAAATTATTTACCGAATTTACAGCATATAACCCAAGTTCTCCATATTCGGCATCAAAAGCAAGTTCAGATCATTTAGTCAGAGCCTGGCATAGAACATACAATCTACCAATTATCATTTCAAATTGTTCAAACAACTATGGACCATTTCAATTTCCAGAGAAGCTAATACCTCTTGTAATTCTTAACGCTATAGAAGGAAAATCTATACCTATCTATGGCGATGGTCAACAAGTTAGAGACTGGTTATATGTTGAAGATCATGTAAAAGCTCTTCTTAAAGTTGCCTTTGAAGGAGGGATTGGTGAAACATATAATATTGGAGGATTTAATGAGAAGAAGAATATTGATGTTGTGGAAACCATTTGCAAAATTCTTGACAAGATTAAACCTATAGATGTATCCAAGAATAAAAAATATAGTGATCTTATAAGCTTTGTTTCTGATAGAGCTGGACATGATACTAGGTATGCTATTGATGCCAATAAGATATCTAATGAGCTCAGTTGGAAACCCGAGGAAACCTTTGAAACAGGAATTGGAAAAACTATAAGTTGGTATCTTAATAACCTTGAATGGTGTAAAAACGTTCAGGATGGTTCTTACATGAGAGAAAGATTAGGTTTGGCTGATAATGCATAATGTTATTTGTATGAAATGGGGAAGTAAATTTCCTCATACATATGTCAATAGACTCTATGGAATGGTTAAAAGGAATCTAACCGTACCTTTTAGATTTATATGTTTTACTGATAATGATAAAAATATCAGAAGTGAGGTTGAAATCCAGCCTCTTCCAGAGCTAGATCTACCTAATAATTCCCCTGAGAGGGGGTGGAGAAAGCTAACAGTATTTCAAGAAAATTTTGGTGGATTAAAAGGAAAAACACTCTTTCTAGATCTTGATGTTGTTATTGTAGATAACATTGATTGCTTTTTTGATTATTCGGGAGAATTTCTTATAGCCCATGATAAAAAGAAACCAAGCAAAATTGAGGGAAATTCTTCTGTTTTTCGTTTTCAAATAGGTCAATTCACCGAATTACTTCGCTATTTTGAAAAAAATATTGATCTTGTCAAAAGCGAAGTTCGCCATGAACAAGCATATATTTCAAGAGAAATAAATCGTTTAGATAAGTTAAATTATTGGCCTGATGAGTGGGTGCCAAGTTTTAAATACAGATGCTGCCCTTCTTGGATTAAGTCATGGTTTAAGGCGCCACATATTCCAAAAAATGCCAAAATTATTATTTTTCATGGACTACCCAATCCGCCAGAAGCAATAATTGGAAAAAGTGGTAAATGGTATCGACATATTAAACCTTCTCCATGGATTTTAGACTTCTGGAAAGAATAATGAAACTTTCAATAATAATTTTGAATTATAGAAGTTGGGAGAAAGCATCAAAATGCATTGATTCTATTTTTCAAAACCCTCCAAAGTTTGATTTTGAAGTAATTCTAGTAGACAATGACTCGCAAGATTGTTATATTGACATATTTAGAAAAGAATACCCCTTAGTAAAAATAATCGAGAATATAGGTAATTATGGCTATTCTAGTGGTTGTAATTATGGTGCTAAGTTTGCCACAGGTAAGTTCTTGCTATTTTTAAATCCAGATACAGAAATTAATTCGTCAAAAACAATTGAAAGATTGATTTCCTATGCTGAGGAAGATCCAAAATCTGGAATTGTTTCCTGTAGAAAAATTAAACCAAGAAATCGTATAGAAAGAGAGATTACTTTTCTTAATCCTTGGTTAACAATTGGCATCTTTAGATCAATTTATAAGATAGTCTTCTTTAATAAAATTAAAAAAAAATACCCTATCAATCAATCAATTTGGCATCCTGAATGGGTAACAGGTTCAATATTCTTAATAAAAAATGAAGTTTTCAAAAGTATCAATGGTTTAGCAGAAAATGATTACTGGATGTATTTTGAGGAAATGGACCTAGCACAAAGAATTAAATTACTTAATAAATCAATTACATTAATTCGTGATATAGAGATTATTCATCAACATGGTGGCTCATCCAGAATCAATAAAGAAATATCTGCTTTAACCAAAAGCGAAGTAATGATTTCAAGGCACGTATACATCAGTAAGTTTTATCATGGTTTTAATGGCATTAGCCTTCATGCTTTTCTTATTTTTACTGGGATTCTTTCCCATTTTATATTCACGCTTTTAACACTTCCTTTTTTTTGGACAACTTACAGTGGAGTGAGGCGTAAATTACTTCTTCTTTCAACTAATTATTATCTTAATGCCATCAAAAAAGGAACTTGGAGAAGTTCATTATTGGAGAAGCAATGAGAAAGGAACACTGGTATCGTAGTCTTATCAGCTCATACCGAAAAAAAAGAAGTGCACATTTAGCGCCTCAATTTAAAAAGGTATTAGGGGAACTTAAGGGCAATATTCCAATATTGATAATTTGTTATAACAATGGGGTTTATGTCGCTAATCTTGTGTCAAGTTTCAATAAAATTGGCATTATCCCTGTAGTAATTGATAACGCTTCGACTGACAAAACAACTAGAACAATATTAGCTAAACTTTCTGCTCAGAAGAAAATTTATATAATCAATTCAAAAACTAATTTTGGTCATTTTGTAGGTCTTTTAGATCCTATATACAAGCTACTTCCAAAATATTTCGGCTATACAGATCCAGATTTACAAATAAATCCAGATTTACCGAAAGATTTTATTGATCAGCTAAAAAAAGTCACTAATACTTATAAAGTCTTTAAAGCCGGATTTGCACTTGATCTTTTAGAGGAAGAAGAGTGTATATCAGTTAAACAATCTATTAACAGAACGAAACCTTTTTCCTTTAGAAAGTTTTTTTCAGTCAGAGAATACGAAGCTAAATTTTGGAGAATTCCAATTCAACATGAGACTTTAGAATTGTTCTATGCGCCTATAGATTCAACATTTGCTATCTACAATAAGGAAAATTTTACAGGCGATTTCTATGATGCAATTAGAGTTGGGGGAAATTTTTCAGCTATTCATTTACCATGGTTCCCTAGAATAGATATTATGTCTGATAGAGAAAAAGAAATCTACTTAGATAGCGATAGAAAAAAAGATACTACCTGGATTAAGAATGGGCAGAAGAAATAAAAGCATTTTAGAAAAATGGTTTTCTATATCCAGACATGCAAGGAGAAAAGGCTCTAAGGATGTTTTTGATAACATAAATTTAAATTTCACAAAACTAAAAAATACACTTCTAGATGGGAGGGAAGTAATATATACACATGGGAGTTCAAATAACCTTGAACAACACCTAAAAGATTTAAAAGATGAATTTGCAGGACAAAGCGCACTATGTTATGAGCATGCAAAAATCATTGTATTGTTAAGACGAGGTTTTAAAACGAGTGAGAACTTTAAAATTTTTAAAGACTTGTGGAAAAAAGAAAAGAAATTTTTATTAAAAAATCTCAATACTCGATGGCTAATATCTGCTGCTGATACCTTCTCTGATTTCTCAACCAGTGACACTGAAAGAGCTATTTCTATTGCCTGTTCATGTTTATTAAATACTGTGAAAATCCAAGAATCTGAGAGATATATTACTAATGCCATTTTAAATTTGGATGATTCAAAAAAATTAGAACGTTTGGACAACTATGAAAGAATTAGTTTATTTGATGGTACTTCAGTATTTAAGTTTGGAACAGATGATACTCTTCGAAACATGAGATGGAGAATTGATAATATCTCGAAAGTTCACTTAACAGGTGAAATTCTTTTGGAGGTTTTTCTAAGGTTGCAAAAATATGACACAGTCTATAAAAGAACTAAAGATCGTCATACAAGAAAAAAAACTGGATGGTGGTAATAAATGAAAGTCCTCGTAATAAATCTTGAAAGTGCAAAAGATAGACTTAATTTTCAGAAAAATCAATTAACCTCTCTGGGACTTGAGTTCAAAATACTTAAAGCAATTAATAAAGATTTTATTAAACCTAATATTTATAAAAAGTATTTTTATGATTGGCAAAGACCCATGCGAAAAACAGAGATTGCTTGTTATTTCTCTCATAAGGCTGCATGGGAATTTGTTATAAAAAAAAATGAACCTTTCCTGATAATTGAAGATGATGCGCTCCTATCAAAAGATATAAAAGAAATCCTTCTTAAAGTTGGTAGTATGAATTGTATTGATTTAATAAACTTTGAGAATAGAGGAAGAAGAAAATTTATATCAAAAAATGGTCTAAAAGTATCAAAGAAACACAGTCTCTACAACCTTTATCAAGATAGAACTGGAGCAGCATGCTACCTTCTATGGCCATCAGGAGCTAAAAAATTAATCTCATGTGAGAAGAAAAATGGGATTGCACTAGCAGATGCTCATATTACATCTTGTTATGACATTAACTCATATCAGTTAGAGCCTTCGGCGGCTATTCAACTTGATTACTGCACCCACTATAAAATAAAAAATCCTGCGAATATCAATTTATCCTTCTCAACTGTCAGCAAACAATCAAATCCAAAAGGAGGTCCTGTATTTTGGGCAAAGAGAATTTTTCACCAACTTAAACTTGGCTATAGACAAATTACCTTAATTAGAAAAAGTCAAAGAAGATACATAAAAATTAATTCTACTGATTTTGAATATAGAATTTGATTGCTGATAAACAAATAATATTTGCTTGAATGATATAATTTAAATGTTATGGCGGATACTAATTTCAACTCCTCTACAAATTTTATTCTTAATCAAATTGATGAAGATATTTCTATAGGTCTTCACAAAAATATTCAAACTCGTTTTCCTCCTGAGCCTAATGGATATCTTCATATTGGCCATGCTAAATCAATATTTCTTAATTTTGGTATTGCAAATAAATACAATGGATCCTGTAATTTGAGATTCGATGATACTAATCCTTCAAAAGAGGAAATTGAGTTTGTAAATTCAATTAAAAGTGATATTAATTGGCTTGGTTTTAATTGGCAAGAGCCTGAAAAGTTTAGTTCTAATTATTTTGAATATTTCTTTAATTATGCGATCGAACTTATCGAAAAAGGTCTGGCATATGTTTGTTTCTTATCACCAGAAGAAGGAAAGAAATATAGAGGAACTCTTAAGAGTCCAGGAAAAAATAGTCCTTATAGAGAAAAATCAATTGAAGAGAATATAGAGTTATTTCATCGAATGAAGAAAGGTGATTTTAAGGAAAATCAATGTGTGCTTCGTGCCAAAATTGATATGTCTAGTCCGTTCATGTGCATGAGAGATCCAACTCTTTATCGTATAAGGTATGAGAATCATCACCAAACTGGTAATGATTGGTGTATTTATCCTATGTATGATTTTGCCCATTGCATCTCTGATGCAATTGAAGGCATAACCCACTCATTATGCACTCTAGAATTTCAAGATAATAGAAGACTTTATGACTGGATTTTAGAGAATTTGAATCAGTTTAATAAACCTAATAGACCTCATCAGTATGAATTTTCTAGACTTAACTTAGAATATACTGTTATGTCGAAAAGGAAACTTAGTATTCTTGTAAAAAATAAACATGTTAATGGATGGGATGATCCCCGAATGCCGACAATTTCAGGCTTAAGGAAAAGAGGTTGTTCCCCAAAAGCCTTAGAACTTTTCTCTGATAGAATTGGTATATCAAAAGTAGACTCCATGACAGATATAAAAATATTTGAAGACGCTATTCGAGATGATTTAAATGACAATGCCCCCAGAACCATGGGTGTTATTGACCCAATTAGAGTAATTATTGAAAATTATCCTCTAGATTCAATCGAGACATTAAAAGCTCCGAATCATCCACAAGATGAATCTATGGGTTATAGAGAGATTTTCTTTTCAAGAGAACTATTCATTGAAAGAGAAGACTTCTGTGAGGTTCCTCCTAATAAAAAGTACAAAAGACTTTCCGTAGGAAAAGAGGTAAGACTCAGAAATGCATATGTAATCAAAGCAACAACTTTTGACACAGATTTCGATGGAAACATTACTACAGTTTATGCAGAATACGACCAAGATACTCTTGGAAAGAATCCTTCTGATGGTAGGAAAATTAAAGGTGTTATTCATTTTGTCGAGGCTTCACAGGCAGTACAAACTGAATTTAGAATTTATGATAGATTGTTCTTAACTGAAAATCCAGGCAAGCATGATAACTTTGAGGAGTTAGTTAATCCTAATTCTTTAGTTTCAAAACTAGGCTTTTGTGAAAGAAATATGATTGGTGCTGAGCTTTTTCTATCTTACCAATTTGAAAGAAATGGTTATTTCTGTAGAGACAGGGACAATGATGACGGAATGCTAGTGATGAACAAAACCGTTTCTCTTCGAGATACCTGGAACAATTAAACTATTCCATTGATCCAATCATCCACCAGAGTTAACTCTTTTGTGCTTGTAAGG
>Ga0181566_10002871_pt1 | contig 14095 bp, 25 predicted proteins | sample 101ome_15_FD_133762 | JGI IMG/M metagenome (GOLD analysis project Ga0181566, IMG submission 133762) | Coastal salt marsh microbial communities from the Groves Creek Marsh, Skidaway Island, Georgia - 101402AT metaG (megahit assembly) | ecosystem: Environmental > Aquatic > Marine > Intertidal... | reverse complement strand
TTCACCAAACTTGTCACGCATGTCACTTACGCTAATATCGTGAGATGTGTTGGTCACCGCTATAATCCGGCGGTAGTCTCTGTACTTAGCATGGTACTTACCATCCTCTCCAGCCAACTTAGTGAGAATCTTATCCCGAAGGTCCTTCTTCAGTTTCGTTTGCTCTCTTATCATCTCAGTCAATTTTTCATAAGCGTCTGCCAACGCCCACAATTCGTCATCTTTCTGACTCATCTAGTTACCGAAGTTCACTCACCATAGATTTTTTCTCTTAGGTCTTCGAGCTTGCCCCACTTAAACAAAGGGGGGATTCGCACAAAGTAGTTGTTTCTGCCAGTTGGCAGACCATCTCGCATTCGCGCTCGCTTTACTTGGTTAGAAGTTGTACTTCTTTTTTGACCAGCAATAGACCATTCAAGCTCTGGCGGAACTTCGTCTTGTAATACCTTTCTCATTAGCTTTGGATTTTCGATCCATGCGACGTAGTCTACGCCTTCATAGCTTCCGATTTCTTCCAAAAAGAGCCTTAGTCGCTCTCTTGGTACGATGAAAGATTCAAAGTTTGGGTTAGTCTCTCTCACAAAGTAAGTAAGTCCAACACCAGGGTTCTGAGTCACTAAGTAAATGATTTCATCATTCGTATAGTTTCTGAACAATTTTCCTTTATTGCACTCAGAGCACAGCTCCCTGCCAGTCCAGATTCCTTCTTCGATCTTAACAAGTTCTCCACACTGCACACAGTTTGTTTTGGGTGTAGCTCTACCAGCTTTAAAACAAGCGGCATCGCAGTACATGTTCCAACTACTACTCTTCATGCGAGAATCTCTGTCCATTTTACTCCTTTTTGCTCTAACTAACTCTTCAGGTATCATTCGATTACAGTAGTTACACTTCATCTAGTAGCTCACTCCTTTAGTAGCGATTCAACGAAGTTACAAGAAGCCTTTAGTCTATTGGTGAGACGCTTGATCTCATCCGCAGTTTCTTCTTCACTTCGCTTACCACGCTTACTATCTTGAAGTATTCCAAAGATAGCTGTTGTCAGCTCTCTAGGGATTTCTTTGTTATCAGCGAGCTTATCGTATATTTTCCAATACTTTTCCATCTAGTTAGGAGTTATTTTACTCCTCGATATGGCTGCGATCACAGCAAGAACAGCCGGGGACGTCGGTGTCTCGTGACATCAATCTAAGCATGTCCTCTGCTCTCCATTGATATCTTCCGTTCCAATCGTCAGCCTGATGAACTCTGATGTCACCACAACCCCAGCTCACAGTCTGTCCCACCAAAATGGGCTTTTCACTGCTGAGTCTATAGGCGTTGATTTGGTTCATCGAGCTCATAGCCGCTCTCATCAGCATACCAGGGACTCCTCGCATCTCAATGTCGGGCATGTCGTAGTTATCCTTCATCCCAACAGAGTATAGCCAAAAGTATCCCTCTACACCAAAGCGCTCATCCGTTTCGGGAGTAGCGATGATGTTTGTGCTCTGCATAATGCGTTCCATATCTCTTTCGAATTGTTCTTCACTCATCTAGTTTAATCACTCTTCTTCACGAAGTTTCTTCAAGCGTTGGCGGCGTTCACGTTGCTGCTTACGCCTTCGCTCCTTCACTTCGGGGCGTTGACGATATTTTCGCTGCTGTTCCTTGTATTCAGGACTTAGCTTGCGTGTACGCTGTCGCTCCTGTTCTTTGGGGAGCTTTGCTCGTTTACGGTCATATTCGCGCCTTCGCTCCCTTTGTTCGGGGCGTTGATAGTATTCGCGTTGATATTTACGACGCTTCTCAACTACTTCAGGGCGTTTCCTGTATTCACGCTTGTATTCACGCAGTCGCTCCCTTTCTTCGGGGCGTTTTCTGCGTTTACGGTCGTATTCACGCTTTCGCTCCCTTTCTTCGGGGAGTCTTGCACGTTCACGTTCCTTTGCTATTACTTCTGGGCGTCGATTGTATTCACGCCTCCATTCAAGTCTTTTCTTTTTGTTACACCCATCACAAGTTAACTTATTTGGTATGTAATCAAAGAACGTATCACAGCTATCGCATAAGGTGATTTCCTTTTCGCTGATTCGTCTCATCAGCTCTTTGATTTCCTCATCTTCTTCATCAAAGATTTCCATCTGGTGGAAGACCATATTCCTGCAACATGAGCTGCAGGGCATCTGGAGCCGGAACCTAAGTGTTGCAGGAATATTACTGCAAGTAACACGTGCGTTATAAGCCAGGTGTCAAAAGTGGTCATCAGCCCACTTTCAATGGCTCAGTGTCCCGTTTCTCACCCAAAAAGGGCGGTTAGATTCGTTTTCCAAATAGAACACAGGACGTCACCGCAAGGTAGCCGTTCGAAGCGCAGTTCCCTACTGTAGTAGGATCTTATGCAGAAGGGCGACTTGCGGTGACGCTCTGTGTCGGTACGTCATCGGCTTATGCCTCAGTTTTTGTTCTTCCTAGTAGGGTCAGATGTATCCACCTCGGCGGACACGGCTCTTACCCTTCTTTTTGTTCCACTTGGCGGAGACTTTACGCCACAGGGCGAACCCTGCTGCAAAGCCAAAGCCAATCAGAACATACATCAATACTGTAAGTAATAATCCCAGTATATCCATCTAGTAGTTATTCCTCTTCATCTATACGCTTTAGTGATTTAATCACATATCGTATGGGAGCATAACTGAATGCTGTGAGTTTTGATTTACTTATTTCAATCAACTTTCGTGTCATCTAGTTGTATAGAATCAACTCCATGAGTCGCCGTCGTCGATGTAGTGACCAAGGAAATCTCCTTGGTCTTCTTCATCTTCTTCCGTACACTCTATTAAGTGAAACAGCCAGCCGATTGGTTGGTAGTGTTCGTATCGTGTTTGCCAACCACTTAAGATGGTGCAGTCGATTACAAAACGGTAGGCTCGCACTGAGTCGTATTCAGTCTCGTCGACTTCTTCATAGAGGACCTGACCATGCGCTCCAGTCCATGACCGTACTGTTATTTTCTCCCAGTTATCTATCTCTCTAACTTCCAAGTGTTGAAAGTCATGGCTTAGATGCTGGTGCTGTTTTCTATACTCTTCGAGGACCATGCCCTCGGTGATTTCTTCAAACGGTATTTGTTTGCTCATCTAGTCGATCAAGCCTCATCCCAGTCCGAAAACGGCTGGGGGACTTGATCTGTGTCTGACGTATCATGTTTAATTCGGTCAAGCGCAGTGTTCACGATATCTTCACTAGTGTGCTGGTTATCACCAACAAAGTGAACAAAGTCGTGAATGCACTCGACGTCTTTCATAATTTTTCTACACCGCAAGGCGATGAGGTAGGAGATCCCCAAAAGGCCCATCATGAAGCCCAAAAGAACTTCATCATTCATCCTACAAACACCCCGTTAGGTGATCCTCTCAGATACTCGATAAATTGCATCGTGTAGTCCAAGTCTATGTCAGGTCTCACGGGAGAACTGAAAATCTTGTCAACAGCGGCTTGAAGGGCGTCAGCGAACTGGGCGCAAGTCTCACCAGAGACTTCGTCACCATTGTGTACAAACGCATTACCCCAAGGAACGTCCTCAGAGTATTTCGGAGTTCTAAAAGCCTCACGAATTTGCGCCATCATATCGCTCATGGAGCTTATTTTAGTGTTAGCGCTTTTGCCAACACTAAGACCAATCTCTTCATTGGTCATAGCTCCGATACCCCAAGCTGCAAGATCTCTTGTACGTCCCATACCAAAGATATTCCATCTAAAGTAGTTCTTGTCACCAAGATCTTCAATCTTAACTTGTTTTCCATTCTCATCCATTCTCACAATATCGTAACCCATATTGATCTAGCTAGCCAGCTTCCGTACTGGCCATGAAAGGGTTTTCCCATTCCCTTAACGTCGTGCTCCTACTACCACGGCACGCAGCGCTTGTACTTTCCAAGTGTCATCAATGAAATTACGCTATTTAGTGTAAAGACGGGACCGTCACGTGCTTAACCCAGCACAGTCCTAGCCCGACGCTTTGGATACGCGGGCCAATCTTACACCGTCCATTGTACTTTCAAATCTAGTCGCCTTAATCGGCTTTTACTGAATCGACTCTGCGATAGACTTTATTTTTCAGATTCCCCATGTGTTCCCACCGTGGGTGATTTCTGATCACCATACCAAGGAAGGTGTTGCTAGGAAGCATTCTGCATCCATGCTTGTCCAACCAAGCCTCTTTCAAGGTATCAATGGTAATTTCGTCTCTGTCGATTTCGTTAAGTAAATCATTGGCTCGGGCCTTAGCCCATTCTCTTGCCATCTAGTTAAAACGATTCAATACCCGAAGCCAAAGTGAAGTTTTGCTGTCGCAAGACATTCTTTGTAGTTATAGGAGTCATCGAATACAAATCCGATAGAATCCACATTCACTCTGTGTTCATGTCCAAGATCACAAGTCTTCCTCTCTACATAGTGTAGGCGGTATACTTCGTTCTGCAAAACCATGTCCATGGTCTTTACAGCTGCTTCAATTAACTTCTCATCGTTTTCTTCTGTCGAGATAACCCAGCCGGTCTGCCCACTATCCCAAGGACAACTAAAGGCTCCAGTGCTTACGGTAATGTTTCCATGCTCGTAGCAGTAAAGCGGCATAATCGTCTTTGCGTTGTGGGTATCTTTTAACCACTGAACCATCTCTTCTTCGTCTTCAAACTCACGAGGGTTGATTTCTACGTCACCAAGAGTGTATCTTTTGTGGGCATAGAGCACCTTAATATTGGGCTTAAAGCCCTCTAAGGCGTCACTCACAGTAATATCTTCATCGTAGTAGATCTCAACCGCATGCGTTTCGTTTGTAAACTCTGTAACTTTGTACATCTAGTTCTTCAAGAGAAGTTCTGAATACGACCTCTGCGTTTCACGGCAGGTCGCTTATCAGGCAACTCTCTCAAAGGAATTTTTTCGACTGTTCGAATCACCTCAGCAGTTTTTCTTATTAGAGTGATATCGGCCAGGGGTGCACCCACGCAACTGTGCTCTCGCATTTTAATTGCAACCTCCATCACAGAGGTAGAGTTTTCCCAAGCAAAGACAAACTTAGCAGTGTCTACTTTCTGTAGCTCAATCTTAGGCTCCTCTTGTTTAGGTGAGCCAAAAGCCTCCGCTATGATTTCGTCTGCAGTCTTATTTTCATTGGTTGGTATCAAAATTCTTCGCTTCATCTAGTATTCACCTCAGTTAATTCTCTTGGTGATGGTCTTTTTGATTTTTTCAGATGTGGCTTGTTTCCCAACAGTCAGAAGACCCTGTGCCACAGCTTCTTCTTCCCACGATCGCCACCAAGACCAGCTACTCCACCACAAGCCATCAGATCGTAGACCTTTGTAGTTCTCGGCAAGCTGCCGAGTCGTTGGCCACTTACCATGCTTGCGATAGTAGTGCTTCGTACATGTCACCACTCTCATACACTTTTTGCGTATCAGTTGTGGTGATGATTTAGTACTCCACGTTCTTTTCATCTAGTTTGAAGACTTCACTCAGTTAACTCAAGAGTTAACTCGACACTCTTCATCTTCACTCTCAGCATCCATGGTTCTGGGTGCTTCAGTAAAGGTTCCAAGTAGTCGCTCGGAGTGGGTATATACCCACAGTCCTCGGTGATATGTTGCTCAACGATCATCTTGATCGGGACATCTCTTCCGTCAGAGTTTGTGAGCACATGACCGAATTTCTCGATCGCCCACTGTACTCCAGCAGAATGATGTCTAAGAGCACGGTGTCTCCAGTCACCGGTATATTGTTTCGTTTCATCGAGCCAGTTATGGATCTCGATGTAATCAGCGGCGTGACCACCCCATTTTCTCACAGTAGATTCACTGTGTTTCCAAGGTGTCATGTGATGACTCCCCTTCTTGGCGCTCCATCCACCATTCTTGGTGGGTGACGGTTTCTTCTACTAGGTCATACTCGTATGTATCCCCATAGCGAGTTCCGTCGCCAGCACCACCATAGTCAAACGTTTCATGAGCCCAATTTTCAAGGTCGGTCCCCCAAGTTTGCAATGCTTGGTAGTATTCGGGTTTAGTTTCACGTAGCTCCCATATTCTTTTACCATCGAGTCGCTTAGGAGCGACCTCGTAGTCAATATACAGGTAGCCTTCGTCACTTCCGCCTTCCCAGTTCAGGGTAAACGAAGTTATATCCAGTTTCTTTGCTCGATTAAACAGCTCTTTGCTTAGTTTCATCTAGTTACCTCATTTGGAGGCTCTTTCCTTCTCGACTAGCCTAAGCATGTCGAGGTATTCATCATCCAGAACATCTTCGGGCACTTTCCATTGAGCCGCAAGCCAAAGCTTGCGGTAAACCTCTATTTCAGTCTCAAGATATTCGATTAACTCGCGTCCTCTAAGGGCGGTCATCTAGTAGATCAGTCCAAAGGATCTCTGATACCAGACTCACCAAGAACCCATCTGAGAGTTTTCTCAACTCCCTCAAGGGCTTTAGCGTTTCTAGCAGCGTCCTTCATGCTGTCTTTATCATGCACTCGCTTGGCATGCTCGTAGAAATCCTGCCACTGTCTGCGGCGGGTTCTAGCATCGTCAAGCATAGATTCAATCTCTTCCCACGTTCGGTCGTAGGTTCTCATGTTTCCTTGCGCATGAATCATCGTATTTGAATCACTCGTCGTCATTCTAGTTGATCTAGCCAGTAATGGTTACTTCACCACCACAGTTAGGGCACTCCAAGTATTTTTCGAGTTCCTCGTTAACTAAATCGAATTGAGTTAAGTGCGTGTCATTGAATGATCCATCATCAAGCACCGCTAATCCTAGCGGTTGAATGACATTGAAAAAACGTTGATCACACCCGTATTTACACTTTATCTCCATCTAGTTTTGAGTGCTCAAGCGTTGTCTTGCTTGAACTGTTCAGCAGTGGCTTCAGCTTCTAACCGCATGGCGGTCAGCTCAGCAAAGCCCTCCATGCAGAACTCGAAGGAGTTTACAGTGAGAATAATCCCACATCCCATTCGAGATAATCTGCTAAGGTCGAAGTCCTTTGGTAGCTCCAAAGGAAATTGGTTGGCCCCTGCGGTTAGGAGTTCCGTAATCTGTTTGTACGTCATCCCCCATAGGTCGTTGTTCACTCGTTCGAATGCGTCGGAAACACCGATCATGGTCTCACCGAACTCGTCTGACTGAACGCACTTTAGTAGTCCTCCAACCAGTGCTTCATCCATTCCTGCCTCTACTTCCACGATTTCTTTATCGTCGCTCATCTAGTTGCCCGTAGGCTTAGAATGGGATATCTTCAAAATCCCAGTCTATGACTTCAAGACCATGCTGTGCAGCGAACCCACACAAAAGTGTGTATTCATGAGTGTTACAGTAGTAAGCGGAAATGTCAGCAGTTTTTTGCTGCAAATCAAAGACCGCCAAGATTCCTCTTTGCGGTGCGTTATTCTTCATCTCCGTAGCAGGGAATGTGCGAACTTGGTGGTCACACACCATCACGCGCCAATCATACTGCCACTTACCACCTTTAGGTCTGTGACAATAAGTTGCAGTTACCTGCCAACCCATGTCACAACTACCCAGCGTGGATAGTAGCGTTCTGTATTCACCCTGTAGTTTCATTTCTGCTGGTCTATCGTCTTTTAGAGATTCACTTTCGTCACTCATCTAGTTGGTCAGGAATTTTTGCATTCTTTGCATTCGTATCGCCTTCGATTGTGCTCACAAATACCAGTACCTCTGCATTCTTTGCAGTGGTATCGTTGTCGATTGTGTTCACAAATAGAACTACCCCCGCAGTCTTTGCATTGGTGTCGTTGTCGGTTGTGTTCACAAATTTGACTACCTCCGCATTCTTTGCAGTGGCTTCGTATTAGATTGTGTTCACAAATTTGACTACCTCCGCAGTCTTTGCATTGGCTTCGTATTCGATTGTGTTCACAAACAGAAGCACCTCCGCATTCTTTGCAGACGCTTCGTATTCTGTTGTGCTCACAAATCTGACTACCTCCGCATTCTTTGCATTGGCTTCGCAGTCTATTGTGTTCGCAAACAGAAGCACCTCCGCAGTCTTTGCATTCGCTTCGCACTCTATTGTGTTCACAAATAGAGCTACCTCCGCATTCTTTGCAGACGTTTCGCTGTTTGTTGTGTTTACAACGAAGCTTCTTTCCGTCCCATATCCCTGTTACACCTCTTTGTGAGGTGTATACTTCACCGATTACTCGGTCTTTGGGTTTTACATACCCAGTGTGATTAAGTCGTTTCCATAACGGTTCGTTACTCATCTAGTTGCCTTACGCTTAAGCGCAGGGTTTGGTATATCCGTTAGGTGCAAAGAGGAAGATACTCCCCTTGCACATCTGCCAAATGTCATCAATCATCTGAGCGTTGACAAGGTACGCAGGGACATCTCTCGGTCCGTTTGGGTACGCTCTCATCATCAGCTCATTTTCTGATTCATCTTCAAGGCAGTGATGCCACAGTAGTTCTGCGATTTCGTGCAGTGTGGCCTTCATCTTTTCTAACTCGCTTTCGCTCATCTAGTTGCCCGAAGGCATTACTTCGATTTGAAGTAATGATGAATGTAATCAACATCACAACCAGCAACAAGCCAGTTAAGCAAGGTTCGGAAGTCACCATGATACATCTCGTTGGAGTATTCTCTGATTCCCTTCTCCTCATTGACATACGTGTAGGTGTATTCCGCAGTCACGGTGTCGTCATCGTAGACATGAAAATACCAACCATCGTCCGGCTGGCCGTTCTTTTCATAGATGACAAACATCAATCCCTGCGGCATCAACTTATCGTAGTCTTTTGCTTGCGGCTGGTTTGTCACACTACTGCTACCGATTTTCGGTTCAAACGGTTCCAAGGCCCCTTTGATGAAGGCAAGTCTTGGTAGGTTTTCTGGTAGTGCTGTGCGTTTAACAAATTCTAAACTTTGTTCTATACTCATCTAGTTAGTTGCTCTCACAACTCCGCACCTTGCTTAGCAAGCTGGTCGGCTCGCTCGTTCCAGAAAAGATTCTGGTGAGCTCTCACATGCTCGGCAATTACTTTACCGTGCAGCTTCAAAGCCAGCTCCTTAGCAGGTCGTACCAAACTTTGGTTAGAGGAAGGCTTCCAACTACCAAAAATGAGATTCATAGCATACATGGAGTCAGTATAGATGATAACATCATCTAGGTTATTGTCTCTAATGTATTCTAGCGCATGATAAATAGCACTTAGTTCTGCTGTGTTGTTACTACCAACATCGGCACCAATCCACATTGGATGGTTTCGATCGGTAATCACTTTCCCATTTCTCTCACTTACAAGCTCTCCGCCATCGTGGTTAGCACCGGTTACACCCGATACAACCACATACGCCCAACCAGCAGGATTGTCTCTACCTGCTACGTTTGTAGGTGCGCTTCCATCAGTATAAATGCTTATACTCATCTAGTTTGAGTTCAAAGCGTAGAGTTCTCTACGACTTTGTCGAAGTTTACTTCCCAGCTTCCTTCTAGCACCGCTTCAAAGCGAAAACCACAGTCTCCACATTCTGCTTCGCCGTGTATCACGGTCCAGCAACCACTAGCTGTACTAAGGTCTGCATAGAAGTTTAGATCGTCATGCGAGCAAGAGGTTCTTACAATCTCTGCTAGCGCCTTTACTTCATCTAAGGTGTATTCCTTATCACTCATCTGGTGAGAAAACCAGTCACACATAGGGGCTCATAGCTTTCTAAGGCCTTCGAATTTCAATTCGAGTTTCTTAGTTAGTCTCTGACTTCCATTCTGTCCTTCCTGCCTCCGATCTTATTGATGGCGCATCTAGACGGATGTCGTCGTCCCTATCCCTTAGAACTAGCGCGTGCTCGGTTTTAACCGGCACGAGCGTCCAGTCTCGCGCTAGCACTCTCAGGACCGAGACGTTCCGTCTGGTCGCTCTCAAGAGATTTAGCTTGTCCTGTCGAGTTGGTATTCTCCTGTGTGGAGAATAGCTTTCGATCAGTTCACATTAAGCAATAAGGGTTTTTCTAAACGAGATTGCGCCCGCATGGGCGTCGAGTGACCTCGTATCCCGTTTGCGGCGCAGCCCCATAGCTGCATCCCTGCTTGGTCAGTGTCTGATTCCAAGCAGGGCAGCGTTTGTGTGAAACGTCATTGTTACCTCAGTTTCAGTTTTCTCTGGTGAGAGAAGCCAGTCACAAGCATGCTAGGCATAACTTCGCGCTTAGCGTGTCTCGTCCGTCAGATTACGGAACTGCGGTGTTCAATCGGGCAATTTTTCTGAAACTTCTGTGAGCTTCTCTTAGAAAATTACCGGATGGAACGGTCCGAAGTTCTGATGGGCTCCACTATGTAGAGCTCGTCAATCTGAACGTCTATGATAGCGTGATGTCGTTCTTTGACAGGATGTCAATAGGCGACCATCATCAGTGCGAAAGGCTATACATCCACAAAGGTGGATGTAGAGTCCGAGCGATGTCAATAATTCTGTCTGTAATCTTGGAAGTACAACTTCCAAGATTTACCCGATCGGACCTACTTTAGTTGGTCAATCTCGTTAGCGTACCTCTCCGTGATGGGCAAATGCCCGGATTATAGCGGTACGGTTTATATGAAAAAGCTCAGCGTTGCAGGCCTGATTTGCAGACTGCAAAGCAGGTTGGCCTAGCTAGCCCCTGCAACATTGTCTCTAGCTGTCGGGAGTTCTCCCGATAGTGCTCAAAGTCCGCACGGTGTAGCCGTGTCGTACTTTTAGTAGCCTGTCATGCCGTAGTGCGTATGCACTCTGTGATACGTCATTGGCTTACGCCTCAGTATGTTCTCTCTGGTGAGAAACCAATATACCCACCTAAGCGCATGCGCTCCGGGGCCTCTATCAGTCTTCGTCGTTTTTATGGGAAAGTGACAGATTTCGACCTTTGGTCGAAACCCGAACGTCACGTCCACGAGCATAAAGGATTTTTAAGCTAAGTTACAGGTAGGCGTCCGCATCTGCGGTCTTAGCTAAACCTGTCTCCGTAACTTTGTCTAAAATCCTTTATCCGAGTAGTGTTCCCGTTTTGCGTGTGTGGGCTGCAAGTACACGTTCCAAGCACTCTAAGCTAGAAGAGTTGTACTACTTTGTCACGGGTATCCAGTACCCGATCACCCCGCTACTTTGCAGTGTCACGGTTTTAGTGAACCCTTCGTTTAGCACGAAGCACACCTTTCCGTATTCACCCTTTGGCCATACAATAGTTTCCTAAGTATAACCCACAACTTGAGTTGCAAGCGGCCCCCTTAGTAGCGAATGCGTTTTCTAGCAACGCTAGGGGTGGGTAACGTCATTGTTACCTCAGTTCTCATTAGTTTCTCTGGTGAGAGCCAAATCTCCGCTTGGCGCAGAGCGGCCTCAAGCACATAGGTCTCGTTAAGTGTACTTCCATCCCCGCAGGCTAGCCGTAGGCTAAACAGGCATCTTGAGTGAACATAAAATCGCCGGATTTTGTATTCACGCCGCTCGACTGTTTGGTCTATCTCGGTACGAGATAGAGGATGTAAGTGTACTTAACGAGACCGTGCCCTTTGGCACATTCGTCATAGTTTCCTCAGATGTTAACTCTCTGGTGAGTAGGCCATGTTTGCTCGTGACGATTAAAGCCATGTGCGAACGCCGGATTTAACCGCAGGGAGCTTTGCTGACCGTATGGGAAGCAAAGCGAGACAAGGCCAACGAGCCCTAGTTAGACTAGAAGTTTAACTGGGTTGGGAATTTGACCCAAGTGCAGTCGGCACGAGCTCAGTCGACTTGTTCGACTGTACATCATCGGATCAATCGATCCTCAGTGGTCTCTACTCTGGTGAGACACCAGTTAGCAAGGGATTCGGTAGGGGCTCGTAGAGCCCGTAACTGGTACCTTCGATAAAGTCTGTTCATTCGGTGTAAGACCGCAGAGCAAAGACGTAGTTTACGTCAGGGGCGTATGCCCACTCTAGACCAGAAGTAATCTGGTTGTTTTGCGAGCGTGCTATGCGTTCGACTACCGAAAGTAGGTAAGCGCAGTCCGCAGGCCAAGCGTCCGTTAAACGGTGAACAGACTTTACGTTGGGTAACAGTAGAATCACAGGGGTCGAAGGGCTCTTCTTCGAAGAGCCGACCCCGGTTGCGTGTCGGTGAATACCACCTAGGCGCAGCCGTGCTACATCATTGTGTTACCTCAGTATTAGTGTCTCTAGTTGATGATTGCAGTTCCAATGTAAAGCCGCAGCTCCCGGATTCATATCCTCGCCACGAGTTCATGCAAGCCCACACTGATTCTTTTTCTATCTTCACAAGGGTTTGAGCCTTGCACTTAGGGCATTTGAGTGAGTGTCCATAAAGGACCCTCCCTCCCTGCATCCAGTTTCGTTTAATCATCTAGTTGAGAAAGGATCACCCGATTGGGTCATCAGCGTTGTATCTCCAGTTACCTTCGAAATCGACATCGAAGTCGTCCATGGTAACTAGCTTACACAATCTCAGAGTTTTGCCGTGAACCGTTCCGGGGAGACGGATGATCCGCCTTGGATCCACCGTGACTTCCCAGTCTAGGAGTAGCTCTTTATCCATGTGTCTCAACACGTTAACGATAGTTTGCTTACATCCTCGATTCCAGTCTTGTCTGCCGTCAGCAGACAGCCCTTTGTATCTGCGAGAAGCAACTTTGTCAGGATAGGAACTTCTATCCATCTTGTCACTACTCCACTCTTGCTGAAACAAGTGAAATCCCTTTCCTCCGCTAAACACCATTTGAGTTTCACCGTGAAGTGCCTCATAGTAGGCTTTTAGTCCTACAGGGTCTGCTCGCTTGTCTCTTAGGTGTTTGTGGCTCCACTTGGAGCTTCTACGAAGTACGTCAGGAAATTCTTTAGACTCTATCAGTCTCTTCAACTTCAACAACATTACTAGACCTTCATCATAATCAGCATTATCATAGTCCACATCAAAGTATAGTCCTTGATATAGCATAGTATCATGATACTGCTTCAGTTTCCAGCCTCTCTTTCTCATTTTGCGATCTCCATGCTTCCCCTTCGGATCAGGTCCGATACCTTGGGGGTTCAGCCACGCAGCGGTTGTGTAGTAAACGTGCAGCGGAGCTAGCTTCCGAAGCCACTTGAGTAAAGTTCTCTTGTGTCGGAAGTTGTCCTTGATTACACGAACCACGATTCGCTCTTGCTTATCATCCCACAAAAAAAAGCGGAACTGACGGAAGCCCGCATTAGGGGGCAACCATAGTTCCGCTTCTGTGATCGAATTGTAATAAGCTCGAATCTTTTTCACCTTAAGGCGATGTTCTAGCTTTCTTTTCCTTCGATAAAGCGGACTCAACTGCTGAGACTTCTTGATAGATTCTCGAAGTCCCATTACAGCCAAAGCCCCGTTTGAATAGGGGTGACATTCACAATCGTTCTGTCCTTTCCTATCACAAGCAGGGTGATGCCGCTTTGGATATCTGGTCTTCATCAGACCAGCAACGTAGCTTGGATCCTTCACAAAGTGTGCAAGATCCATCGCATGATGTTCACATAAGTAGTCACCAGCTGGTACTTTTACCTTACAGCGCTTACCGCTGTTACTGCTGGCTCTACATCTCGTTTCATTGTCTTTCCAATGTGTCATCTGGTGAAGAGCCAATGTATCCTACCTAGCATGGGGAGCGTGCCTGCGACATAGGCATATGCCCCAGAGGGGCAAGGTTGCCGTGCAGAGGACGAATGGCAGAATGCCACCTCTAAATGGCAATGCTGCCTCAGTCTTACTCTGCCTCGCAGTACACGTGCTCCCTTTTTGGAGCCACTGTCTCGTCGATGACATCAGTTCTGATGTCCATCCAGAACGACAGCAAACCTGTCGCCTAGCGTCGAGTCTGTAGCAGGAAGTACCAGAGCAGAGGGCTCTGTGTACTTACAGCGGTTACCCCTAGCTTTCTCCTGATTTATATTCATGTGAATCAGGAGATATGCTGAAGGCTCTGGATACCGTCATCGGCTTTCGCCTCAGTAAATTGTCTCTTCTGGTGGAGAATACAGTATTCTCAGCGTGCTCGCGGAAGCGCAAAGACACAAGCGCATTAGATGTGGTGCTTACCATTT
>Ga0181566_10002867_pt1 | contig 14109 bp, 10 predicted proteins | sample 101ome_15_FD_133762 | JGI IMG/M metagenome (GOLD analysis project Ga0181566, IMG submission 133762) | Coastal salt marsh microbial communities from the Groves Creek Marsh, Skidaway Island, Georgia - 101402AT metaG (megahit assembly) | ecosystem: Environmental > Aquatic > Marine > Intertidal... | reverse complement strand
TTTCCATTAAAGTATGTGTCAAATGGAGAGGGGGGGCGCGCGTACCTCGAAGGGCGCGTACCTCGAACTTGGAAAACGCTTATATATTACATGCTCTCACGCCGAGCGCGGCGCGTACGGAACAAAGTCAAGTGGTACGCATTTAGGACACAACTGTAGTGCATCTCACGCCGGCTATCAATCGCGCCGGCTATCGATCCATCAATCTATGTTTCTATCGCGCGTTATTTTTATCCGTCGACACGACGACGAGACGACACGCGAAACGCCGCCGCCCTCGACCGTCACGGCACCGCCGCGAGCGCGCCCTGACGAACGAGTTCGCACAGGTACTCGCGTAAAGCGCGTTCGAGCGTCGGCGTGCGAACCGCGTCGGCGTCGTCAAAGGCGACGTCGACGACGTCGTCGACGCGCGTCGCCTCGCCGTCCGCCGCCTCCAACGCGTCCAACGCGGCGTCGACGAGTCCGACGACCTCCTCCTCGCGAACGACGACGCACCCGTCGCCGTCAACCCCTTCACCGTCGTCGACGCCGAACACGCGCGCGTGACACCCGTCGCGCCGGTTTCGAAACGGATGGTACACGCGATACGGGTCGTCGTGCAAGACGCACACGCCGCCTCGCATCTGAATCGCCACGCGCGTTCGCGCGCCCGCGCGTAACTCGTCCGCGGCGACGTCGCCCGTGCACGCGGTGCTCGAACGCTCCAAAAATGTTTCCGGCGGTGGGAGGCGCTGCATCGTGAACCTCGCGCGCAGCGATTCCATGGCGTGCGCGAGAAACGGCGCGAACGCGTCCTCGTCGAGCGCGCGCGACGCAAACGCGCGAGACACGGCGACGTTGGCGTCGACGTACGCCTCGGACGATCGGTCGCGAGGTAAATTTTTCCTCGCTCTCGGCGTCTCCCGAACGAACGCGGCGAGCGCGTTCGTCACGGCAATCTCGAGCGCGTCGGCGGGCGCGTTGGATTGGTTCGACGACACCGTGGCGTGCACGCTGTGCGTCGTCGTCGAACACTCCGCCTGGTGCACGAACCCGCGAGGAAGGTAGAGCACGTCGCCCTCGCGCAAGACGTCGTCGAACACGACGCGCAGCGTCGCCACCTCGTCCTGCGTGAAATTTCTCGACGACGTCCTCGGACGCGCGTCGTCGGGAAACGGTTCGTACACCCTCCATCGCTTCTCCCCTTCCAATTGCACCACGAACGCGTCGATGTCGTCGTGATGCGGTGCGAACCCTTGCGACTCTTTCGGCGTCACGTACACGTTACACCCGCACGCGCAATCGAAATAATTTTCCAACGCCGCCAAAATCTTCCACGTCTCGTCGTGTCGCGACTGCGGGTGCAACAACCGCAGCGAACACTTCTCCTCTCGAAACCTCCGCGCGCACACCTCGGCGTCCGCGATCTCGGCGACATCTCCATCGTCGTCATCTCCATCATCATCCCCGTTCGAATTGTGCGTTCGTCGCACACCGCCCGCGTACGACGTCACGTCCACGTCGACGCCGTACCTCGCCTCGCCCTCCCCGAGCGTCGCCGTCGTCGCCTCGAGCGTGAACCACCGCCTCCCTCGCCTCGCCCTCGCCTCGTTCCCTCGCGCGCACACCACCCGCGCGCCCAAACACTCGCGCTCGAACGTCTCCAACGACACCGGTGCGAGAAGCATCGCCAACACCGTCGCCCCGTCCCCGCTCGCCACCGCCTCGTCCCACGCCTCGTCGTCGTCATCGTCGTCATCATCGTTCGGTTCCTCTCGACGCGACGCGACCACCGTCTCGGAGACGCGCGCGTCGTCGTCGTCGTCGTCGTCGCCATCACCCTCCTCGACGTCCTCGTCCTCGCGCGCGCGCTTCCGGTCGTCCCGCACCGTCATTCGCTCACCGTCGAGTCGGCGCGGAGTGTGGGAAAAATGGGAAAAATGGGAAAAATGGGAAAAAGCGCACGTCGAGTCGAGGTCTTTGACGAGTCAATGACTCGTCGGGAGTCCCTCCACCGCGTGCGCGCGTCCACGTGGACGTCGCCGTGGACGACCTGACCGCTCGACGCGTCGTCGGTCGTCGACGCGACCGAGGGGTGGCGGCGCGCGACGACGCGACGTCGCGGGTGGTTTTAGAGTCGTCCACGCCGCGGTCGCTCGGTCGCGGGCGCTTGATGTGGTCGACGTGTTGTCGATCGACGTCGACGACGGCGCCGAACGCGAGGCGCGGTGACGATGAGGAGGAGGACGACGACCGACCGACCGACGCGCGCGAAAGACGCGAGGCGGTGACGACGAGCGGTGACGCGATGGAAAATATATCGTCGTCGGTATCGACGTCGTCGACGTCGGCGCGCGCGATGACGCGCTCGGACAGCGCGCGAGAAGATCGCGGGGTCGTGGGTCGGTCGTTATCGCGCGCGTCGAGCGCGCGTCGGTCGACGCGCGAGGGCGAGGATACGGCGCCGAAGAAGAAGAGCGTGTCGTTCGCGACGACGATCGCGACGACGATCGAGCTCGCGGGCGGCGCGCGCGAATCGTCGGGGACGGGGATGCGGACGCCGACGCGGGGCCGACGCCGACGCGAACGAGGCGGTTGGCGCGAGGCGGCGGCGCGAGAGACGACGGCGAGGGAGGTTCGGTCGGGGACGCGACCGGCGTGGGCGTCCAAGGCGCCGCCGATACTGAGTCGAGACATATTTCCGGGCGCGGGTGGGGTGGGTGGGTGGGTGAACGAGTGAGCGCGGAGAGGGAGTCTTTCGAGCGCGCGCGCGCTTTTTTGTTGTAACTAACTACGAGTGTTTCATCTCTATCGTCCGCGGCGGCGCCGCCGCGGCGCCCGCCTGTGCCACTACCGTCTAGGGTGCGGGATCGATGGATCGTCGCGGATCGTCCGTCCGTCACGACGACGACGATGCATCTCGAGCGCGCGCCGCTCTCTCGCGAATATCTCTCGCGTCGGCGTCTCTCGCGTCCTCCTCGAGCGCGCGCCAGTGCGGCGACTGACTCGCCCTGAGCCATAAGAAATCGTCCACCTCGCGCCAGAGTCCGTTCTCGACGTCTAATCCGTGTTTCCGAAGGAGCGCGTCGTCCGCCGCCGCGTGGGCGTCCTCGAGCGCGACGCGAGGCGCGAAGGCGACTTCTCGCGAATCCTCGACGACGGGTCTCGACGCGACGCGCGCGTGAAAACGCGTCCGTCTCGCACCGTGCGCGCGAAGTTGACGCGCAGCGACGCAAAAGACACTATCGACGATATTCTCCACGTGCGCGCTTCCAGACACCGCGAGCGCGTACACGCGACACCGCGTCAAATCGTACGCGCGAAGCGCGCGACACGCGCCGAAAACGAAGACGTCGCAATCCGTCAATCGTTCGAGCGCGTAATCGTCCTCCTCCGTCGCGTCCGTCGCCACGATCGTCTCGTTCGAGCGATCCCTGATCCCCGGCCCATCGTTCGATAACGTCGTCGTCTCCGTCGTCGTCGTCTCCGCGTCCACCTCCGCCTTCGCCTCGGCCTTTTTCGCCTCCGCGTCGCCGCCGTCCCTCGTCCTCCTCCCTCTCGACGCGAACCGAAACTTCTCCCTCGGTCGCACGCGCGCCTTACACCGTTCAAACATCTCCCCCAACGCCCGCATCTCCTCCCGCATCACCCTCGATTCATACGCCGACGCGCGCGCGCTCGCCGCCGCCGCGTCCCGGTGCAACGCGCACACCCTCGCGTGCGTCTCTCGCAACGCCCCCATCATCCACGTCTCGTCTCTCTCCGCCGACGCCGACGACACCGACGACGCCTCCATCATCAACGCGCGCAACGCCTTCTCGCACGTCGCGCGCGCGGCATCGAATCGCGCGCGCGCGACGACGGGGTCGTCCCCGTCCGCGGTGATGCCTCGACGGTCGGATTCTCGCGCGAGACGACGCGTCGCCGCCTCGCGTCGACGCGCGTCGTCGTTCGCGCGAAGACGCGCGAGGACGTCATCGGCATCGCCGTCGTCGTCACCGGGTGACGTCGACGACGCGACGTTGACGTCGGGCATGCGAACGCACAGTGACGACGACGCGTCATCGCGACCGCGTCGTGTTGACCGACTGACGGTTGGGACGCGAGACGAGCGCGAGACTCGCGGGTATGTATATTTACTGTCTGGCCGACGCGCGGCGAACGGCGGTGCGAAGACGATCGAACCACGCGCTGGCGCGGCGAATCTCGCGTTCGATGGCGCGGAGCCGGTGGGCGAGGACGTCGACGTCGTCGGAGGCGTCGTCGGAGGCGTCGAGGGCGAGGCGGCGGGCGGCGACGCGGCGGCGGGCGAGCCGCGCGCGTAAATCGTCGATGTCTTCGACGGAGACGATGGAGGCGGCGCGGTGGAGACCGTCGGTGGCGTGGTGGAGACACTCGTCGAGGTGGGCGCGGGCGTCGGTGACGTCGCCGCGGAGGGCGCGGGCGTCGCGCGCGGTCGACGAGGCGGGGGCGGGCGGGCGGGCGCCGTCGCGAGACGCGCGGAGGAAGGCATCGCCGCGCGCGGACGCCTCGCGACGGTCGAGCTCGGATTTTGCCTTGGCGACGTACGCGAGCTGTGCGTCGAGGAGGTTCATCTTTGAGTCGCGCTCGTCGTTAAGGGTGTCCGAGGAGGCGTGCGCGGAGGACGCCGCCTCGCGGCGGCGCGCGCGGAGCTCGTCGCCCTCATCTCGAGCCGCGCGAACAGCCGAGGCGACGACGGCGGAGACGCGCTTTATGGCAGCGGCGCTCTCTTTTTCGTGCGTTTCGCACGCGTCGTTGATCGCGCGCGCCGCCTCGGCGGTCGCGAGCGCCGCCTCGAGGTGTGACCGAGCGACGCTTCGAATGCGCTCCGCCTCGGCGCGAATCGTCGCCGCCTCGCGCGCGTCGTCCTCGCCGCGTTCGTCGCAGAGACTGTCCCTCGCGGCGACGGCGCGCAACTTGTCGTTAATCTCATCCCGAAGCGCCATCATTCGACTCGTGTCGCTCTCCAATCGCTCGAGCTCATCCGCGAGCGCGAACTCGCGCTTGGCGAGTTCGTTTTCTCTGGCGTCCAAGAGCGCGTTGGCTCGAAGCAATGCCGCCGTCTTTGTCTCGAGAAGTTCCTCCGCGCGCGCGCGCTCTTCGCGGTGCGCGTCATCCTCTCGATCGTCGCCGTCGTCGTGGTGGTCTTTTCCCGCTTCCGGCGCGAATGGGTCGACGTCGAACCGTCGACTCGCCTCTTCCTCGCGCCGACGGCGCTCGACGTCGGCGTTGGCCAACGCCGCGTTCGCCGTCGCTTTCGCGCGTTCCAACTCCATCTTCAAGTCGACGATCTCGCGCTCGAGCTCGGCGGCGAGCAAGTTTGGCGCTAATTCGTGAAGCTTTTGCTCCAACTTGGCGTTCTCCTCGTTCAGAATCACCTCCGCCTCGGCCGCCGCGCTCAACTGTCGCGCCGCCGCTTCCTCGCGGCGCTCTAATTGCGCCTCCTTCTCGTCGAGCTCGCGTTCGCGCGCGCGCGTCTCCTCGAGTTCCGTCTTTGCGGTCTCGATGAGCGCCATCTGAGCCTCGAAATCGGTTCGTTTGGATCGGAACTCTTCAATCTGTGGCTTCCACTCGGCGATCTCCGCCTCGCGCGATTCGGCCTCGCGGCGTCTGGCGTCTAATTCTGCCTCGAGCGTGGAGAGATCCCGAGCGCGCGTCTCATTCTCTCGCGCCATTCGATCGAGAAACTCTTCGTGTTCGCGAAGTTCGCGTTGTTTATGCTCGTGCGCCTCCTCGCGTTCGCGCATCTCCGTCGCGTCTCGATCAAACGCCTTGACGTTGTCCTCGAGTCGCGCCGCCGTTTCCTCAATCATCTTCTCCTGGCGCTCCAAATCCCCTCGCATCGTCTCCACTTCGTCCCACGCGACGGCGATCGCCTCACACTCCTTCGCCGCGATCTCCGCCGCGTCCGCCGTCTCGCGTTCCCGGTCGTCCAAATCGGCGCGGACGCTATCCATGAGTTTGAGCTGTCGCCCCTTTTCGGCGGCGTACGCGTTTGCCTCGTCGCGCAAGGACTCCACCTCCTTCTTCAACGAGTCCACCTCGCGCTGTGCGCTCGCCCTGGACTCGATGGCGCGCGTCAGATCGTTTTGCGTCTGTCGAAGGTTGGATCTCGCGCGCTGTTCGTCGTTTTCAATCTCCGCCAGTCGTCTGGTGACGTCGGATTCGCGCTTCTCCGCGGCGTCGGCGCGCTCCATCGCCCGTCGCACCCGAGCCTCCTCGTCTGCCGCGCGCTCTTTGAGCGAATCCACTCGTCCCTCGACGACGCGCAATTCGTGCTCTCGAGTGGTGACGCTCTCTTCTCGCCGTAACACCTCCACCTCTCGCTCGGTGAGCTCTTCGACGATTTCGCTCCGTCGTCGTTCCAACGTCTCCATCTCTCGACGCACCGCGTCGCTCTCTCGATCCATCTGCACCAACGCCTCCGTCAATTGATCATCCCTGGAATCTATCTCCTCCCTCGCGCGACGCATCGCGCGCTCTCGTTCGTCTAATCGCTCCTCTCGCCGTCTCGTCGCCTCGGCTCTCGTCTCCGCCGCCTCCACCGCGCGTTCGCGTTCCATCAACGCCATCTCCCGATCTCGAGCGTCGCGCTCGCGCTCCTGCAATTCAATCATCTGCTCTCGCGCGCGCTCCACCGCCAACGCGTCCCCGGCGCTTGCCTCGGCGCGCGCCTCGTCCCGTTCCCGTTCGAGTCGTCTCGCGCGCTCGGCGGTCGCCGCCGCCTCCGTCTCCAACTCCTTGACGTATCGTCGCATCGCCGCCAACTCTCTCGCCACCGCCTGCCGCTCGAGTTTAATAGCGTGCGAATCTTCCGCAACACCGTCCACCGTCGTCGCCAGCGACGCGACGCTCGCGCGAGGGACGTCGAGCAATCCATTCGCTATTGCATCCCATCGCGCTCGATCCGACGCGCCCGCGTCGACACCGACGCGCGCGGGCGGCGTTCGCGGCGCCTCGGGGGGTGGTTCGGGCGTGCGCATCGCCCACCGCGCGGACGACGCGGTTCAGCGGGACGGACGGCGTGTGAGGTGAACGGGCAAGGTGGGCGTTAAAAAACAAAATTGCTGCTACTGTACACCGTCTCTCCCGGGAGACGAGTGCCGATGTGATCACTAGAGGGGACGCTCGCGCGTCGACGCGCGAGTCGCGCGCGCGTGCATTCCCACCCGGCGTCTCGAGCGGAGATCACGCTCGACGACGTCACGGTGACGCGCGCGCTTTTTTCGTCGGCGACTCGGACGACGACGCCTCGCGGCGTCCGTCGTCGAGTCTTCGAAGCGCGCGTTCAAACCCCGAATTCGGCGCCGCCGTCGGACGCGCGGCGCGTATGGTCGCTATCGCCTCGTCGTACGACATTCCGAGCTCGCGCATCATGTACATGGCGCAGATGGTGGCGCTTCGACTCTTTCCCCGAAAGCAGTGCACCAACACCCCGCCGCCGTCGGCTCGCGCGAGCGCGTCGCGAATGAAGTCGAAACAGAAATCAAAGTGCGCGCCGATATCAGCGTCCGGCGCGTCTCGCACCGCGCACGTCGCGTGCGTGAAATCATCGGGGTAAAACCCACCTCGCGGCAATCCCTCGCACACGGTCAACACGTGCGTGATGCCGAGAGCGCGCAACCCGTCGCGGTTTTTCGCCGCGCCGACGCTTCCCAGAAACACCCCTTTCGTTACCTCCACCGCCTCAGAATCGTGTTTCACCGCGCGCGCGGTGGCAAGCGCGGTGAACAACGCCTTCACCTGCGCCTTGCGCGTCGCTCGATCCGAGCCCGTCGTCTCCGCGCTCCCCCACCCGTCCATCGCGCCGCTCAACACCTCGGTACCTCGGCAGCGATTCACGAGCGCCTCCACGGCGACGTACGCCGCCCGCGCCGGTTCCACGTCCGCGAGCATGCACGCCGACGACGCGTTCGCGTTCCTTGGCGCCCGCGCCACCGCCGTCTGCGCGTCACACCGACGTCCGCGTCGAGATGTGCCGCGTCGACTCTCCGGGTGTTACGTCCGCGGACCGACGTCGATAATCCCGATGCGTTCGACGGCCGATCACCTCGCGCGCGCGCGCGTCCCGCGACGTTTCGCGACGCGAACGACTGGAAAAGAATTTGCCGCGCGCGATCGCGGCGCGCGAGGACGCGCGCGAGCGTCGCGCGGGCGCGCGGCGCGACGATCGTCGATCGACGCGTTCGCGCGAAACGAAGAGACGTTTTTGACGAGGAGACGAAGAGACCGCCGGCGGCATGGGGGCGTGCGCGTCGCGCGCGAACGCGACGCGCGCGGACGGTGACGCCCGTGAAGGCGATGAGACGACGGTCGTCGACGCGATGCGCGCGTGTGATCCGATGGAACTGGGGAAACGCGAGTCGGCGGCGACGACGCGACGGGTGAAGAGGAAACCGTCGCGCGAGCTTCATCCCACGATTACGCGCGCGTTAAAGTCGGAGAGCGAGACGGTGCGACGGTCGGCGCAGTTTTTGATCGATCAGGAGCGATTAGACGCCGAGTCAGAGAAGACGTTCGAGCGGTTGCGGGATCTTCCGGCGCAGTTGGCGGCGGTGCGTGGGGATGAAGAGTGGCGAGGGAAGACGAAGCGGGACGTGCCCAAGGGCGTCGTCGCCGTGTCTCGAGCGTTCGGTGCGGCGATTCTGGAACAGGATGTCGAATGGGCGACGCGCGATGAGATAAAATCGTTGTTCGCACCGACGGTGGATTATCTCAACGTGCACGGTGAATTCTTCCAGGGACGAGAGGCGGTGTTAAACTCGTTAAACGAGAGCGTGCGTCGAATGTCCTCGAGGTTACGAACGTCGTCCACCCGCGGCGACGCGAGGACGCTCGGATACGTCAAAATGGACGTTCAGGGACCGAAGTACAAGGGACGCGGCGCGGGAATTCGCGAGTGGAGCGAGTGGCAGATCGAGTACACGTTCAAAATTCTTTTACTCAAGATTAAGATTCGAGAGATGTATCTCGTCGACGACGAAACCGATTTGATTCGTCACATTTGTCGACTGCGCGTGTACTGACGAGCGATCGGTCTCGTGAGGCGCTTCGCGGCAACTCAACGAATGCGTCGATCTCGTATAAACAATTCCGCTACGGTAAATACGTACAATTGAATAACAGAAGAACAGGGAGCCCTCTCCTTACTTTTTTTACGCCGCATTCGCGCCCGCGCTCATCTCCTTCGCCTTGCGCTCCTTGATGACATTTGCGAGGAAGAATTCACCAGCCTTGTAAGACGAACGAACCATGGCGCCGCTCGCGACGTATAAGAAACCCATGCTCTCGGCAATTTCCTGGTAGCGCTTAAACGCCTCGGGGGTGATGTACTCGACCACGGCGAGGTGCTTCTTGGTCGGTCGCATGTATTGACCGAACGTGACGACGTCGACATCTGCCTCGCGAAGCAATCTGAGCGCATTGATGACTTGTTCTTGCGTCTCCCCGAGTCCGAGCATGAGAGACGTCTTGGTGATTTTCGCCCCCGACTTTTTCGCGTGCTTCAACACCTCGATGGATTGATCCCAATTCGCTCTTCGATCGCGAACGTCTCGCTGGAGCTCCGGCACCGTCTCCACGTTGTGCGCAAACACGTCCAATCCAGAGCTTGCCACGAGCTCCACCAAATGTTTCTCGCCTCTGAAATCCGGCGTCAACGCCTCCACCAAGACGTCGCACGACGCCTTGAGCCGCTGCACCGTCTCCCTAAAGTGACCCGCTCCTTGATCCTCGACGTCGTCTCGATCGACGCTCGTCAACACCACGTAATCCAATCCCCAAGCCGCGATCGCCTTGCTCACGTTTTTCGGTTCATCCTTATCCAACGGCGGCGGCGCCCTCGACGTCTTCACCGCGCAAAACCGGCAACCCCTCGTGCACGTATCCCCCATGATCATGATCGTCGCCGTCGCCGTTCGCCCCTCTCCGCCCCCCCAACACTCGCCTAAATTCGGACATTTCGCCTCCTCGCACACTGTCGCCAGCTTGAGCTCACGGAGTTTCGATTTAATCTCCGTGTACCGCTCGCCCCCCGGCACCTCGCGCTTTAACCACGCCGGCTTTCTCGTCGTCTTATCCTTCAAACTCTTCGGCGCCGGCACGCTGTACGTCGCGCCCGAGCGCACGAAATCATCGAACCCCGGCCCTTGGGCCAACGCGCGTCGGAGTTCATCCACCGATGACGACGCGCGCGTCGTCTCCGTCGTCGTCGATGACGCCCCCTCCATCGTCTCCACCGTCACCGAATCGGTCGACGCCGCGTCCGCGAAGGCGCGTCGCGCGAGTCTCGCGAACGCGACGCGTCGGTCGAGCGCCCCTCTCGCGCCTCGCGCGATCGCGCGCGCCGACATGGTCCCCGCGCGTCGACGAGTGACTCCTCGAATAAACACAGCGACACTGAAGTCCACAGCAGGGACTCATTCTCGAGTCACGACCCTTCAAGAACGTTCTCACCGCGTCCTCCGTCGGCGCGTCGTCGCCCGCACACGTCGTCGTCGTCGTCGTCGTCGACGCGCGCTCGCCACCATGGGAGGAGGAAACGCGCAAAAGTCCGCCACCGCGCGTAAAAAAGCCTTGGAAAAGGCGCAAAAAGCCGCCGCCGGGTCGCAGTTGAAGTCCAACGCCGCAGCCATGTCGACGATTTGTCAAGTGTGTCGCGCGAGTTTCATGTGCACGCTCGCGCCGAGCAAACTCAAGGAACACAGCGATAATAAACACCCGAAACAAACGTTCGAGCAGTGTTTTCCGGGGGTGACGCTGTGATCGTCGCCGACGGGACGGGTCTAGTCGCGTCGTCGGGAAAGAGGTCGTCGAGCGGGGCCGACGCCGACGACGCGATCTCTCTAGCAATAAATTCATTCGGTATCGCGCGTGTAATACGACGAGGGAGACGCGTACACGTTGATTGAATGATGATTTTTTGTTTTCGCTACGATTATATGTATATTCCTCCTCCCAAAACGACGTCTCTACACGTCCACGTATCGCCCGTTGGAGATTTGGTACTCGAGCTTCGGGTCGCCGATGGAGCCGGCGACTTTGTTTCTCACCTTTTGCACGTTGATGGTGACCTCACGAAGCGACCCGAGCTTTTCGTCGCGGTTGCGGTGGACGACGATGCCGTTGTCGCACTTGTTGATGAAGTGCGCGGAACCGGAGATGTCGTACAGACCGGGACACTCGCCCTTCCAGTTGTGCAACTGCCGAGGGTGGGCGACGAACCAGACGTGCACGTCGTAGTGCTGAGCGAAACGTTTGATTCGCGTGAGCATTTGGGAGACGTATTCCGTCTCCGTCTGTCCGGTCGGGCGCTTGTGATCGAGCTCATTGTATGGATCGATGAGTAAGCCTCGAATGCCGTGGCGTAAGACGGCTGCGCGCGCTAATCCTAAAATCCAATCCACGCTCGGAAGCTCGTCGTCCTCGTGGCGAATGAGCACGAAGTGATCGTTGAGCCACTTCATGCCCGTGCGCATCGTGTCCGGATTCATGCGCGGCGCCTTGGAATATTTACCTTCGAACCAAGGTTCACCGACGTACTTTTCGACCAACTTTCGCGCGTGTTCGTGCACCTTGTTCTCGAGCGAGCACAACGCGAAGGACCATCCGTGTTGCACCGCCAGGTTGCACATGAGCGCGTCCACCCACTCGGATTTACCGCTGTTCGGCACCCCGGTCACGACAGTGAGCTCACCCGGGACGATGCGATAGTGGTCATCGATGTTTCTCCACCCCGTGGAGACACCTCGAAGTTCGTTTGCGGTGGACATGTTGAAGTACGCCTCGATTTCTGGCGCGAATTCGGAAAATCGAAACAACCCTCGAAGCGGAAAGCCTTCCGCAGTGGTGAGACACTCGCGCACGGTGTCCATGCCCTCTTTTTGCAACGCCTCATTCGCGTCTTTACATCCCTCCGGCCAACTCACCTTCCAGCATCGCTCTTTGCCGAGACGACGCGCGAGCTCCTCGGATAACGCCTGACCGGGTCCGTCGGAATCGGCGGCGATGACAAAGCGAGAGATGGAATCGAGCTGCGCGCGACAATTCCACAGGTACTCGTACTTCTTATCCTCCTCGGGCGCGGGCGTCGGACCATCGCGCACTTTCCCCGGCGCACCGTCGGGAACGGATACGACGTTTTTAAACCCAGCTTCCTCCAAGGCGAGTTTATCCATCTCGCCCTCGACGAGAATCACCTCCTCCTCTCCGACGACGTCGTCCAATCCGTACAAGATTTTCTCCGCACCCTTGACTTGCCAAAACGTTTTATCCGGACCGCGGTACTTGATGTTGATCAATTCACCGTCGCGCATGTACGGAAAGCACAGCGCATCGACGTAGCCGCCCGACGCGGGCGAGTACACGTGCTGCACGGCGAGTCCGTTGCGTTCGGCGGTTTCCAACGAAATCCCGCGCGCCTTGAGCGTCTCCGCCCACTTGGCCGCCGCCGGCGTCATCTCCCCCGGGCCGATGCGCTGTAACTCCTCGGGCGCGGGAAGTTTCGGTTTTGCGACTCGTCTGTTGGAGACGGCGCTGTCCGTGCCTCGAGATGCGCGAGTGCGACCGTCCGCGTTCGTCCCTCCCGACCACTCGCAGTTGGCGCGATGGCAACACCACTGCGCGCTCTTCCCGTCGTCCTCCACGTGCACCGCGAGAGAGCGCTCGCCCGATGACCCACCATTACACGTCGGACAGATGATTCGATGCTGTCCGGGGGTGTAACTCTGAAGTACGATGCCGTGATCCATCAACGCGTCTCGCAGGCCAGGCGGTCCCGTGCTCGCCTTGGCGGCGTACTCGCCCTCCGCATCTGGTTTCGATCGACGCACCACCGGCGCCGGCGTGCTGAAATATTGTCCGGGATTACTCGAGGCGGCGTCGACCGGTTCCTGTCGACGCTGTTGTTGTTGCGGCGGTGGCGGCGGCGCGCCATTTCCTTGTCTCGCCTGCTGCGGCTGTTGTCGCTGCTGCTGCTGCGGAGGCGGCGCATTCGGACGTCCTCTCTGTTGCGGCGGCGCCATCGGCGTACCTCGCGGCGGCGGTTTTGCCCCTGCGTTCGGCGAACCCTGACCTTGCAACCACTGCACGCTCGCCCCCGCCGGTCGTCTCTGTTCGCCGCCGGTGTCGGCGTCGGCGTCGGCGGCGTTTCGCTGAAAATTCCCTCTCGGATCCGTCCCACCTCGTCCGCCTTCCGGCCACCCGCTCGACGCCGTCTTCACCGATCTCGCACCGAAAATCGCACCGCCGTCAACCGCGACGCGTCCGCGCCCGCGCATCGCGCGCAGCGCCCACCGACTCGCCATGACGGATTCGGGACAATCTTTCGACGATTCAAACGCACCCGCGCGCGCTCGTCCACCACGCGCGCTCGTCCTCGGCGCGACCGCGAGCGCGTGTGGTGTTCGCGCGCCAAAGCTTGTGCGCATGCGTCGACGACGCGACGGACGACGCGACGCCGTGTGTCGCGCGGGTGCGTTTGATTGATTTTTTCGATGTCATTTTGGCGCCAAACGCCTTCGCGTCATGTCCCGCGCGATCGACGTTACCTCGCGCGCGAGCGCGAGCGCGAACGCGCGCGTGAAACAGTCCTCGCGCGTGTGCGCGGCGAGCGCGACGGCGCGCGTGCGTCGCCGCGCCGCGCTCCGCACGACGCTGGTGGGACTCGGCCTCGTCGGAATCTCTTCGCCGTCGTCGTCCCGCGCGGAGGGACAGCCGATCGATTGGTTGCTCAAGACGACGTTCGACGAGGACGTCGATCTCGTGGAGATCATCAAAGCGTCGGCGAGCGGAGACGACGCCGCGGGGTCGGCGGCGTGGTTGGACGAACGCGCGACGGCGTCGGCGGAGGCCAAGGCGAAGAAGCGCGAGGAGGCGACGGAGGAACCCGAGGAGGAGCGTGAACCGGTAGACGTCGCGGCGACGGCGACGAAATTTGGAAAATTGGGCGCGATTTTGGTGTTTGCGGACGTGGTGACGGCGGCCATCATGGGGAAGAGCGTGCTCGGGGTGGCGAAATCCATGGAGCGCGAGTTGGAGATGGGAGAGGACGGCGAAGTTCGCGAGGTGAAGAAGACGGAGGCGCCCGCCGAAGGTGGAGATTGGAAG
>Ga0181566_10002864_pt1 | contig 14118 bp, 11 predicted proteins | sample 101ome_15_FD_133762 | JGI IMG/M metagenome (GOLD analysis project Ga0181566, IMG submission 133762) | Coastal salt marsh microbial communities from the Groves Creek Marsh, Skidaway Island, Georgia - 101402AT metaG (megahit assembly) | ecosystem: Environmental > Aquatic > Marine > Intertidal... | reverse complement strand
ATTCGTGCCGATGAAAACATTGCGGGGTCTGGGCACGCAACAGTTTGCGCCTGTCAATGGTGGTTGTGCCGCCTTCATCCTGTTTTTTGATCGTATCTGCTATCTCAAGCACCGGCAGAACTCCGCTATCTGGATGGCTGGTAAGCGCGCCAAACAGTCTTTGCAGGATGTCGTCAGTAACAAAGGGACGTGCGCAATCATGGATAGCTAAATAGGGGCTGATAGCCTCTAATTTTTCAAGCGCATCAAGGCCATTGATAACAGAATCCGGACGCTCATCTCCGCCTGTGGTGGTAAATAGCCTGTCTGGATAGCATAGAACAAGCCTGTCAATTTCAGCCTGTTCGTCCTGTTCAAGAACTGGTGGTAACACCAGCATGATCTTGTTGATCGTACTAGAACTGGCTAGATTCCCAACACAATGGGCAATCAGGCTACGCCCAGCGATAGAAGCAAATTGTTTTTTCGGCATTACCTGACCAGAGGGCAGGGAGCGCTGAAATCTTAAACCACTTCCTGCGGCAAGCACAATAATGTCCATAGATGATATATTATTCAATTGTATTGCTCTCGTGACAGGCCTGCATCTTGCCATCTGGTCAAGATATTTTGAGCATAGTGTAACCGCTATTTCTATTAATGTAATAGTCAAATTTTATCTGAAAATCTATAGAAGCTGGCTATCTAGCGTGGGTCGTTCTAGGCGTCGTCAAAATCGAGGCTGTATTTTCAGGCAAAAATTGCCTATAATTTGGGCTAACAGGAATAATTGCTATAAATTTAACCATTATGGGTCAGATATTTCACCAGATTTTGCCTGATGCGCCGGTACTGCCGGACATTGTATTGGCGCCTATGTCTGGCATTACCGACAGGCCGTTCAGGCGCGCGGTCAGGCGGGCTGGTGGCGGGCTGGTGGTCTCAGAGATGATTGCCAGCCATGCGGTATTATCTGAAATAGCGCCTGAAATGGAAAAAATGCGTTTTTCATCGGCTGAAGAAGCCCCGCTTTCTATCCAGCTTGCCGGTCATGATCCGGCGATGATGGCAGAGGCGGCAAAAATGGCAGAACAGCTTGGTGCGTCTATGATCGATATTAATCTTGGCTGCCCTGCCAAAAAAGTAACAGGCAGACAGGCAGGGTCGGCGCTAATGGCAGAACCGGAGCGCGCTGGCCAGATATTTTCAGCCGTTAGGCAGGCTGTGCGCTGTCCGGTAAGTGTGAAAATGCGTCTTGGGGTCGATGAGCATCATCTAAATGCCGCAGAAATAGCCAGTATCGCAGAACAGGCGGGATTGTGCCTTATCACCATCCATGCGCGCACACGTGCGCAGATGTATAAAGGGGCGGCACGCTGGCAGCTTGCGGCAGATGCGATTGCTGCGGTGAAAATACCTGTGCTGATTAATGGAGATATTGGCAGTGCCGATGATGCAAAACAGGCTCTTTCAGCCTCTGGAGCTTCAGGCATTATGATAGGACGTGCGGCACAGGGGCAGACCTGGCTTCTCAAAGCGATTGAAGCAGATATGACTGGCGATACAGATTTTCGCCTGCCAGATGGCGCACTCAGGCACGAATATATTGTCACCCATCTAGATGAAATGATGACACAATACGGCAATAGAGGGGTGAAGCTGGCTCGAAAACATATGGCTAGCTATTGTGATTATCTGCCAGATTCTGAACAGTTAAGAGGATTATTGCTACAGGCGGATAGCCCTCATCTGGTCTTTGCCGCCTTGCATGAATATTTTAGCACAGTGGATGTGGCCGCATGACACCTGATAAGATGTTAGATTTTCAGGCCTTTTCAAACAGTCCCCAAGATAACAAACTACTGGATTTATTGCCATTTCCAGTGCTGTTAATTACAGAAGACGCAAGCTTTGTGTGGCTTAACCACGCCGCTGAGACATTTTTTGATAGCTCGCGCACCATGCTTGTTGGCAGTGAGCTTACTCTGTTTTTTGCATCAGATAGCCCCATTTTTTCGCTTATCGACAGGTCAAGATCATCTGGCAGGTCTGTCAGTGATAGTTCAGTGTCATTTTACAGCCCAAAATTTGGCGCTAGACGAGGGGATGTGAATCTGGTGCCAATAATGGGGGCAAAGGGAACAGTTTCAGAGCTGATTATCACCATTCATGAACAGACTAGCTTTAGACAGTTTGAAGATATGAACCAGTTTAAGGGCGCAGCTTTGTCCATGTCCAAAATGACTGCGCTATTATCTCATGAAATCAAAAACCCGCTTGCTGGCATCAAAGGGGCGGCCCAGCTTCTGCAGATGGAATTACCAGAACAAAGCCATGAGCTAAGTGAAATGATTGTCACAGAAGCAGACCGTATCACCTCATTATTAAACAGAATTGATACATTTTCGGTTGATGCGCCACTTTCTCTGGAAAATCTGAATATTCACGAAGTGCTAGATCATACCTTGCGTGTTACCAGCGCTTCTTTTGGCAGGCATTTGGTAATTGAACGCCAATATGATCCCTCACTTCCCTTTCTTGATGCGGACAGGGAATTGCTTGTGCAATGTTTTCTGAATTTGTTCAAAAATGCGTCTGAAGCAACCGCAAAAGGTGGTCGTCTGAAAATCAGAACATCGTATAATCTGGCAAGATATATGGCTCAATCTGCGACTAAAAGGCTTGTCCATTTGCCGCTTCAGATAGAAGTTGAAGATAATGGAAGCGGTATTTCAGACGAGGTGGTTAGCCATATTTTTGAGCCATTCATATCCACCAAGACGCAAGGTTCGGGGTTAGGGCTTGCTATGGTAGCTTCTATCATTTCAGATCATGGGGGCGCTATCTCCTTAAAACAAGTGCCAGCCGGAAGCTGTTTTGTCATAAATCTTCCGCTTAGTGATATGGCGCAGAAACATCAATTCCTGCCAGAAATAGATGCTGATCAGGCGCAGATTGAAACAGGTGACGGCAATGACTAAACCGCCTCAGATTATTGTAGCTGATGATGACCGTTCAGTCAGAATGGTTATTGTCCATGCGCTGAACAAGCAGGGCTATCAGGTTGTAGCCGCTTCAACCATTGCATCGATGTGGGATTTATTGCAGGCAGGTAGCGCAGAATTGCTAATCACTGATATTGGCTTTCCAGATGGCGATGCGCTGGAATTATTGCCTCGTATTCAAGATAAATATCCAGATATTACAATCATCATGATGAGTGCACGTGCTAATTTGCTTACAGCTATCAGAACACAGCAAAATGATGTGTTTGATTATCTGCCTAAGCCGTTTGAGCTGAAAGCATTACTGGCCACTGTTGAGCGCGCCCTTACTCTGGGCAGGGCTGAATATATGCAGGAACAGATTGCGGTAACCCCATCGCGGATTTCTCCGTCTTTGATGGGAAAATCGCCAGCGATGCAACTTACCTTCAAGATGATGACCAGATTTGTAGCGCAGAATTCTGCTGTTCTGATACAGGCAGAACAGGGCACAAACAAGCTGGAGATCGCACATACAATGCTTGAGATGAGCGGGCTTGGAACGCTGGCATTGATTGATGTTGATCTGGCAAAAATTGAGCCAGACAGGCAATTTGAAACCTTGTTCAGTGCCAAAGGAATTTTAGATCGGGCCTCAGAAAAAGCGCTGTTTATCAATGGAATTGAATTTTTAACGCCAGATGCGCAGACCAGCCTTGCCCAGATGCTTGCCTTTACCAATGGACAGCTATTTACGCCTCCGAAACGGTTCTTTATCGGCACAGCGACAAATTTAAAGCTGATGGTAGAGCAGGGGCTGTTTCGAGAAGACCTGTATGAAATTTTATCAGTATCGTCATTACGTATCCCTGCCTTGCGCGACAGAAAACAGGATATTAATACCCTTGCCCAGCATTTTTGCGAAGCTGAGAATATACGAAAATCAACTTCTAAAATGCTGGCACCAGAAAGCTTTTCAATTCTACAAAATCACCATTGGCCACTGAATGTTAAGGAATTAAGTGATATCATCCAGAAGTCTCATGAATTAACAAAAGGAGATATGATATCTGCTGAGACGATTGATGGCGAGATCAGAAATGCGCAATTAACTAGCACCCATCAGCGCAATCGCCAGCTTTCCAGTGATGTTCAATATCATCTGGACAAATATTTCAATTCTCTTGGGGGAGACATGCCAGCCCCTGATTTATATCAGCGCATTCTGCATGAAGTAGAACGGCCATTATTAATAAGCACCTTACGATTTACCAAAGGCAACCAGATTAAAGCAGCAGAGATTTTAGGGTTAAACCGAAACACCTTGCGAAAAAAGATAAGAGAGTTAAAACTTTCAACAAAGCGGTCAGATTATCGAAATCAAGATGGAAAATCAGGGTAATGTCAAAGGCAAGGCAATGAATAAAGCTGATATTAAGCCATCAGAAAAGCCATTGGATGAACAGGTTTTATTCAATAAAACACCGTTTATCTATCGCAATATGTTTGCCTATTTCGTGCTGTTTCTATCCTTCGGGATTGGGGGATCAATATATCTCGCACTATCCAGCGTAAAAGATGTATCGATCAATTCAGACCTGATTATGCTGGCATTGTTCGCCGCCTTGCTGATCATGGCGGTGATGTTATATCTGGTTGGTGGACGTCTGTTCCGGATATGGCAGGAACGTAAAGCTAGACAGGCAGGCGCTCAACTGCATCTAAGGCTGGCGATCTTATTTGCCGGCATTGCCGCTATTCCGTCAATTCTGGTGGCGTTATTTGCAGTATCTATTCTTGACCAGTCATTAAGGGGATGGTTTGCAGACCGTATTTCTACGGCGGTTTCAGAATCTGTTGAAATTGCCAATTCCTATTATAATGAGCATGCAGGTTCTGTTAGTGCCCAGCTTCTAATTATGGCAAATGACATTAATCGTGAAGCGCCGCGCCTGCTTAGCTCGTCCCAACGTCTGAATGAATATATTTCCAATCAGACAGTGCTTCGTAATTTGTCGGAAAGTGTAATCATTGATGGTACCGGACAGGTGATAGCAAAGTCACGTTTTGCCTTTGCGATTACCTTTACCACCATTGATGAAACATTGATAGCACAGGCGCGTTCTGGTGATGTGGTGCAGATAAATTCACCTGATGGCAATAAAATTCAGGCTTTGATTAAACTGAATTCCTTTGTTGATGCCTATCTGCTGGTGGGCAGATATATTGATGAAGATGTATTATCTGCGATTGACCGCACCCGCATTGCGGCCGAAGATTACCAGTCATTATCCATTCGTCAATTTGACCTGCAGCTTAGCTTTGCTGTGATGTTTTCTGTGGTGGCAATTTTGATGGTGTTGTCATCATTATGGCTTGGTCTTAATCTGGCCAACTCCATTGTAAATCCGCTTGTGCGCGTGATTGCTGCTGCCGACGAGGTGAGGGCAGGTAACTGGCGCACTCGGGTAGATGAATATGATGATGTAGATGAAATTTCCAGATTGGGAACTAGCTTTAATAGAATGCTGGATGAGCTTTCATCTTCACGAGAACAGCTGGTTCAGGCCAACCACCAGCTTGATGCAAGACGTGAATTTACAGAAGCGGTGCTGGGGGGTGTTTCCTCAGGCGTTATTGGCATGGATAAACATACCAGAATTACGCTGCCAAACGGGGCGGCATGCGATATTCTGAAAAAATCACAACAATCTTTATTTGGTAAAAAATTATCTGAAGCTGTGCCTGAATTTGCAGCCTTGCTAAAAGATGTTCATGCCGCCAAAAGATCAAAAGAGGTAATAAGAAGCCAGATAGAGCTAACCTCGCAAGGCAGGCGCATTATTGTGCTAGTCCAGATAACCAAAGAAACCGTTGAAGGCAGGCTGGTTGGCTATGTGCTTACCTTTGATGATATTACAGATTTGCTTTCTGCACAGCGAAAGGCCGCATGGGCAGATGTAGCAAGGCGCATCGCCCATGAAATCAAAAACCCCCTAACGCCGATTACGCTTGCCACAGACAGGCTGATTAAAAAATATATGCCTGATGATCCTGCTGAACAGGAAAGATTTAAAGAATATGTATCCATTATAAGCCGTCAGGTTGGCGATATTGGCCGCATGGTTGATGAATTTTCAAAATTTGCGCGCATGCCATCGCCAGTGTTCCAGAAGATTGATATCTATAAGCTTGTCACAGAGCATAAATTGCTATTTGCCTCGTCAGAAAGCACGCATGTCAATATTGAGGTGGAAAAGATTGACGCCCCTATATTGATTGAGGCAGATTCGGGATTAATGCGACAAATGATGACAAATATTTTGAAAAATGCCTCAGAAAGCATGCTGGAGGCCGGTGTTGAATCGCCATTGATCACAATCAATTTTGATACAGAAACAGCTAAGGAAGATACCGTTAGCATTTGTGTTGTTGATACAGGGCCCGGATTTTCAGGCAGCCAGCTTGAACAGTATCTTGAACCTTATGTGACTACTCGTGATAAAGGCACCGGTCTTGGATTGGCCATTGTGCAAAAAATAATTGCAGAGCATAAAGGGGCTATCCAGCTTGCTAATCACCCTAAAGGCGGGGGAATTGTCAAGATTACACTGCCTCTTGCATCTTCGGAGTTATCGGCGTGAGTGTTGAAATTTTAATCGTTGATGACGAACCAGATATTCGTTCGCTTATTGCGCTTACACTGGAAGATGAAGGGTTTCAGACAGTGCAGGCATCAAATGCTGAAGAGGCACGGAATTTTATCGCCTCTCGTCCGCCATCCTGTATTATTCTGGATATCTGGATGCGTGATTCAGATATGGATGGTCTAGAAACCCTGAAATGGTGTCAATCTGTCTATCCTGAAGTGCCTGTTCTGATGATTTCAGGGCATGGCACAATCGAAACCGCCGTGCAGGCTATCCGTCTTGGCGCTTATGATTTTATTGAAAAACCGTTTAAGGCAGAACGGTTGCTTCTAACCGTCCGAAAGGCGCTTCACCAGCAAAAGATAGAGCGCGAAAATGCAGAATTGCGAGCGCGTGATAAGCAGGTTCAAATAAACAGCCTTACCGGACAGTCCTCTGCTGTAAGACAGCTTACCGCGTCGATTAGCAAAGTGGCCCCTACCTCGTCGCGGGTATTGATATTAGGGCCGTCAGGTTCAGGTAAAGAAACTGTAGCCAGACTGATTCACCAGCATTCAGCCCAAAAAGATGGCGCATTTGTGATAGCCCCCTGTGCAAGCCTGCCTGCTTCCGAAGCGGATTTACAGCTATTTGGCTCTGAAAGCCTCAGCGGAAGCCGCAGGGTTATCGGACTGCTTGAACAGGCGCATCAGGGCACATTATATCTGCATGAAATTTGTAATTTGCCTCTTGAGACACAGGCTAAGCTTGTGCGCGCAGTCACAGAACAGCGATTTAGGCGGGTAGGGGGAATGGTTGATGTGGCGGTAGATGTGCGGATCATTTCTGCTTCGCGCCGCGATTTAAGCCAGGCGATAGCAGATAAAACCCTGCTTGAAGATTTATATTACCGGTTATCGGTTGTAACGCTGATAGTGCCGCCTCTTCGTGAAAGAAGAGAAGATATTACCCCGCTGGTAAAGTTTTTTGCACAGCTTAGTGCAGAACAATTTGGCAAGAATGTTCCAAAATTCGGAGATGATTTGCTCAATGCGATGCGGGCTTATGATTGGCCGGGTTCAGTATTACAGCTTCGAAATATTGTTGAATCAATGGTTATTTTGAATGATGGTAGAAAAGATACTATTCTTGGTGTTGAAGATTTGCCAGCTGATATTACCTCTACCAGTTCGGACAATGCCAATAATATTCTTGAACAGGGCTTATCGCTGGCGTTACGTGATGCACGTGAATTATTTGAAAAATACTATATGAGCGCCCAATTAAGCCGTTTTGACGGTAATATTTCGCAAATGGCAAAATTTGTAGGGATGGAACGCTCAGCATTACACAGAAAGCTGAAAACACTTGATATTATGGGCGAGCAGGAATAGATAGCCAGATAACAAGATACTTTTTTGGAAAGAAAAGACTTGTCGTGAACATTGCAGGCTAGAATTTCACGTTAACGGGGACACGCTTTAGGAGCTATAATGAAAATAGTCATTTGTGGGGCAGGGCTGGTTGGCAACGCAATCGCCAGACACCTGTCTGCCGAAGGCAATGATGTAACCGTGATAGATCATGATGCTGATAGATTACAGCGTCTTGTGGATATAGCTGATGTGAGCGCGGTTGAAGGTGTAGCCTCGCACCCAAATATTCTGCGGCAGGCAGGAATGGCAGATGCAGAATTGCTAATTGCTGTTACAGAATCTGATGAAATTAATATGGTTGCCTGTCAGGTTGCCCATACCATTTTTGACACACCGGCAAAAATTGCGCGGCTGAGGTCACGTGCCTATCTCGAACCTGAAATAAAACATCTTTATAGTCCGGAAAATCTGCCTATTGATCATATTATTTCGCCTGAAATCGAAGTATCTCAGGCCGCCGGAAGACAGCTAAGCCTGCCCGGCGCTTTTGACATGAAAGATATGGCAAATGGAAAGATCAGGCTAGTTGGTGTTGTGTGCCATGAAAATTGCCCGATATTGGCAACCCCATTACGTCACCTGACAGACCTGTTTCCCGGCCTTGCGATGACCATTGTCGCCATTCTTAGAGGAAGCGAGGTGATTGTGCCACGAAATGGGCAGGATATGCTTCAGGCGGGTGACAGGGTGTATTTTGTGTGTGATACCGAACAGACACAACGTGCAATGGCCAGCTTTGGCTATGGTGATGAAGTTGTCCATAATGTGGTGATTGCCGGTGGCGGAAATATCGGGATGTTGCTAGCTCAGGATATTGAAGCTCGTTTTGAAGGAACTGTTTGTCATATCATTGAAAAAGATAAAGCACAGGCGCGGTTTTTGGCAGAACATCTTCAGCGCACCTCAGTGACGTGTGGCAATTCGCTTGACGGAGATATCCTTAAAGAGGCAGGTGTTGCCTCAACAGAAACCTTTGTTGCGGTATCAGATGATGATGAGGTGAATATCCTGTCGGCCCTGCTGGCAAAAAGAATGGGGGCAATGCATTCTGTTGCATTGGTAAATATGCCCGGTTTTGTGCCATTGATAAGCACGTTAGGGGTTGATGCTGTCATTAATCCGCCGCAAATCACGGTTTCATCTATTCTAGAACATATCAGACGTGGGCGTATTGTTGATGTTCATTCTGTGGTAGAGGGGCTAGGCGAGGTTCTGGAGGCTGTTACTTTGCCAGGCTCTGCGCTAGTTGGCCGTCCTTTACGTGATTCACGCATACCAAAAGGGGTTTCTATTGGAGCTATTTTGCGTGATGATCAAGTCATTGCCGCGCGTGGTGATACCGTCATTGAAGAAGGCGATCATGTAATCTTATTTGCACGTCATGGCCGTGCTGGACGCGCAGAAGCAATTTTGAGCGATAGCAGCGAATATTTTTAGTTGTTATCGCATTTATGTGCGTCCTGACGCATCTGGCATATGTAAAATCTGATAGCTAAATGGAAAATAATCATGTCCCGAATAGACTATGTTAATGGCCGTTATGTTCGCCACAAAGAGGCCGCCATCCATATCGAAGATAGAGGCTATCAGTTTGGTGATGGTATTTATGAGGTGATTACCATTATCAATGGCAGGCTGTATGATTGTGATGGCCATCTGAAGCGCCTCAAACGCTCACTGGCAGAAATGTCTCTTGAAAGCCCCCTATCTGAAGATGTGCTGCTTTTGGTGATGAAACGACTTGTACAGATGAATTCTCTTAAGCACGGCACGGTTTATCTTCAGATAACACGCGGGGTAGCCAGACGGGATCATAAATTCCCTATTCATGCCCAGCCCGCGATTGTGATGACGGTTAAACATATGAGACTGGCAGAACGCCAGCCTGAAAATGGCGTGAAAGCAATCATTGTTGATGATCTAAGATGGGCCCGACGTGATATTAAGACCATACAGCTATTACCAAATTGTCTGGCAAAACAGGCCGCAGCAGAACAAGGCGCTTATGAAGCGATTATGGTAATGCCTGATGGAACAGTTTCAGAAGGGTCGTCATCTAATATATGGATAGTGACCTCGCAAAATACGCTAGTCACGCGCCCTGCCAGCTCTGATATTTTGAACGGCATTACCCGTCAGACAATTGAAAAAATAGCGAAAGATCTCCAGCTATCAGTTGAATTTCGTACCTTTGATGTGCCAGAGATGCTGGCAGCAAAAGAAGTTTTTGTTACCAGCGCAACCTCATTAGCAACAGCCATAACCAAAATAGATGAGCATGTAATTTCAGACGGAAAGGTTGGCAATATCGCACATGCGTTACGTGCTGACTATTTCGCAACAGCTCAATAGGTGACAATCTAGTTTTTTGCCCTTTATACTATGTAAAGAATACGCAAAGGGACAGGGGCGGCTAGATAATGGATAAGCAGCATAATCTTCAAGATATCTTTTTGAATCAGGCACGAAAACAGCATGTAGCTGTTACGGTTTTCTTGATGAATGGCGTGAAATTGCAGGGCGTTATCACCTGGTTTGATAATTATTCTGTGCTGTTAAAGCGTGATGGCCATATCCAGCTTATCTATAAACACGCCATTTCTACCATCATGCCTACTTCTGTTCTGGATTTATCCGAATTTCCTGATGTAAATGATGGCTAGCAAGCACGTAGAAATACCTTTTGACAACACGCTGTGTAAGGCAGTGATTTCTGCGTTGGAACATACAGCCTCACAGATCATTCTGCCACATTTTGGCAAGCTTGACGCAGATATGGTGCGCACAAAAACCAGCGATACAGATTTTGTCACCGTCGCAGATACAAAAGCCGAACACTATCTGGAATCGGTGCTTTGCTCTGTTATTGATGGCGCAACTATCATAGGCGAGGAAAGTGAATCCAGACAGTCCGCGCTTGCTGAACAGTGGCCAGATGGCGTGGTATGGGTGATTGATCCTCTTGACGGAACTAGAAATTTTGTAAATAAAAACAACAATTTTTGCTCAATGGTTACACTAATACATGATGGTATTGCTGAATCTGCGTGGATTTACCGGACGGTCCAGCAAGATTGCTTTTTTGCTCAGGCAGGCAAGGGGGTATATCATCTAAGCGGTGATAAAATTCAAAAATGCACCCCAGCCGGACAAGCGAGTTTTGAAGCTGCAAATGGCACGGCCAATGCGATGGGGTTTGACGAGCCGCTTCGGGGAGAGGTGCGGGCCCGCCTTAAAACACATAAAGGCAGATTTCATATAGGTTCTGCCGGACTAGATGCTGTTGCCATTGCGCAAGGTAGGTCAGAATTTATCATGCACTCAAAACTTACCCCATGGGATAGTCTGCCAGTAAGTCTGTTTGCTCAGGCATTGGGGTTTGTTGTAAAAATGGCAGATGATGAAACAGATTTCACGCCCCTGAAAACAGGAGTTTTGCTAATCGCAAGAGATGAGGCGATGTGGCAGTCATTCAAAAAATTTGTATATTATGGCTAATGCCTATTCTTTGGGTGATTTTGCTTCATTCCACAGCGCATCCATTTCACTAAGAGATGTGTTTTCAATCTGTTTGCCCTGTTGTCTCAGCCTATTTTCAATATGCCTGAAACGCTGGTCAAATTTGTGATTGCATCCCATCAGGGCGGTTTCCGGATCAATCCCTGCTTTACGTGCAAGATTTGCGATCACAAATAATAAATCACCAATTTCTTCTTTTAATGCTGGCTTTGACATATGCGCTAATTCAGCTTCAAGTTCGGCTGTTTCTTCTTTTAATTTTTCCAGCACATCTGAAATATCTGGCCAGTCAAACCCCACAGATGCCGCGCGTTTCTGCATTTTAACAGCTACTTTTGATGCAGGCATATTTTTAGGAATATCATCCATCAGTGAGATAGGGGCCTGTTGAGCCGTTGCGCTGGCAGCACGTTCTTCAGCTTTAATCTGTTCCCAGTTTTTTCTAATTGCTTCTTCTGTATCAGCAGTCACATCTGAAAAAATATGAGGATGGCGTCTGATCATCTTATCTGAGACGGTTCTGGCTATATCGTCAAAACCAAACAGTTGCTGGTCTGTGGCAATTTGAGCATGAAAAACTACCTGAAGTAATAAATCACCTAGCTCGTCACATAATTTTTCAGGATTTTGCTGCTGGATGGCATCTGCAACTTCATAGGCTTCTTCGATGGTATAAGGCGCGATGGTGTCAAAATTCTGTTTGATATCCCAAGCACATCCTGTTTCAGGATCTCTCAGGCGTTTCATAATATTGCACAGCCTGTCTATCTGAGGTTCGGTATCCGGCATAAAGAGCGCTCTTAGTTAGTTGAAAATAGTTGTCGAAACGTTAAATCATGATAGCATAGCCATCATGTTGCCACAATAAATGGCGATTGTAAGAAGTTCGCAGAAACAAGTTATTAATATCAATATTTACAATATTTTAACCTGTAAATTTTGTTTTATCTATTTTTCAAAACACGCAATGATAAGAGAAGCCTATGTCTGATACTGATGGAACGCTGAATACGGAAATAAAAAAGAGAGGCTTGGCCGCGCGCCTAAGAGGCTGGTTTCTGACAGGGCTTCTGGTCACAGCCCCTGTGATGCTGACGATTTATATCACCTTTCTGTTTGTGAATATCATCGATAGCAATGTAAATGCGCTTATTCCGGCAAGTTTGCGTTCGGTGATTGAAATTAATGCGCCATATATTGGCTCATTGCCCGGCTTGGGGCTATTGGTTGGTCTAATCGTTATCACCTTGATAGGTGCTCTTGCCGCAGGATTTTTCGGCAGATGGCTTATCCGTGTCGGAGAAGGTATTTTGAATAGAATGCCGGTAGTCCGCACCATTTACGGCGCATCAAAGCAAATTCTTGAAACAGTTCTTACGACCCAGTCTAACGCGTTCAGAGAAGTTGTTCTCGTTGAATATCCAAGACCCGGCCTTTGGGTGGTTGGGTTTGTGACCAGCTCAACTCAGGGCGAGGTTGCTAGAAAATTGCCTGATGATACGGTTAATGTGTTTGTGCCTACCACCCCGAACCCGACTTCCGGTTTTCTGCTATTTTGTCCGGTCAAAGACCTTGTCTATCTTGAAATGGGGGTTGAAGATGCGGTTAAGCTGGTTGTATCTGGTGGGATCGTCACGCCAGATTCAATGAAAAAAGTGCAGGAAAAATCCTAGCCAGAGGCAAGAAACTGAACCGCTACATCTTTTTCAAAAAGCGCAAGCAAATCGCGATAATTAGCAGATTTTTCGGATGATAAATCTTCGTCCCTTTCGACTATCTGGCTTGCCTGTGCGCGAGCCAGCGGGATCAAATCAGCATGTTCTGCCAGATCAGCAAGGCTGAATTCTGGCAGTCCGGATTGTCTTTGGCCTAGTATTTCGCCGGGCCCTCTTAGTTTTAAATCTTCTTCAGCGATTAAAAAGCCGTCATTGGTCTGGCGCATAATATTCAATCGTGACTGGGCTGTTTCGCTTAACGGGCCTTTATATAGCAACAGACAGGATGATGCGGTATCGCCCCTGCCAACACGCCCGCGAAGCTGGTGAAGCTGGGCAAGTCCAAACCGTTCGGCATGTTCGATGATAATAATGCTTGCTTCTGGTACATCAACACCTACCTCGATAACAGTGGTTGCAACCAGAAGCTGGCTAGTGCCTTCTGCAAAAGCTGTCATTGCCGCTTCACGTTCGGCCGGTTTCATCTTGCCATGAGCCAGCACAGCGTTCGCTTCTGGTATCAGCTTGGATAACAGCCTGTGCCTGCTTTCTGCCGCTTCATAGTCAGATAGTTCAGAATCTTCCACCAACGGGCAAATCCAGTATGCGCGGCCACCAGATAAAAAGGCCGCCTTCAGCCGTGAGATGACATCTTCTATCCTGTCCTGATTTACCAAAGCTGTTTTGATTTCCTGACGGCCTTCGGGCTTTTCATCTAAATATGAGGTTGTCAAATCACCATAGGCTGTCATGGATAAGGTGCGTGGAATAGGGGTGGCTGTCATCACCAGAACATCTGTTCCAGTGCCTTTCTGACCTAGAATCAGTCGTTGTCTGACCCCAAATCTGTGTTGTT
>Ga0181566_10002848_pt1 | contig 14153 bp, 9 predicted proteins | sample 101ome_15_FD_133762 | JGI IMG/M metagenome (GOLD analysis project Ga0181566, IMG submission 133762) | Coastal salt marsh microbial communities from the Groves Creek Marsh, Skidaway Island, Georgia - 101402AT metaG (megahit assembly) | ecosystem: Environmental > Aquatic > Marine > Intertidal zone... | reverse complement strand
TGAAGTGTCTCGACGCGCAACGCGTCATTCACACGCGAGTCCCTGACCCCCGTGTCGTTTTCTGACCCATCGTGAGCGATCGGACACGGACTGCCGGCCAGTTTCTCAGTCAATTCGGTCGACTCTGGCAGACGTGTGGCAAGAATGTCGTGCGCACCCTCCAGCATGGCCACGGCATGATCCGCGTCAGCAAGGCCCCCGTCGTCTTCGCCGTTGGTTGATCGTGTTAACGCCGCTTTCCCGAGGCTGAGCCGAGTACGGATGAGATCGATTAGCATCTTACGCGCGTCTTGATCTGAGGGTTCACGATCTGTGGCGATGTCAAGGCAGGCGCGGAGGAGCGTGTAGCAGCAATCCGTCTCCCCGATGTGCCAGCAGTTGGCCGCCCATGCACATTTCAGGTTGAAAATCTGCAAGGCAGTGCGCCGAGACTCGGCGTCGTGGGGATCGACCTCGCCACGCGATGCGAGCCACTTTTCCAACGCTTCAGCATGAGCGTTCGCGCGCTTGAACATCGCGTTCGCGAGGTCGAACTTACCCTCCTCGTGCAGAACTATTGCCGTCTTGCTCGAGAACGAAAGGCAAAGTTCAGCATCTTTCGGGTCAACGACGGTGAGATGGGAGCCAGAGCGGAGACTTGCATCGACGAGATCGCAGCAGCACTCACGAATATGGCTCACGGTGGCAGTCACCCGTCGTTCGTTTTGCCCGAGAGAATCGGGTCGCAAGAGGGGATCGTGATCGGTTCGCTCGTCTGTCGCGTTGGTGAGGAGTGTGTTCGCGCGTGCGACGCACGCGTTCCAGAGCTTCCTAGCGGACTCAAAGAGTTTTTCGCGCAAGCTCGGGTCGGCGAGAGGTGACGCGGCCAGCAGTGCACGAGCGGTCGAGGCGAAGGATGCCATCTCGGTGCGTTGAGGAATTGTGGCGCCGGAATCCAGCGCAGTGCACAGCTTTTGAACCTCGGCGACGACAGCGGAGACCCTCGCCTGCTCCTCGCCTGGCAGAAAAGGGGCCCTTTCGGGGAGGGCAAAACGCTGTTCGCGTAACCCCTCGACAGGCATCGTCTCCTCTCCAGCGTTAGCGGGCGAGTCGATGATCATCGCACTCGGCGGCGCGATCGCGTCGCCGCCAAGGCCGTGCGCCTGCTCCGTATCGGGCGCCGCGCGCCGCTCGTTGAAGAGCGCGTTGCCCATATCGGGTTCAACCTGTTTCCCCGCCTGCCCCTCGCCGGCTGTCTGCTGCTCGGGGCGCATGTCCATGCAAGTCTCGCGCGTCGTGTGAGCCGCGGGCGTCGCAGGCTGGGGGATGATATGAAGTGTGGCCGACCGTGCTCGTGCGCCGAGCGCGGGTCAGCGAGTGGCGGCCAAGCGCGTGTATTTCAAAAAGAAACCCCACAAGTTCAAGTATCAACAAGTTGAAGCACTAATTTTCGACTTTAGGCGCGGGGCGTTGGGTATGGTGGTCTGTTGGCACATTCATTGCAAAAGAACTACTAAACGCACACTTCCGCGCATTTCGCGCGAGAAAAGAATCAGATGTTGTACACGTAGTCCGCCAGGCCGGACACCTGGTCCATATCCAGGCTGGGCTCTGCGGAGGGCTTGGGTCCCCCGACCAGTCGCGCCGGGATCCCCACCGCCGTGCAGTTCTCGGGGATCTCCTTCAGAACGACCGAACCGGCGCCTATCTTGGAGTTTGCGCCCACTCTAATGTTCCCGAGAATCGTGACACCCGCGCCGATTACGACGCCGTCGCCGATCTTCGGGTGACGGTCCCCGTCCTTGACACCCGTGCCCCCCAGCGTGACCCCATGAAGGATGGACACGTTATCCCCCACCACCGCCGTCTCGCCGATGACGACGCCTGTGGCGTGATCGAGCATCACGCCCTCCCCAATCGTTGCCCCGGGGTGTATGTCCACGTGAAAGATCTCGGAGATCCGGCTCTGGAGAAGCAGCGCGAGGGGCTTGCGGTCGTCCAGCCACAACGCGTTGGCAACCCGGTACGCCTGCACGGCTTGAAACCCCTTGAAAAACAGGAGGATCTGGGTGTACTCCTCGCACGCGGGATCGCGATCCATCACGGCCTGCATGTCCGCCTGCGCGCGTTTCACAAGCATCCCATCCCTGCGATACTGCGCCGAGAACATCTCGAGCAGCTGCGAGTCGAGGAGGACGTTGCTCGCGAGCTTGTTCGCGAGGACAAACGCGAGCGCATCCTCGAGCGACCTGTGCGACAAGATGGTGGAGAAGAGATAACTCGCCAGCGCGGGCTCGTACTGCGCCTCCTCGCGCGCTTCTTTGCATAGCGTCTGCCAGACGAAATCCTTATTCACGGGGCACGCGTCACCCTCGATGATGGATTCAGCCGTCTCTTTGGACGGTAGGGGGGGTACGACCGCATCCGCGGGCCGCGCCTCCTCCGTTTTCTGCCCGAGCCTGTCGGCGAGCGCGGGGCGGGAGACGCCCTCGCGCCCTCGCCGACTCCGCGACGCGGAGACACCGTCCGGGAAACCGTTTGATCGCGCGGCACTCGCGAAGAATCGACGCGCCGAAGGTATCCCGCGTCGCGCAGAGGATCGCGCGACGGCCCGGGGCGATTCAACGACCACGCAATTTCTCGCCACGAAAGCCATCCTGGTGACCCCTCAGATCCGGAAGTCGCACCCCTTGGCGAACGGGAGAGCAGCGTTCCACCGAGTATTCGCCGCGCGAATTCGAAGCGGCGACGGTGCGTGCCCGAGCCACACGCCGCCAAAAGAACCGCGCACGTCGGCCGCGACGGGAGACGTGCGGCGATTTGTGGTACAGTCGTAAAGTGCGAAAGGACGGAAAGCACGACGCGAGTGACGACTGGCTCTCGTTGCCGGCTGGACTGATGATGAGGTGCACGAGACGAGCGGCGAAAAAAAAAATCCCCGGCATTTTCTTCGAGCGTATCCACGGTTTTGCGAACCGTCAAAATTTGAGGAACACCGGGCATCTCTCCGCGGGGCATGCTTTCTACGGACCTTCCATTCGTCACCACGGGGCTACAAGCGGATCTCGCTCTCGACTCGCACCGGTATCGCTCTCGTCAGACGAACTTTATTTTCTTATCGGAGAAGGAGTCGACCGCGCCCCCACTCACGAACTCGGCAAAGCTCGAATGCGTCGGTTTCCACCCCAGCCGTTCGCGTGTCTTCGGGTTCGTCATGCTCTTCCCCGTCGCCGCGTCATCACCTGAAAACTCTGGCATCGCGCCCTCGTCGTACGCCACACTCTCGAGGCACGCCTCCACCATATCCTTGCGCGTGATCGGCGCGCCGTCGGTGGCGAGGAACACCTCACCTCCCTCGGACGTCCCATCCAGCTGCGCGCCGAGCGCATCCACCACTGCCGCCGCCGCGTCTTCGTAGTGCACCAAGTTGACGATCCCGTCCGGGCTGGACTTAATGGTGGGCGTCTTCAAGAAGTACATGTGCGCGCCGCGCGTCGAGTGGTACAGCCCCGAGAGGCGCACCACGCATCCGCCCGCCTCGAGCACCGCGGCTTCCGCCTGGAGCAGTCGATCCGCCCTCGGGTTCTCACCGACGGCGTACTCGGGAGTCGTCTCGTCGCACGTCTCGCCGTCGGTCCCGGCGTACACCGCGGTGCTGCTCGTGAACACGAAGCCGCCGGTGCCGTCCCACTGTTTGAGCGCCGCCTTGATTTCTCCGGTGTAGTCCTCGCTCCCGGACGGCGGGGCGCTGAAAACGACGAAAGGAAACTTCTCGCTCGGAGATGCCTCCGACTTCACTCGCGGACTGATACCGAGCGACATCAGTCTCTCGTGCGAATCCGTCGTGTTCGTCTGGCCCTTGATGATCGCCGCGGGGTACATCTGCGTCAAGTCGAGTCGTGAGGGTGTCAGGGAGAGGAGAGGGACGGAAGGGGGAGGAAGGGGGTGGAAGGGGGAGGAAAACGGATTCCACAAAAAACCTAAGGGAGCGACGCGGGTCGCGCACGCACGTGGAGCCATCTCTGACAGACGAGGCTTCCGAGGACGCCCGGGCCAACGACGAGGAGATTGCGGCGGCAGGTGTCTTTCGCAGAGGCAGCCGCCATGACCCGAACGCCGCGAGCGGCAGAGAGAGTCCCCGAGCGCGTCGGCCTGACGGAAGATTTCGACCGCGACGAAGTGCTCGCGGGGAAGTCTCGGGGCGCCCCGCGAACGGAGCTGTGACGCACGGGCACGATGACGAGACTATGCATGACGTCGTGTCGATGATAGACCGGATGCGGGCGTCGCCGCGTGCCACCCGCCGACGGCGCTCAAGGCTCTGCGAAGGAGAACGACAAAAGTGAGGAGAAGAACTGCAGTGCGCTTTTTTTACGGCTGTCACCTCAACAGTCATGACTACAGTAAGCGACTGAGAGCGACTGCTGGCGTCGACGCGCGGGCGCGGGCGAGGACACCAAGTGAAAATCTTTGTGGACCGGCGGCGCAGGAAAAAAGGAACGTGACTCACAAGGTCGGAAACACGATAGGGGCGTCTTCGCCGTCCTCCTGACATACCATCCGGCGCGATGGCTTCGGCGGCCGTCCAGCCGGTTCGGCCATTGCACCAGAGTGATGTGGGGAATATAGAAGCCGTGTCTGAGTCGCGAGATGACGGCTTCGCGTGCTTCAGCGGGTTAGAGAGGGCGACACGCGGCGGGGACGCGGGTGGCGAAGTCGGAGGGGCGAACACGTCCACCTCTTCCAACGGGGAAGGGTGCACGAACGGAGAGGAGTCAGAGACGGAGTACGTGTTGTCGCGACCCGCCGGCGAAGATGTTGATGAGAGGCCCAGAAGATCATATGTGCCGAAGGTACGTATTCCAGGGGCTTCCTTCTCTCCGCGCGAAGAAGATTTCCTGGGTGGCGCGGAGGACGACGTGATTGTCCGCTCAGTCTAGCTGGTTCCATTCGGACAAACTAACCACCTCACTCCTTCACGACGCAGAGCATCTTGGGCGAAACTGTGAGAGGTGCTGGACAAGCCGCGAGCCCATGGAAGTCGGTCAAGTTCGAGGCAGAGCTACCGGAGGGGTTCCCTGAGCGAACCGCGAATGCCAGCCGGCGCGTCAGTCTGTCGCGCACCTCGCGGCTCAGCGGCCTCTCCCTGGTGTTTCTTGTGTTCGGTTGCATGTGGTTGTCCCGAGTGCTGCACATATTCTCGCAGAAGATCTTTAAGAGCTTGATGGGTGATCTGGGGGAGGAGTTATGACGGACGAGGGTTCATACAGATCCATAGAATAGCGAACTAAAATGAAGTCTAAGTGGAATCGAATCATGCGGCAGCGCCGGAGTCGTCCCCCGCGGCGGGCTCGGACTCCGCCGGCACATCTGCCCCAGTCGCCGCCGCCGCCGCCTCTTCCGCGGCTTTCTTCTCTGCATCCGCGGTCGCCTCCTCCTCTAAAGCCTTCTTGACGAGTGCCTTAGCCACATCCGCGGCTTTCAATGTTTCCTCATTCTCCAGCAGCTTCTCCAGCAGCTTGTCCGACGTGGGCTCCTCCATTGTGGGCGTCAGCGCTTTAGCAAGCTCCTCTTTCTCCAAGTCGCCCTCAAGCAAGTGCTTCAGGATCTCAAAGGATGACGGTTCGGGAACGGGTTTCGCTTCCTCCGCTGCGGGAGCTTCATCTTCCGTCGCGGCATCGGGGGGTCCCTCGGATGCGGCAGCTTCACCGTCCTTGGCGGGGTCGTCGGGATCGGATGCATCCGGTGCAGGATCAGGATCGGACGTGGGCATGAGCGCCGCCTTAGCCTCATCGATCGCCGCCTTAGCCTCATCGATCTTCTCCTGAGTGAGGACGGGCTTCGGATCTTCGTCTTCACCCGAGGGGGGCGGCGGCTGAAGGAGGAGTTCGATGACTTTCTGCGCGAAAGCCTCCTTCTCCTCCTCGGTCGCGCTCGGATTCTCCTCCTCGATCGCGCTCGGATCACTCTCATCCTCGTCGTTGCCAAACACTTTACGCACCTCAACTTGCGCGGCCTCCCGTTTCAAGTCCGTCTTGATTTCCTCCACCTTTTCTTCGGATAATTTCGCCTCCTCGGGCGTTTCCTGCTGATCATCACCACCATCACCATTGGGTTCAGGCACCTCCATGAGGATAGCGAGCACCCTCTCCGCGATGGCAGTTCGCTCTTCCGCCTTTGCCCTCACCGCCTCCTCTTCAGCCGCCGCCGCCGCTTCGGCGGCAGCCTCAGCCTCGTCCACTTCCTGCGTCTGCGCAGCCGCCTTCGCCACCTTCGCCGCCAGGGCATCGGTGAACGCTTTCTTGACGATCTCGTCGACGCACTTTCGCGTCGTCGCCGCGTTTGAGCACTCCGCCACGACGGCGTCTTCGAACCAAGGCATGAAGTCGTCCTCAATCTCCCTCTGCACGGGATCAAAAAAGAATCCGGAGTCGTACAGGCGATCGAAGACGTTGCCCAGGAGCCCGGCCGTGTACCCGCGTGCGAACGTCTGCGCCGCGACTTTCTCGCGCATGGCCTTTTCGCGTTCGATGCGCTCCTTCTCCTGCGCGATGCGACGCTCCCGCTCCTCCGCCTTTCGGCGCTCAGCCGCCTCCATGCGTTGTGTCGCCACGAGCTCAGCGTTGCGAATCTGCTCGAAGTGCTCCTGATGTGCGCGCATCGCTGCGAGCTCTTCCTCCTCCATCACCTCCATGAGGCCCTGCTCCAAAGTTTTACCCACCAACACCTCGAGCAGTGGCTCCACCTCAAAGTCAAAGTCGAAGAGATCCCCGTCTTCAATCTGTGTCTCGACGTCAACCCCAATCTTCATCGGGATGAAGAGAGGAGTCGGGGGACGATCCATGAACGCATCTGTCTGCGTCGTAACTTCCGCCTCTGGCACGACATCCGCGAGCTCCTCCAGGTAGGCCTCCGTCTGGATATCCATGTGCCTGCGGCCCTCCACGGGGTCGGGCGTGCCGGGAGGCTTTCGCCGCGGCGCGCGCTTGGGCTTGAGCTCCTCAGGGGGGGCCACGGGCATGGCCTGCGCTGCGTACGTGTTGCCTCGAATCACGCGCCGATCGAACATAATATTCGCGGGGTAGTTGGCGTACTCGTTATCGGGGGGAGGCTGAGGCCGGAACTTTGGCTGTTGCGTGGTGGGGGAAGGGGAGCGGGGACGTCAGCGACCTAAATCGGGCGAACGACGCGAGGGCGCCCTAATTTGGAAGGTTCCACCGGAACATCGCGCCGGGTACGGACGTACCCGCTTCATCGAGCCGCTCATCGCGGGCTCGGCCACTGTGTGGGACTCATTGCGCTTCCTCTGCGCCGCGGTAGCCATCCCACCCTTGCCCATGCCGATCAAGGGGGTGGTTTTCCGGCAAGAATGCGCTCACGGTCCGCGCGGAATTCTGCCGTGCCGCGCAAACGGATTTACTTCCGCCTCCGGAAACCCTGCGAAAGGGAGGTGGGCGAACACGCGAACACCTCAATCGCGCGGCCAGGTGTGCCTGGCTACCCTGTCGCACGCAGAGCCTCCACCCTGATGGCGCTCGAGCCGTGAACTATGACGCCACGGACGTCGAACGGGCCATATTGGTTGTCAAACAGTAAGTTTTTGGTGCTTTCTTGTCAGCCTTGAGGGACACGCGGGTGTTCTGAGGAATCAGGAGGTGAAGCGCCGGACGAACCGCGCGTTTTATCTCCTCCTCGGGAGTCCCGAGGGATCTCGAGCGTTTTCCTCGCCACCACGACGGCGGATGGCGTCATTATCCGCTGCGCGAACCTTCACGTATCGCGCGCGCTTACCGATCGAACCCCGCGGATCCTCTCCGCGTGAGGCGACGGTGCGTTCGCGCGCGTCTTCCGCCCTCCCTCATCGTCGCGCACGAGCCTCCGCCTCCTCGATTTCTCGAACCGTCGTCATCTTCGTCGACCGCCCTTCGGCTTCCCGACGCGACTGACGCGCGGATCCCTCCTTCCCTTCCGCAGCGCGGCAATGAACCCCACCGGCACCAGTCCCGTCGTGCACCAGGGCGAGGTCATCCCTCATGAGTACCTGGACGGCCTGCTTTCGAGGGACAACGTGCGCGACGCCCTGACGAAGCAGTTCTTCGAGGGCAACTACGCCCTCTTCGACAAGTACTGGAGCACGCTCAAGGAGCAGGAGCTTCGCGAGGCCTTCAGAACAATTTTCGGGATGACAGTCGAGCGCGACGATCGCCCGCACGCGTTCGTGGTGTACGGTGCCTCGGGATACACCGGCAAGCTCATCCTCGACTACATTTATTCCCACGTCGAGGGCCTCGGCAAGGACATCACCTTTGCGCTCGCCGGGCGGACGCCGAGCAAGCTCGAGGATCGTGTGCGCGAGATCGCGGCGAAGTTCCCGAACATCTCCTACCGGCCGACGATCATCAAGGCGGACATCGCGAATCACATCGACATCCGAAACCTCGTTCTGAGCGCGAGGTGCGTGCTGAACGTCGCCGGGCCGTTCATGACGACCAACGCGCACTTGCTCGTGGAGGCGTGCCTGGACTACGACTGCGATTACGTCGACGTCAACGGCGAGGTGCCCTTCACGCACAAGCTCATCACCCACCACGATTGGGCGAAAAAGAAGAGGGTGCTCATCTGCCCCAACGCTGCGGGCGCCGGTGGGCTCCCAGATCTCGCGGCGTTCTACGCCGCGGAGGAGCTTCGCAAGGTAGCCGATGGCGATATCGCTAAGGTGCACTGCTTCATCGCCTCCAACGGCGGCGTCCCATCCGGGGGCACGCTGGCGACGCGCGCGGCAATGACGGCGGCGATGGGGAAAGTGGCGAAGATCATGGGCGACCCCTTCGCCCTCGGCGGCGTCGTGGGCGACGGCAAGCGGTACGAGGACAGCGACCGGTTGCTGAACAAGATCGAACACTACGAAGACTTCGACGGGTGGTCGGCGCCGTTCACTTATGCTTTCTACGACACGCGGCTCATTCGCCGCTCCAACTGGCTCCTCTCCGACCTTGGCGAGGATCCGTACGGGCGCAAGTTCAACTACACCGAGCACCTCATCGTCCCCACCGAAGCTGCCGCCAAGGCGCTGGCGTCGTCAAACACGAGCTCGAAGAAGGAGGAGGAGAAGCTCAAGAGCGAGGGGCGGCTGTACGGGCTCGGCCAAGGCCTCGACGACGCCACCCGAGAGAAGCTCTTCACCGACTACTACCTCAACGCCACCTCGGAGGACGGCAAGAGCATCCGCGCGAAGGTCTCGGGTAAAGACGGATACGACGAGACCGCGCGTCTCTCCGTGGAGATGACGCTCCTGTTCGCCACCAGGCGTGACGAGCTCCCGTTCGACGGCGGCGTCCTCACTCCCGCCGTCGCGGGCGGTCACGCCATCCTCGAGGCCGTCAAAAAATCCGGCGTCACGTTCGAGACGCTTCCCGACGACTTCCGCGTGGACTTCTCGAAGGTCACGGAACGCGTCGCGTAGGCGCCTCGGACGGGCGACGAAGACCCAAGAGTCGTGCGCGAGGACGCGCGAGCCAGCTCAGCGCCCGCGAAAGACCAGTAAAGTAGGAGTAAAGTAGGACTCCCTTCTCTAATAAAAGATGCACGAACGTCAAATACGAAGGTAACACAGGTGTACTGCCAACAGACTCGTGCCTGAATAATATTCACGATGACGAGGCTCGCGGTGAATCGTGAATCGACGGTCTGATTTCTTTGAGGAGGGAATTTTGCTTTGGAGGGAAGACGCGAATCTCTGCCATCGATGCCACGTAATCGCATATCTCCTCTCCGCAATCTTTTAATTTCCGGTTCAGTGACCCCTGGAGTCGCCCGACTCAAGATTTTCTCACGACTGGCGCTCTGAAACAGCGCTTCGCGCCAAAAGCCCTGCGGCGTGTACCGGTTCGCGAGCCGCGCGCCGGCGTCGAGACGCGCATTCTTCGCACGCACGGGTCGGTCCACGTGTCGCGCATCAACAAGAAGGGCCCTCCAGCGCATATCCCGACGGCCCCGTCTCGGCGGGCCGCCGTCCTTCGCGTCCTCTGCGCAACCCACAGGAGTCTGACGCGGAAAGAAATCGGCTGAGCTTTTTACCGCCAGCGTGGTACGTTGCGGCAGCCTTTTTTCCCCTCGGTGCGGCGACTATCGCGGCGGCTCGGAGCGTCAATAACGAACGGAAGCGCGCGCGCTCGAGCCTGTCGGGCACGCATCGGCTTGATGCGCGGTGAGACGGCCCGTCTCAACTCGCCGGTCGCGGTGCGCCCGCGGACTCGAGGCGCCGTGCGGGAAATTTTTCGGCTCACCTCCCGGCGCTACGTATGACGCTCGGACGCACGCGTTTCGCGGCGTACCGGCGTCGACGGGACGCGACGTTCGACATCCGGAAAGGCACTCGAGCGTTCGGTTCGATATCTTCGCGTGGCATTCGAACGTATATCGCCCTGTATCTGGGTGTTTCGCGCGTCGGCCCGCGGGGCGCGCCGGAACGCCGGCGCACGTTATCTCGCGCTGACTCGTCATCTTGCGATATTCGGTCGTCAACGCTGACCACGCCCAACGCCCTTTCGAAATCCCACGCAGCCCTGCTGTCCTCACCTGAACACATCCCAGGATGCCAAAAGCCGCCACCAAACACCCCATGGATGATACGATGAAGGCAGAGAGGCCTGAAGGGACGACGACGACGCCGGAGGGCTCTTCAGGCAGGCGCGCCCGGGTATCGAGCGAGGAGCACGACGAAGAGGCGCGCCGCGGGGACGCTCCTCACGGAGGAGAACTTTCGAAGCACGGGAGGGAAGGCGAAAACGATCATCCGGTCGGCGTCTCCGACGGCGATGCGAACGCACGCGCCCCCACGCCGAAACGGGCGCGTCTTGACAGCGATGGAAGCGATAAGACGACGGAGGCGTTCGCGGAGAATGGCGGGAGGGAGGCGGACGCCGACGAAGCCGCTGCGGAGAAGCATCGTCAACCGCTGAGCGCGGCGCAGGAGCGGATGAAGCAGACGATGTCGTTGAAGGAGCTGCAGAACAAATACAAGGACGTGTTTGGGATGTCTACGAAGGTGCACAACAAGGATTGGATTCTGTACAAGATCGGTGAGCGGACGCCGCCAGAGTCCACCGACGAGGAGGTGCCGGCGAGCCCGGGGAACGACTCTCCGCAAAAGCCCGTTGCAAACGCCACCGCTGCGCCCCCCGCGACGGGTCCGAGCGGTAAGGTCGGTAAGGGGAGCGGGAAGGACGACTCGTCACGCCGAGGCGGCAGGGTGGTGGATATCCCTGAGGGGCGAAACCGGTGCAGTCGGAACGATGGGAAGAACTGGCGGTGTTCGGAGATTGCAATGCCTGGGCATAAACACTGCGAGAAACACATGCGGTGGTCCGCGGGTGGACGGGCGAAGCAACAGAACGCGGCGGTGAAGCGCCCGCGCTGGCTTGCGCAGAGTTCGGAGACTATGAACGCCGCCGTGCGAGGGGGGACGGGCGTGACCCTTCCGCCCGGCTTTGACGCTTCGAGCGCGGCGGCAGGGAACCCGCTGTTGTCTGCCGCCGCCTCTGCCCTCACAGAGCTGAAGCACGAGGAGGCGACGATGCGCGGCGCGGGTGGTACCGCTTTCCCCCCTGGATTCGGCACGTTCTGGTCGGGCGGTGGCCCGTATGCCAACAGCAATCCCGGGGTGAACATGTTTCGCCCCATGGCGATGAAGGCTCCGTTTTGTGTCGATTCTTTGACCGGGGGGACTTCTTCCGTGGAGACGAACATCGTCGACTGCAGCGTCGAGATCGTGCCCTCGATGGCCGGTTCCGCCGCGGGAACGACCGCGCGCCGAGGCATCGATTTTGTCAAGCTCGACTCCTTCGACGCTCTGCATCGCGAGCTCGCGGGTCTTGTTGGGATTTCTGTCCCCCCGGGAGGGCGCTACGATCCCTCGTCGCTCCAGCTCGCGTACACCGACGCCGCCGGCACGCCCGCGGTGGTCATGGGAGAGACTTGGGCGACGTTCAAGTCTCGAGCGCGCGCGGTGCACGCCAGACTACTCGCGCCCGACTCGGGCCCGGCGGTGAGCGCGTACGCGCCCCAGGCGGGGTTCCCCTCGCAGATGATGTACAACCCGTTTCTCGCGATGATGGGCCTGCAGCCGCCGCTGACGACGCCGGCGCAGCAGCCGCCCGCGCCCGCCCCATCCGGTCTCGCCGGGCTGCAGTGGGCGCAACAGGCGGGGATGATGGGGGGCATCGATCAGGGCACAATGGCGATGATGATGATGATGGCTAGCGCGGGAGGGCCGGAGGCGAGCAACGCCTTTCTCGCAGCCGCAGCGAAGCATGCACAGAGCCAAAGCAACGCCGCCGCTGAGACGACGCCGCCCGCCGCGAAACCGACCGCGGACGGGGCGAGGAACGAAAACGAGGGAGGAACTACCAACGGATGAGGTTTACGACGGAGAAAAGAGGGAGAGTGTGGAAGCCGCGCCATGGCCCGAAGCTCCGAACGAGTGTACGATCAGTAGAAGCGAGCATTGTTTTTCCGAACCGGATAAAATAGACCGGAAACAGACCGCCAACTTTTGCCTCCTCGCCCGTGGCTCGCCGATCGCCCGGCGAATCGGGAGTGACGTGGATGTGAGCAATCTCGATAGGAAAAAGCCCCCGCACCGCGCCATAAAGCGTCGTCCCGGCGGCGGTTCGAGGAGACGCCAAGGACGCGAGCGCGCTCCCCAAGCGGGCACGTCATGTCCACCGCGGCGTGCATCGCCGGGATTCGCGGCGTTCCGACCGTTCCGCGACGATGCCGCGTTCGAAGCCCCCGGCGCGCACTGGTTCGCGCGTCCTCGCGCGACGTCATCATCGGGGTCGATCCGCAATCCTGGAGAGGAGAAGGAAAGCGCGTGCTCGTGACAGGCGCGAACAGCGGCATCGGCATGGAAGCGTGCAAGCAACTGTACGAGGCGGGATGCAGGGTGCTGGTCGCCGCTCGGTCGGCCGAGAAGGCGGAGGAGGCGATGCGCCGCATCGCGCGGGAGGGGGCTGGGGGGAGCGGGGCTCTTGAACCCGTGGTGCTTGATTTATCTCGACTGGACTCTGTCCGCGACGTGGCCGATTCCATCGTTTCAGCAGGCGTGACCCTGGACGCGGTCGTGTGCAACGCGGGGGTGGCGCCCGACCGCGCGGGAAACCGCGCGAGTCATCACGGCGCCCCTCGGCGCACCGCGGAAGGGTTCGAAGAGACGATCGGCGTCAACCACCTCGGGCACTTCGAGCTCGTGCGGTCGCTCCTCCCATCCCTCCGTCGGGGGTCTCGCGTCGTCGTCACCTCGAGCTGTGTGCACGACAAGGACAGCCCGGACGGGCGGAATGGCGCGCCTCCGACGCTGGGCGACCTCTCCGGCCTCGAGGCCGGTCCTGGTTTCGACATGTGCGACGGCGGCGAGTTCGACGGCAACAAGGCGTACAAGGACAGCAAGCTCGCCAACCTGCTCTTTGCCCGCGAGCTGGCGAGGAGGCTCGAGGGCACCGGCGTCGTCGCCAATGCCTTCTCCCCGGGGTTCTGTCCCTCCTCCGGCCTGTTCCGCCAGCAGGCGCCGCCCGTCCAGGCGTTGCTCAAGTTTGCGTTCGATCATCCGCCGCTCGCCACGACGCTCTCGAACGCGGGGCGCTTCACCGCGCACATGGTCCTCGGCGACGAGCCGGGAAAAACAACCGGGGAATATTTTTGCGGCCCCCCGTCCTTCACCAAACCGGGCGAGGATCCACACATGGGAGGGTTCATCAGGGGGTGGCTGCGACCCGAGTTCGGGGTGAAGGAAACCGCCGAGGAGGCGAAGGACGAGGCGTTGGGGCGGAAGTTGTGGGAGGTGAGCGAGAGGCTCGTGAGCTCGGCGCGGAAGCGCGAGACCAACACGGTGCGCAATAACGTGGCCCCGGTGGCGGGGCCGCTGCCGGAGGAGGCGCCGACGAGTCTCGCGTGAACGTCAGAAAGTGCGACACCGTCACGGATAACGAAAGGCTGTTCGATTGTATTAAATGAATATCGGTATCATATGATGTATACGCTATTGATGTGTTCACACGATCATCACCGAGAAGAAGCCGCCGACGCCGCCGTCCCCGCCCCCGCGTCCCGACCCCCCCCCGGCACCCCCAGCCTGCGTGCATTGGTCCCGCCGGCGCCGGCCGACCGCGCCCTCC
>Ga0181566_10002840_pt1 | contig 14162 bp, 11 predicted proteins | sample 101ome_15_FD_133762 | JGI IMG/M metagenome (GOLD analysis project Ga0181566, IMG submission 133762) | Coastal salt marsh microbial communities from the Groves Creek Marsh, Skidaway Island, Georgia - 101402AT metaG (megahit assembly) | ecosystem: Environmental > Aquatic > Marine > Intertidal... | reverse complement strand
TTGGTGGATTACTAGTGCCCTAGAAAGTAATATTGGCTTGAATGCAATAGCGCAATACACATCGACGAATACCCTAGCTAGGCCTCAAGGTCTAGGTACAGGAAGTCTATTTGTCAATAACTTCTCTTCTCCACTTTCTATTGAGGAGGCCCGTTTATGTTACAACAATGAAGTACCTTGGAACATAAACACCATTATATGAGTTCCTTTATTGAAAAGTCTTTTCAGGGCAAAACTCAAGCGTGGCGCTATTTACTCGTTCCTATTGCGTTTATCGCATTCATGAGCTATAATTATTGGGCAACACTCCAGTCTTCAACAGACACGAATGAGATGATGCAAGTGATGATACAAAGTATGGGAGCCACTACTGTTCTCGTTTTATTGTTACTGCCGCTAGCGATTGGATTTTTTGTACTTCTCATCTACGGCTTGCAAGTGTTGAAGATGCCCATGATTGGACTCTTCACTTCAAGAACTGCTTTTGACTGGAATCGACTTCTCTTTGCTTTTGTGCTATGGTCTTTTGTAATTGGATGTTCTACCTTGTTAGACTTTTTGCTTGCCCCTGAGGCCTATGAAATACAATTTTCATGGGATACTTTTTGGCCTTTTGCACTTGTAGCCATTCTGCTCATACCTCTTCAAACCAGTTTTGAAGAATTACTTTTTAGAGGGCATATGACTCAAGGTTTAGGTATACTAACTAAGAGTAGGGCGGTTGCTTTTATAGTGCCCTCGGTGATCTTTGGTCTTATGCACATTGGGAATCCCGAAGTCTCAAAACTGGGGTATGGAATACTAGCGTATTACATCGGTTCAGGTTTGTTTTTTGGAGCCATGACTCTTTTGGATGAGGGTACGGAGTTAGCCTTGGGATTTCACGCATCAAACAATCTGGTAGGAGCTTTGCTGGTCTCGAGTGATTGGACAGCCTTTCAAGTTCCCTCAATACTTAAGGATATTGGCGAGCCTTCATTTGGCGTTGACGCTCTAATTCCACTTCTAGTTATTTATCCTATTGTATTGTGGATATTGTTTAAGAAATACCGTTGGAATCAAATTGGAGCAAAGCTTCTTGGAAAATTGTGATCCATGTGGAATGCACATTTCAAACTAAGTACCCTCAACGCTTCTAGTATTTATACCTCGGAGCTTCATACAATGGTTCAACTTCTTGAAAAGGGCGAGCCGCTTAGGGTTCAAAGTTCCGGATCGACCGGATCACCTAAACCTTTCTATTTAAACTTTGATGAGGCTATCGCTTCAGCCGATTTAACCATTGAGCATTTTAACTTAAAGGAGCAGCAACGGGCTCTAGTAACACTCCCGTTAAATGCAGTTTCAGGCGCATTAATGGTAGTTCGTGCAATGCGGGCAGGACTTGAATTACATGCGGTAACCCCTCAATCAAACCCTTTTATTGAGTTTAAGGATAAAGGGGATGGGTATTTTGACTTCGTAGCACTCACTCCTTATCAATTGGCTCATAGTATAGATTATTTACCACTTATAAAAACGCTCCTTGTAGGGGGAGCAAGACTTTCAGATGCATTATTGAATACCATACCCTCGGGGACTCAAACAACCATCTATGAGTCTTATGGAATGACAGAGACACTTACTCATGTGGCGCTTAGAAGGCGGTATCCACACGCGGAATCTTTGTTTTGTGCCTTAAAAGGTGTCTACTTCTCAAGTGGGGATGAAGGTAATCTTATCATCCACCCTTCTCACTTAAGGCAAAAAACTATGGTAACAAATGATGCAGTACAGCTCTATTCGAAGACCGAATTTGAGTATTTAGGGCGGCTTGATCAAGTTATTAATTCAGGAGGAGTCAAGTTGTTTCCTGAGTCTATTGAACAAAAACTTTCCCAAATTGTTCAGGCTCCCTTTTTTGTAACCGCATTACCACATCCAATATTAGGAGAACAAGTAGGGCTTATTTTAGAAGGGGATGAGGCCTTAAGGCGAAGTGTGTTAATCGAACTGAATGAAATTGAATGGCGTGCCTATGAAAAGCCTAAGCGTTTAGAGGTTGTAGCTTCATTCGATTATACGGCAACAAACAAAATCGATCGCATTAAAACGCTAAAGCACCTAGACTTGTAACACTCCCATAGAAAATGGCTCAATATGAGGATTGTTATTTGCCATTTCAATACCAATCGAAAGATGTTTCCGCGTTTCTGCTGGATCAATCACGCCGTCTGTCCATAATCTCGCAGCTGCATAATAGGGAGAAGTGGAGTGGGTGTACTTCTGTTCAATCTTTTCGAGAAGCTCTTTTCGTTCTTCTTCTGTCAGCTCTTGCTTGGCAGCCTTTCTTTTACTTTCTTCGATTTGAAGTAGCACCTTAGAGGCAGATTGTCCGCTCATTACAGCGATTTCGGCTGAGGGCCATGCGAAGATGAGCCTTGGGTCATAGGCTTTTCCGCACATAGCGTAGTTTCCGGCGCCATAAGAGTTACCTACCACAATGGTAAACTTAGGTACAACGGAGTTGCTCACCGCATTCACAAGTTTTGCACCATCTTTTATAATGCCCTGATGTTCACTTTTACTACCAACCATAAATCCAGTCACGTCTTGAATGAACACAAGTGGAATCTTTTTCTGATTGCAATTCGCAATGAAACGCGTCGCCTTATCGGAAGAATCAGAGTATATAACTCCTCCGATTTGCATTTCTCCCTTTGCATTTTTAATGACTTTTCGTTCGTTGGCTACTATTCCAACGGCCCATCCGTCAATTCGGGCATATCCTGTTATTAACGTCTTACCGTAGTTTTCTTTGTAGGGCTCAAAAGAGTCTTTATCAATAACGCATTCTAATAGGTCGCGCATCGCATATTGTTCGGCTCTATTGTCAGGTAGTATGCTATATACTTCGTCTAACGCTTTGCTTGGGTCAATTGATTTGATGCGATTAAATCCAGCAGTTTCTGCAGTGCCTAGTTTAGCAATTATAGATTGGATCTTTATTAAGGCATCTTGATCTGAAGCTACAGCGTAATCCACGACTCCAGAGATAGCACTATGGGTATGTGCTCCTCCAAGCGTCTCCTTGTCGACTTCTTCACCCACAGCAGCTTTTACTAAATAAGGCCCTGCTAAAAAGATCGAACCTGTTTTCTCTACAATAATAGCTTCGTCGCTCATGATAGGGAGGTACGCCCCTCCAGCTACACAAGAACCCATAATTGCAGCGATTTGTGTAATACCCATGCTGCTCATCTTAGCATTATTTCTGAAAATACGACCGAAATGTTCCTTATCAGCGAAGGTCTCGTCCTGCATAGGTAAGTAGATTCCTGCGCTGTCTACCAAATACACGATAGGAAGTTTGTTTTCAATCGCTATTTCTTGGGCTCTTAAATTCTTTTTTGCTGTCATCGGAAACCAGGCCCCAGCCTTTACGGAGGCGTCGTTGGCGACCACAACGCAAAGTCGTCCCTTAATTTTACCAATTTGCACAACCACACCGGCCGATGGACACCCTCCGTGTTCTTGATACATCTCGTCTGCAGCGAGCTGCCCGATTTCAACGATCTCAGTGTTTTTATCAAACAAAAAGCTTAACCGTTCTCTGACGGTCATCTTCCCTTGGTCTTTCTGCTTTTTTAACTTGGCAGCGCCACCACCCAAACTGACTTCTTCTTGCTTCCCATGAAGAAACTTAATGGAATTACGGTGGTGTATCTCACGCGCAAGTTCTTTTTTAGTCTTGGTCATGCCCCTTTCTATTGCCTCTGCAATTTACGATTAATTGGAGCATTTTTACGACCTTTAGCGCCCTAACGCAGCAACACTACTTATGAACAAAAACACGGTTTTAGCTTACGCCACTTTCTTAATGATATTTATGGGATTGGTTTTACTGGCCTTAGCCGCCTTCAAATACGATGAAGTGGCCGGCTGGGGATTTGCCACTGTAGGTATAGGATTCTTTGCCGTAGCGTGGGTATTTAATGCGTTAAAAGGACGCGTTTAATTTCACGAGCCATGTCAGACGATAAGAAGGTAATATTTTCTATGTCGGGGGTCACTAAGACCTTCACCAACGCCAACACACCGGTATTAAACAATATCTATTTGAGCTTTTTCTACGGGGCTAAGATTGGTATACTGGGACTGAATGGTTCCGGTAAATCTACCCTGTTAAAAATTATTGCCGGTGTAGATACTAATTACAGGGGCGATGTAGTTTTTTCTCCTGGTTACTCGGTGGGATATTTAGAGCAAGAACCACAGCTAGACGATTCAAAAACTGTTTTAGAGATTGTAAAAGAGGGTGTGGCAGAAACCGTTGCTGTTCTTGATCGCTACAACGAGATCAATGATCTTTTCGGACTTCCTGAAGTGTATGAGGAGGCCGATAAAATGCAAAAATTAATGGACGAACAGGCCAAGCTTCAAGATGAAATTGATGCAATGAATGCCTGGGAACTTGATACAAAACTAGCCATAGCCATGGATGCGTTGCGCACTCCAGAGCCTGATACCCCGATCAAGGTGTTAAGTGGAGGGGAGCGAAGACGTGTAGCGCTATGTCGTTTACTGCTTAAAGAGCCTGATGTCCTACTTCTAGACGAGCCTACCAACCATTTAGATGCAGAATCTGTACTGTGGTTAGAACAGCATCTAGCACGATATAAAGGCACCGTGATTGCTGTAACGCACGACCGTTATTTCTTAGACAATGTCGCAGGATGGATCCTTGAATTGGATAGAGGAGAAGGTATACCGTGGAAGGGCAATTATTCTTCTTGGTTAGATCAAAAGGCGAAGCGTCTCGAACAGGAGAGTAAGCAGGCAAGTAAGCGCCAAAAAACCCTTGAACGCGAATTAGAATGGGTGCGTCAAGGAGCAAAAGGGAGACAAACCAAACAAAAAGCAAGATTAAATAATTACGACAAACTCCTCAATCAAGATCAAAAGCAGCTTGAAGAACGATTGGAGATCTATATTCCTAATGGACCACGTTTAGGTACAAATGTGCTAGAAGCCAATGCTATTGCTAAAGGTTTTGGTGATCGTCTTCTCTATGAGAATTTAAGTTTTAAGCTCCCCCAAGCTGGAATTGTTGGAGTTATTGGTCCAAACGGTGCTGGAAAAACAACACTGTTTAAGATGATCATGTCCGAATTGGAGCCTGACTCCGGAACATTTACTATCGGTGAGACAGCAAAAATTGCCTATGTAGATCAAACCCATGCTGATATTGATCCTGAGAAATCTATATGGGAAAATTTCTCTGACGGTCAAGAACTTATTATGATGGGGCAAAGAGAAGTTAATTCTAGAGCCTATTTGAGTCGTTTTAATTTCACTGGAAGCGAGCAGAATAAGAAAGTAAAATTGTTATCAGGGGGTGAACTCAACCGTCTTCACTTAGCTATGACGCTAAAAGAGGAGGGTAATGTGTTACTTTTAGATGAGCCAACTAACGATCTAGATGTCAATACATTACGAGCTTTAGAAGAAGGTCTTGAAAATTTTGCAGGATGCGCGGTGGTCATCTCGCACGACCGATGGTTCTTAGACCGAATTTGTACGCACATCTTGGCCTTTGAAGGTAACTCTTCGGTTTACTTTTTTGAAGGTTCCTTTTCTGACTATGAAGAAAACAGACGTCAACGATTGGGTAAGGACCTTCATCCTACGCGCATTAAATATAAAAAACTAACACGTTAGACGCAGTATTCTTGCGCTTTTGCCGTAAATCACTATATATTTGCAGCAAATAAAGAAACCAAACTTAAGATCTTAAATTATGGAAAAAAACCAGTCTAAAGCGTTACCTGCGATACTTGGGGTTCTTTTTGTAGCAGCCACTGCTTTCGCTATCAGCCTTTACATCAGCGGAAAAAACACTGAGGAGGCTTTAAATGCTGAGAAAACGGCAGTTATTGAAGAATTAGAAGGACTGAAATCAGATTACGACAAATCGATCCTTGAAAACAATGCCCTAAGCGAGGAGCTTTTAGCTGCAAGAGGGGAAATCGCTAGTTATATCGATTCATTATCGACTCTTAAAGCAGATGTAGCGACTTTGATGCGTTTTCGTGGTCAAGTATATCAGCTTCGTAAAGAGCGTGAAACTTTAATGACTCGTTTGGATTCACTTACTGCGAGCAACGTTGCTCTTAAGTCATTAAACGACAAAACTCAGGCAGAGTTAGAACGAGTTGCAGCACTTAATGATTCAATCGTTCAGCAAAATATTATTCTTGAGCAAGAAAACAGAATTGCTGCGCAGTTGAAGTTAGATATGCTTGATGTTCAAGCTGTTCGAGTTAAGAACAATGGGGACTTTAAATCCGTTAAGCGTGCAAAGAGAGCTGACAATTTTAAAGTTTGCTTTACGATTAGAGATAATGCAGTCACCAAAGCTGGAGACAAAAACTTCTTCATCGAAGTGATGGGGCCTGATGGTGCTTTAGTCGGAAATACAGAATCTGTAACTGTGAATAACCGTACATTGAACGTGAGTAAGGTTACTGCATTCTATTATGAAAACCAAACTTTAGATGTTTGCGACTACGTAGAAAACGGAGGAGCTGACTTTGATAAGGGTAGTTATATGGTAAATGTTTACGATAACGATTTAGAATTGATCGGAACTTCAAAATTCTATTTGAAGTAAAACATAAGTAACCAATCAAATAAAAAAGGCTCCCATTGGGAGCCTTTTTTATTGGGGTTTATTTCTGGATTTAAAGCGATCCAGTCATATCTTCTGGGCGTACCCACGCATCGTATTCTTCTGCGGTTACGTAGCCTAAACGAATTGCTTCTTCTTTTAAGGTAGTCCCATTGGCGTGAGCCGCATTTGCTATTTCTGCTGCTTTGTAATACCCAATCTTGGTATTCAAAGCAGTAACCAGCATAAGAGAATTATTGACAAGCTCTTGAATGCGTTTTGTGTTCGGTTCAATTCCGACTGCACAATGTTCGTTAAAACTTAAAGCGGCATCTCCAATGAGCTGAGCAGACTGTAAAAAGTTAGCGGCCATTAGAGGTTTGAAGACATTTAGTTCATAATGCCCTTGGGTTCCACCGATAGTAATGGCGACATCATTACCCATAACTTGGGCGCAAACCATAGTGAGGGCCTCTGATTGTGTTGGATTGACCTTCCCGGGCATGATTGAGCTACCTGGCTCATTAGCCGGAATAATGAGCTCACCTATACCAGATCGAGGTCCTGAAGCCATCATTCGGATGTCGTTTGCAATTTTGTTCAATGAAACGGCTAATTGCTTCAAGGAAGAATGCCCTTCTACAATGGCATCATGAGCAGCTAGGGCCTCAAATTTGTTTTGAGCAGTTATAAATGGTAGCCCAGTAAACTCAGCAATGTAAGCCGCAACTTTTTCGGCATAACCCCTTGGAGTATTTAACCCTGTTCCTACTGCGGTTCCGCCCAGTGCAAGTTCCGATAGATGGGCTAAACTGTTCTGAGCGGCCTTGATTCCAAATTCGAGCTGAGCTACATATCCAGAAAATTCTTGACCTATAGTTAGGGGCGTGGCATCCATTAAATGGGTTCGACCAATTTTTACAACATCCGTAAATGATTGACTTTTTTGGTGAAGCGTTGTTTTTAGTGTTTCGACAGCAGGGATACTGTGTCGTACTAATTTGTCGTAACAGGCAATGTGCATCGCCGTAGGAAAAGTGTCATTTGAAGATTGTGATTTGTTGACGTCGTCATTCGGACTCAGGGTACGATCACCTTGTCCTAAAACCTTTCCTTCTAGAACATGAGCACGATTGGCGATGACTTCATTGACGTTCATATTGCTTTGGGTACCAGATCCGGTTTGCCAAATCACTAAAGGAAATTGATCCTTTAAGTACCCCTCTAAAAGTTCATCGCAAACTTTTGCAATCAGGTCTCTTTTGTATTCATCTAATACCCCTAATTCAGCATTGGTATAAGCTGCCGCCTTCTTAAGGATGGCAAAGCCTCTTATGATTTCGATGGGCATTGATCCGCTTGGACCAATTTTAAAGTTATTGATAGATCGTTGTGTTTGTGCTCCCCAATAGGCGTCTTGAGGAACTTGAACCTCGCCCATAGTGTCTTTCTCAATTCTATAGCTCATAATTCAGATTTGGAATACAAAGATAGCCATCAAAATGCTCTAGCGTTTTAAAAATCGATCTTCAGGTTTGTACTGTACATCGAAATCGACTTATATTCGTAGCGTAAAAGAAACAACATGATTGAGTTCGATCAATATTTAGGATTTATTGCCTTTCTAACCATTCTTACAATTGGATTTTGGTTGATGATATTTCTTTTGACTTTTGTGATTCCGTATTGGGTAACAGGAAGTCTCATTGAATTTTTAAAAGAAAAGAAAAAGGAGCGCGAAGCTTCGAAAAGCTAGGTCTCCTTTTCCATTATTATAAAAAAAGCCCCGCAACCGCGGGGCTTTTTATTTATGGTGTTCCGAACTCCATTTCTTCTTCACCGCCCATGTCTTGGCGATTGTTTCTTCTTCGTTGATTATTGTCTTGCTCGTTGAATTGATACCTGAAGGTCAACGTGGCTTGACGTTGTCTCCACTGGAATTCACTGTAGGTGGCTACAGTTGCCGTGCGTATATCTGAGATGCGTTTTCTGCTATTGAGTAGGTCGCTTACGTTAAATGAAATTGAGCCTTTGTCTTTTAGTATTTGTTTACTCATAGCGAGGTTTAATGACAAGATCCCTTTGTCTGTTCCTTGCGGATTTACAGAGTTTCCTCTGTAAAAGGCATTGGTTTGAAAATCAATTTTACCGGGTAATGGGAATTGAGCGCTCGCTCTTGAAAACCATGTAAAATTATCTGTATCAAAAACTTGTGAAATAGTTTCACCCTTACTGTTGGTGTAGGTAAAATCTCCTTCTAAACCTTGTTGGAATAGGTTGAAATTCCACGAGAAGCGCACCCCTCTTTTTGGTGAGTATGAGGTGGTAAGTTCAGCACCTGTTCTGTACTCTGAGGCTAGGTTAATTGGAGAGCGCAATTGAACAGGCACCTCAACGAATCCGCCTTCGGGATTTTCGATCCGAACCGTTTCACCGGTTTCGCGCTGGATGAACTGAAATACCCCTGAAGTCTGGTTGTAATACACCGAAGTATTAAGCGTTAATTTTCCAAAACGTTTGAGGTATCCGAAATCAAAGGCATCAGTGTATGCCGGATCTAAGTCAGGATTACCACTAAATAAATTGGTATTGCTATTTCGTCGGATAAAAGGATTAATGAACCAAGAGCGAGGTCTTCTCAGGCGCTTGCTATAGCTGAGTGTAAACTGCTCCATTTCTGAGATTTCGTATCCTAAGAAAAGTGAAGGGAACCAGTTTGAATAGATCTTCTCGTTTCGACTCTCTTGGGTTTGACTTGTAGAATTAACTTGAATATCAGAGGCTTCCATACGCAATCCACCTAAAACCGAGAATTTGTTGAATTTACTCCCTAATTGCATGTAGGCTGCATTTACATATTCTTTGTATTCTAATTCATTGCTAAGCTCATTGTTTCGCACTAAGGGGCCTTCGTCTTCTTGCTGTATTTCAAACTCAAAATCGGTATAAAAGTCATTAAAGGTACCGCGATATCCTGCCTCAAATTGTCCTTGTCCTTTCTCACCTAAAGGAAGTACGTAATCAAATTGAAAAAGACGGTTGATTTGAGACTCACCGGTAAAGGTGTATTCTGATGGAACAAAAACTGAAGCGTCTTCATTTACGCTTTCATCGATATAGTTGTTTCCTAGTTCTTCGCCGGTAGAGTATTGAAAGTCTGCGGTTAGTTTATGTCCCGTTTTTTCAAAATCTTTCACAAAGTTAATGGCGTACTGATAGTTGGTGTCTGTTTCGTCACCAGAGTTGATGCGCTCTCTAGAAATCGTTGGATCGTAATTCTCATCGAAGTTAAAGAACTGAGTTCTATTGATGTTCTGTCCTTCTTGAGTTCTATAGAAAAACGTTTGGGTCAGAGAGGTCTTTTCATTAAACAGTAACTCTAGCCCAATATTGGTGTTGAATCCATCTCGTAAACGGTCAGTTCTTCCAATTTCATTTTGGTAACTCAAAACATTCCCGGCCAGATCGTAGTTGGTTTGTTCATTGATTCCGTTACCCGGAGAATTTGTCTTGCGGTAGGAAGTGTTTGAGAAAAGGTTAAATGTTTTGCGACGTAAATTGAGATTGAGGTTGCCTCCTGTGTTTTCTGGAGAACCCACATAGGCCGTGGCTGATCCGTTGATTCCTTTGGTTTTTTCTTGTCTTAGGATGATATTAATAATACCTGCTGATCCTTCTGCGTCATAGCGCGCTGAGGGGTTGGTGATGATTTCAACACGCTCGATAGCATCGGCCGGAAGCTGTTGTAAAGCATCAGTGCTTAAGCCAGATAGGGCAGAGGGCTTGCCGTTGATTAAGATCTGAACACTTCCGTTTCCGCGCAAGGCAATGTTACCTTCTACATCAACACTTACAGAGGGTACGTTGTCTAAAACATCAGTAACCGTACCTCCCTTAACGGTAAGGTCTTGACCTACGTTATACACCTTTTTGTCTAATCTAAGCTCAACGGTGGTACGTTCTGCTACGAGCTCAACGTTGTCTAGTTGTTCTACATTGGCTTCTAGACTAATCGTACCGAGATCGGTTGAGGCTGTAAATCTAACGTTGTCTTGAGTGTAAGACGTGAAGGATATGAATTCAATTCTAACATTGTAGGCTCCAGGAAAGGTTTCTACACTGAATTGACCGTTCTCATCGGTGATTCCTCCAGTAACACGTTCTGGAAACCGAACGCTTTGCAAAACCAAGGTTGCATATTCTAATGGAGTTCCTGTTTCTTTATCAATGACTTTTCCACTGATTGTTATAGGTTGCATTGCAGGTCTCTGAGAGAATTGCTGTGCGTTGAGCTGTGATATACCTAATAGGGTTACAATCAGCAGAGTCAGTCTTTTCATGTCTTTGTTTTACGTTTTTTCTTTTTTTCTTTATTCCGTTTAACTCTTGAGTTACCCTCTTCTTTTAAAGCTTTTAAATGTTCAAATAAAGCGGGCGGCAACTCGTTTTCGAGCCGTACATCTTCTATAGATTCAATCTCTTCTAACGCCGTTTTCATTGCGTTGGGTTCAAGATTTAAAATTTGAAGTTCAATGCGCTTTTTGGTCGCCTCTAACATTATTGAACGCAAGACCGCTTCTTCAAAAGCATTGATTTCAATGGTTTCTTTAACCCTGTTTATTGAAAGTTCTACTATATCTTCTGCCGTCAAGGGCTCATCTTCTTGTGTTCGCGACGGAAATTGATTCATACCTCTCATGGGGTTCCCATATGGGTTTCCCATCATTCCGCCTCGTCCCATCGGCATACCGAACTGGCCAAAACTTTCAAAACACGTTAGCATTACCAACAATGATGCCAAAAAGTAAAATCGATTCATATTCAAGTTAATTTTAACATTAAAAGTTCTATAGAAATGAGTTTATTCGGCAGTTGAATGCTGCCCATTTACCATGAGATATGCCTTTAAAAAAGCATCAATATCTCCGTTCATTACGCCTTCAACATTTGCGGTTTCTTCTCCGCTTCTAACATCCTTAATCAATTTGTAAGGATGCATGACGTAATTTCTAATTTGAGATCCCCATTCAATTTTCATCTTCGCGTCTTCAATTTCTTTTCGAGCCTCCATTTTTCGACGTAATTCGATTTCATAGAGCTGTGATTTCAACATCTGAAGGGCTCTTGCGCGATTGTCATGTTGTGAACGTGTCTCTGAACAACTGATCTGAATACCTGTCGGTTTGTGAACAAGTTGCACTTTGGTTTCTACCTTGTTGACATTTTGTCCACCGGCTCCGCTTGATCGAGCAGTGGTGATTTCAATATCCGCCAGATTGATTTCAACCTCAATACTTTCGTCGACTAAGGGATATACATATACAGATGCGAACGAGGTGTGACGTTTGGCATTACTATCGAAAGGGGATATGCGCACTAAACGATGCACACCGTTTTCTCCTTTGAGCCATCCGAAAGCAAAGTCACCTTGAATTTCTAGAGTGACTGTTTTTATACCTGCCACATCACCCTCTTGATAATTCAGCTCACGAACCGTATATCGCTTCGATTCGGCCCACATAAGGTACATACGCATGAGCATAGAAGCCCAATCGCAACTCTCTGTTCCACCAGCACCAGCCGTGATTTGAATGACTGCAGAAAGCTCGTCGCCCTCATCTGAAAGCATGTTTTTAAACTCTAAGGCTTCGATGAGGTTAGAAAGAATATCGAGTTTTTGAGCAACTTCTATCTCCTCAACCTCTTTAGCATAGTGAAACTCAAGTAAAATTTCTACTTCATCTTTTACCTCAACGGCTTCTTCGTAGTCTTTCACCCACGATTGAAGTCCTTTTAAGACTTTCATGTGCTCTTGGGCCGATTTAGGGTCGTCCCAAAAACCTGGTGCCGCCGATTTTTCTTCTTGATGCTCTATTTCGATACGCTTGGCATCTATGTCAAAGATACCTCCTTAACGCACCGAGGCGATCAATGAGATCTTTGAACTGTTCGTTCTTCGTCATTTGTGTTGAATAGTAATTGATGCAAAAATAGTGACTCTATTAAGAGCTGCTGAAAAAATCAATAATTTAAGGCCTTCAAAATGTTACCCTCATGAAAAAGCTAATCACTTTACTTTCCGCATTATTAATAACTCTTTCTAGTGCTGCTCAGGATTTTGAGCGCACGAATGGTATGAGAAAGGTTGAAGGTTTTCAGGTATTGTATTTTGACGATGCCACTGATAAGGTCTATCTCGAGGTTTCTCGCTTAAATGAAGACTTCTTGCATGTTTCATCCTTGAGCTCAGGGATTGGGAGTAACGATATCGGCTTAGATCGCGGACAACTCGGGCCACAGCGCGTGGTTCGTTTTGAAAAGATAGGGAATCGGATTTATCTGATTCAGCCGAACCTGGATTACAGAGGGTCTTCAACGAATGAGAATGAAATAAAGTCAATCACTCAAGCCTTTGCCTCATCGGTACTCTATGGATTCGATGTTGTAGAAGCTCTAGACGATAGGTTTCTCATTGAGATTACCCCCTTCTTATTTCAAGACGTTCATGGAGTCGTTGATCGCTTAGCCTCTAGAGGACAAGGAAACTACACCTTAGATCGCTCTAAAAGTGCTTTAAATGCCTCTAGAACAAAGTCTTTTGAAAAGAATGTTGAGATTGATTTGATGTTGACATTCTCCGGAAAGCCAAAGGCGTATGAAATCCGTTCGGTCACCCCAGAGCCAACGCTGGTCACTGTGTATCAGCACCATTCATTTATTGAATTGCCTGAATTATCGTCATTTGAACTTCGTGCTTATGATGCACGTTCGGGATCTTATCCTTTTAGCTTTAGCGATTACTCTGCTGCAGTGAACGAGCCCATTGATAAGATGTTTATTCGACGTCACCGTTTAGAGAAGAAAGATCCAGAGGCGGAGTTGAGCGAAGCTGTTGAACCGATTGTTTATTATCTAGATAACGGCACCCCTGAACCTATTCGGTCTGCTTTATTAGATGGAGCTAAATGGTGGAATCAGGCTTTCGAGGCAGCAGGGTATAAAGATGCATTCCAAGTCGAAATTATGCCAGATGATGCAGATCCGCTCGATGTGCGTTACAATGTCATTCAGTGGGTACACCGCTCTACCAGAGGATGGAGTTATGGATCATCGGTTGTCGATCCTAGAACCGGTGAAATTCTAAAAGGACATGTGAGTTTAGGAAGTCTTAGAATTCGTCAGGACTATCTAATTGCACAGGGCTTAATGAATCAACCTTATGCTCAACAAACTGAAGCTGAAAAGCAGATGCTTGAGATGGCACTCGCCCGTATTCGACAATTGTCTGCTCATGAGGTAGGACATACCTTGGGCTTTGCGCACAATTTCGCGGCTAGTACTGTAAATAGAAATTCGGTAATGGATTACCCGCACATGTTTGTTTTAGATGCTGAAGGAGATCAACTCAATTTTGAACAGGCTTACGAAGTAGGAATTGGGGAGTGGGATAAGATATCAGTGGCCTACGCTTACAGTGACTTTCCAGAAGGAACAAATGAAACGGCGGCCCTTA
>Ga0181566_10002828_pt1 | contig 14196 bp, 10 predicted proteins | sample 101ome_15_FD_133762 | JGI IMG/M metagenome (GOLD analysis project Ga0181566, IMG submission 133762) | Coastal salt marsh microbial communities from the Groves Creek Marsh, Skidaway Island, Georgia - 101402AT metaG (megahit assembly) | ecosystem: Environmental > Aquatic > Marine > Intertidal... | reverse complement strand
TAACTTTTTCATTGAATTGTTATTAGAAACAGGGATTGCTGGAACACTTTCATTTTTAATATTTATTATAATACTCAATTATAAAATTTTGAAAACAGCAAACTCATATCAGAAAAACTTTTTAATTTTTTTTAATGGTTATTTTTGGGGGGCTTCTTTAGTAAACTTTTCGTATTGGCAGGCTTGGTGGCAATGTAGTTATTTTTTAATTCTTAGTTTCATTACTGCACATATTTTTCATAATTCTAGTAAGGTTCTAAAATGAGTCATTTTAAATTTGGAGAAAATTGGAAGAACTTTTCAAGTCTAATTGATAAAGAAAGATTAATTGAAGCAGAGAAATCTTTGATAAAACTTACAGATAAAAAAAAGTTAACAAATTTATCTTTTTTAGATATTGGTTGTGGCTCAGGTCTTTCATCACTAGCAGCGCTTAAGCTAAACTGTAAGAAAATATATTCAATAGATCAGGATAAAGATTCAATTGAAACAACTAAAAAGGTTTTAAGATTAAGCGGAAAGAAAAACTTTAAAATTGAAAAAAAAGATCTTTTTGATCTTTCAGAGAAAGAAAAGTTTGACGTAGTATATTCCTGGGGCGTTCTTCATCATACAGGCAAAATGTATGACGCAATAATTAAAAGTACAAAAATGCTAAAACATAATGGTGTTTTGATACTAGCTCTATATAAAAAAACTAAACTTTGTAGTTTATGGAAAATTGAAAAACTTTTTTATAAAAGTGCTCCTAGAATTATCCAAAATTTTTTAAAATTTATTTTTATTAATTTATTTAGATTGGCTATGTTTATTAAAGGTAAATCTTTTTCAAATTATTTAAAAAACTATAAAAAAAAAAGAGGAATGGATTTTTTTCATGATGTACATGATTGGCTAGGGGGTTATCCATATGAATCAATATCATTTGAAGAAATGCAAAAATTTATGAAAAAAAATAATTTTAAAATGATTAGAAGTTTTCAAGTAAAAAAACAGCTAGGACTCTTTGGAACGGGCTGTGATGAATATGTTTTTACAAAAAGACAGGTAAAATAATATTTATTTCAAATTTATTGGTGTTATTTCAATAAATGTAAAATTTGTTAAATGGAAGATTTGTCAAGATATCTAAACTTCATATTTGACACAAAGAAAATCACATTTTTTACAGTATAAAAAACAACTAAATTCTGAGAAGCTAACGCCTAATCGAAAGATATTTTTCGCCTCTATCTTTAATCAATATTCGACTTTTAGAGAACTTAAAGTACATTTCTTCACACCCTGTTATAATCCGGTCATGAAGCTCTGCAAAAACAACAGGAATTTTTTTCAATGTTTTCATATCTTTTTTTAGAAGATCAAACTCTCCTCCTTCAATATCTAATTTAAGCAACCCAATTTTCTCACGTTTATCTAGCAAATCTCTAAGCCTGAATGCAGGGGTTTTATGAAGAGGTTTTGCATTAGGATTATCTAAAGGTTTAGAAACTATAGTATAGCCCCATTCACTGGTTCCCCTGTTGTTTAAAGTAATTGTCTTTTGTGAGCTACCTATCAATGCTCCATAAACTATTCTAATATTTGAAATGCCCTCTAAATTTTTTTTCAGGATAGCTAAGTTATGTTGCGACGGTTCTACTACAATTATTTTTGCCTTAGGATAAATTTGCTTTAAAGCAATGGTAGATGTTCCTATGTATCCACCCGCATCAACAATAATACCTGAATAATCTTTTGGAAAAAGATATTTTACAATATCAAATTCACCTGAAAAACAACTAATTGCCACACCTAAATCAGGTGTCCCTTTTCGAATAAAAATTTTTTTTCTTGATATTTCTACTTTTAGCTCAGCCCCTGGTTTAGCCAATTTATATCGAAGATAAGAAGAAAAACCAATTGTCTTGGCAAGTCGAATTTGTTTAAGAAATTTCTTCATTTTTTTGTCTTGCTTTTACCAACAATATTCTGTCACCATAAAAAAAATATTCTACCAAATCAACGATTTATTTTGAAATAGCGTGTCCGCCAAATGTTATAAAATTAATAATTTGATAATATCTTGTTTAGTTGATTTGAAAGCATCTTCCCAATCAGAATACTTCCAGGAATATTAAGATGATGATTATCACGATAAAGGATTTTTTCATTTAGTATCATATTGCAACGTTCCTTATTACATAGTGGTTGATGAACTGATAGAAAATGTATTCCAAAACTAGACGATAATTTTCGTAAGGCTGATTCATATATTTGTGTTTGCTGCTGAAAATTAGAAAAAGTCATTGAACACTTTTGAATAACTTGCTCTACACTCTCACCGTACTTGCACTCTTCAGGACTAACATCATATCTAGGAATATCTCCAAGAAGTATTACACTGTGCCCTAGCCCTTGTAGATAACCTATAGTACTTGCAAAGCCATCTATTAATGCCTTTTCACTTTCAACTCTAGTCACAAAATGCATAGTCAAGAAGATAGTTTTTGGGTTTTGTATTGTAGATATAACTTCAAAAATTTCTTTGAATTTCTCCTCATTGAGATACGGTGGAGCTCCAAAAATATAAAAAGCTATATTAATATTTGGATTCTCCTGAGCCAACCCAAGAAATAGATGTTCAGCATGAGAATCTCCTAGTAACACCCAATCAAACTCACCTTCACCAGACTGCTTGCAACGAAGAAACCCTTTCCAAGTTAATGCTGAATTTGCAACTTGGCGTGGCTCACAATCATTATACTTTTCATCTATATACTTATGATAAAATTTATGTCCAACATCACCTCCAACGATTCCATTAAATCTATCATTGTTGTATCCTAGTACTCCAAAAATAGTGAAAATCAAAATACCACTAATTGAGAAAACTAGAACTGATTGAGATGATAAAAATTTTTTATCTTTTCTTCTAAAAGGCTTTTCAATATATCTCCAAGATATAACAGCAAGAGCCAGTGAAAGAATACTAAGAATAACCATTAAAATTTCTGAAGGCTTCTGATCCAATTTTATTCGTGCTAGGGCAAATAACGGTTGATGCCACAAATATGCTGAATAACTGATCAAGCCAACAGCAACTAATGCTTTCGTTCTTAAAATTTTCGCTGTTATTGTTGTTTTTTCAGCAAATAAAACTATGAGTAATGCACCAATAATAGGAACAATAGCATAAAGACTAGGAAATGGAGTTGATTCATCAAAGGTAAAGATAGAAAATACAACAGCAATTAAGCCTATTAAAGCTAAAACATTATTTTTCTGTATTCCTTTTTTCTGAATAATAAATGCAACAATAGCACCTGAAAATATCTCCCAAGCCCTTGTAGGAGCAAGATAAAAATTAGCTATTGGTTTGTTACGCCAACCCCATTCACTTAATATCAAACTTGTCAATGTCATAAAAATTATGATCCAAAAAACTTTGTTTTTACCAAAACGCCATACAAAAATTAAAAATATTGGAAATAATAAATAAAATTGTTCCTCAACTGCCAAACTCCAAGTATGAAGTAAAGGCTTCTGATCTGCTAATGCCTCAAAATATCCGCTTTCACGCCAAAATAAAAAATTAGATGTAAAAAAACTCACTGTAATAAGGCTTAAGGAAAAATCCTTCATCTGGCTTGGTAGCATCCACATCCAAGCAAAAGGAACACAAACTAACATAATAAAATATAGTGCCGGGAGTATTCTCCTGGCACGTCTTTCGTAAAAATTAATAATGCTAAATTTATTGTTTTCTATATCTTCAATTAAAATCGTTGTTATTAAATAACCACTAATTACGAAGAAGATATCAACACCAACAAATCCTCCCTTAAATAGGTCAAAGCCAGCGTGAAAAAGTATTACCGGAATTACAGCAAGTGCTCTTAAACCATCAATCTCAGGACGATATTTCATTTATTAGTTCATTAATTAGATAAAAATATAACTATAATCACTAGCCTACTCATATTCAATAGTGCCTGGTGGCTTTGATGTGAAATCATAACAAACTCTATTAATCCCCTTAACATTATTAATAATTTCATTTGCACAGTCTTCTAAAAAGTTATCAGGAAAACTAAATGCCTCAGCAGTCATCCCATCAACCGAAGTAACCGCCCTCAAAACACAAATTCTCTCATATGTTCTATTGTCTCCCATCACGCCAACTGTTCTAACCGGTAATAAAACACAAAATGCTTGCCAAATTTTATTATACAAACCCTTTTTTTTTATTTTATTTATAAAAATCTCATCTGCTTTTCTCAGAATTTCAATATTTTTTTTTGTAATCTCTCCCAATACCCTAATTCCTAGACCAGGTCCTGGAAATGGATGTCTATTAATAAATTCGTTGGGTATTTTAAGTTCTTTTCCAAGTTTTCTAACCTCATCTTTAAATAATTCTCTTAATGGTTCTAAAAGTTTAAAATTTATTTTTTTAGGTAGTCCTCCTACATTATGGTGAGATTTAATTGTAACTGACTTGTCACCCATATTTGATGATGATTCTATTACATCGGGGTAAAGGGTTCCCTGAGCTAAAAATTTAATATTTTTTTGTTTTTTAGAATATTTTTCAAAAACTTTAATAAATTGTTTGCCAATAATTTTTCTTTTTTTTTCTGGGTCTATAATTCTAGAAAGTTCTTTTAAAAAAATTTTTTCAGCATTTACAATATCTAATTTTATGTTGAAATTTTCTCTAAATAATTTTTTTATTGATTCTGTTTCATTCATTCTCATTAATCCTGTATCAACGTATAGACATTTCAATCTATCACCAATAGCTTCATGAACAAGAACTGCAGTGACGGTTGAATCCACACCTCCTGATAAGCCGCATAAAACATTATTATCACCAACATTTTGCTGAATTGATTTAATAATCTGCTCTTTGAAGTTTTTCATATTCCATTTTTTTTTACACTTACAAATAATTTCTACAAAATTCTTCAGTATTACTTCACCTTTAAAAGTGTGAACCACTTCAGGGTGAAACTGCACACCATAAATTTTTTTTTTTTTATTTTCAATAACGGCTGATTCACAATTGTCACTTGAAGCGATACTTTCAAAATCTTTTGGAAGTTTTTTAACCGCATCACTATGACTCATCCATACTTGATAACTTTTATTATTTTTAAAAGTCTTTCCAAAAAGTAATGATTTTTTTTTTATTTTTAAAAAAGTCTTTCCAAATTCTCTTTGTGTTGAATGGAATACATTCCCTCCAAAATTTTTACATATTAGTTGTAAACCATAACAAATACCAAGAATTGGTATTTTCAAATTATAAATGAACTTTGGTACCTCTGGTGCAAATTTTTCATCAACTGAATTTGGCCCTCCAGAGAAAATTATTCCTTTTACTTGATTAACTTGTAAATCTTTTTCTTTTAATAAATGGTACGGAATTATTTGACTGAAAACACCAAACTCCCTAATTCTTCTAGCTATTAATTTTGTAACCTGTGAACCAAAATCAATAATCAATATTGTATCTTTCATTTGTTTAATTGGTAGTTGGGAGATTCTCTTGTAATTGAAATACCATGCACATGACTTTCATTCAAACCTGCTGAAGTTATCTTAACCAACTTAGTATTTTTTTGAAAACTACCAAGATCTTTATTACCTGTATACCCCATTGATGCTTTTAGGCCTCCAATTAATTGTTCTATAACTTTCTCTACAGGCCCTCTGTAAGGAACTCGTCCTTCAACTCCTTCTGGCACAAATTTATCACCAGTCACCTCTTCTTGAAAATACCTGTCCGCTGAGCCCCTTCCCATTGCTGCAAGTGAGCCCATACCTCGATAAGATTTATAAGTTCTGCCACTAGATAAAAAAACCTCTCCTGGTGCTTCATCAGTGCCAGCAAGGAGAGAACCAATCATTACAACATTCGCTCCAAAAGCTATTGCTTTAGCGATATCACCAGAAAACTTTATACCACCATCAGATATAATGGGAATCTTAGATTTTTTAGCGACCTTAAAGGTTTCCGAAATAGCATGTAATTGTGGAACACCTACACCGGCCACCACTCTTGTAGTGCAAATTGATCCTGGTCCTATTCCAACTTTTAGAGAATCTGCACCAGCATTTATCAAATCTTTTGCAGCCTCAGCCGTTGCAATATTTCCAACAATAACTGGGACATCTGAAAATTTTTTTTTTATTTGTTTTAAAGTGTCTATAACATTCTGAGAATGTCCATGAGCCGTATCAATAACAAAAACATCAACACCTGCTTTATTAAGAAAACTAGCTCTTTCTAAACCCTCCTTATTTCCTACACCTATAGCTCCACCTACAATCAATCTTCCCAGTTTATCCTTAGAAGCTGATGGAAATTTTTCTGCCTTCTCTATATCTTTTACAGTTATAAGACCAACACACTTATAATTTTTATTAACAACAAGTAACTTTTCAATTCTATGTTTATGCAAAAGTTTTTGCGCATCTTTCATACTTATGTTTTCTGTCACAGTTACTAAATTTTCTTTTGTCATTAAAGACTCAACAGGTTGAGAAAGATTTTTAGCAAATCTAATATCTCTATTTGTAAGAATTCCAACAAGTTTTTTTGTTTGACGTTGTACAACAGGGATTCCAGAAATATTAAATTTTTCTTTAATTATTAAAGCCTCATCCAAAGAGTTTTCAGGATTAATAGTCACAGGGTTAACAACCATTCCTGATTCAAATCTTTTAACTCTCATAATTTCATTTGCCTGATTCTCAAAATCCATATTTTTATGAACAATACCCAAACCACCCATTTGGGCAATTTTGATTGCTAATTTTGATTCAGTTACAGTGTCCATTGCTGCCGACACTAATGGAATTTTTAGATTGATATTTTTCGTTATTTTTGTTGTAACATCAGCATCTGTCGGCTTAACGGATGATTTTGACGGCACTATTAACACATCATCAAAAGTTAATGCTTCAGTTAAATTCTTCATAGAATAATTTAATCTAATATTAAAAAATTTAAAACTAATATTTAAAATTATTTTTTTTGGGCAACTAAATATGTTTCTGGTGATTCACTTCTAGAAGCTTTAGGTTTAAAATATTTAATTGATGATAGCGTTTTTTTCATTTTTTTTATTAAATCACCTTGAGCACCGCCTTGAAAAATTTTAGCAATTAAAAACCCATTTTTTGATAAAAAATATTCAGATAAATCTAAAACTTTTTCAATAAGTGAAATTATTCTTAAATGATCAACTTTTTTATTTCCAGATGAATTAGGAGACATATCACTTAAAATAAGATCAATTTTTTTTCCTTCAAAAAAAGTATCAATTTGTTCAAAAACATCATCATCAAAAATATCATTTTTAATAAATTTTACATCTGGAATAAATTCTAAATTAATTTTATCTACACCTAATATTTTTGAATTTTTTGGGGCAAGTTTTTGTGAAACTTGTAGCCAACCTCCAGGTGAACAACCAAGATCGAGAATATTATTACTCTTTTTAAAAAAATTAAATTTTTTGTTAATTTGGATCAATTTGTAAGAAGACCTTGACCGATAACCATCTATTTTTGATTTGATTACATACTCATCATTTAAATGCCTCTCAAGCCATCTATTACTATCCTTATTTTTTTGTTTTTTTTCAACTTTTATTCTTTTCATAATTCAAAATTATTTCTTCGGTAAGAGCATCCCTTAATCCTTTTTGGGTAACAATTACATTTTCAATAGGAAATTTTTTCATAATTATTTTCAAAATTTTAATCCCGTTTTTGAGCAGCATATACCTTTCACCTATACATGCATTTTTTTGAAGCTCTTTGTCATTTTGTTTTTCCAAAAAATTGATTGTTCTCACAACATCATTAGAACTCATTTCATAACCTTCAATCTTTTTTGGATTATAAAATGGCAAATTTAAAAATACACAGCATAAAGAAGTTACCGTGCTACAAGATCCAATTGCAATAAATTTTTCATCAATATTAATTTTAAAATTTTGAAAGTAATTTGAAAAATGTCTATTTAAATCATCAGTCACATACTTTGACGAAAAAATATCACATTTTTCATTAAAATTTATTACACCATAGGATATTGATTTTGTAACAATTTCATTTGGCTTGATATTAAAACAACTAAGTTCAGTACTGCCTCCACCAATATCAAAAATTAAACCTGGTTTTTTAATTTTTGATATGTAAGTACTACAACTTTTCATTGATAGTCTAGCCTCTTCAATTGATTCAATTATTTCTACTTTTAGTCCTGTTTGACTTTTTACTTCTTTTACAAAATATTCAGGATTAATAACACTTCGACAAGCCTCTGTGGCAATACATTTATATTTTTTAACATCCATACTTTTAATTTTTTTTGAAAAGAAATTAAGACACTCTATTGTTTTTTTTATATTTTTATAATTGAATTCGTTATTATATGATAAATTTTTTATCAAGTTAGTTGGAATAGAGGAGTTAAAAACAGATTTTGTTATACCTTGATCTCTTTCAGATATTAATAATCTGCAATTATGACTACCAATATCAATAGCGGCAAATTTATCGTTTTTTTTCAATGCATTAATACTTTATAAATTTAACTTTATATTATTAACAATAAATAATTAAATCAATTAACAAACTATATATAATGATTATATGAAAATATTTTTGATCACTTCTTTAATACTTTTTTTTTCTGTATTCTTTTTTTTTACAAGATGAAGTCAAAGAGACAAATGAACTAGAAATTAAGTTAGATAAAAAGGTAATAGTAAAAAAATTACAAAAAGAAAACTTCATAAAAACACTTAAATTTAGTGGATTCTCCGAGGCATCAAGAATTGTAATAATTAAATCTCAGGTTGAAGGAAAAGTTAGTAGCAAAACTTTTGAAAAAGGAAAGTTTTATAAAGCTGGTTCACAACTTGTATTAGTTGATCCTGAGGATAAAATTGCAAAATTAAAAGAAATGGAGGCATTACTTAATCAAAGAAAAAAAGAATATGAAGTTGCTGAAAAGTTATTTGAAAAAGGTTTCAGATCCGAAGTTAAATTAAGCGAGTCAAGAACAAATTTTGAAAATGCTTTAGCTTTATTTGAAAAAAGTCAAGTGGAATTAAACAATACAAAAATATTGACCCCATTCGATAGTACAATTGAAGATAGCTATGTGGAGCTGGGAGATTATGTGAAAAAAGGTGACAATATTGCAAAAATTGTAGATCTAGATCCAATATTTATTAAGATTAATGTTACTGAAAATGAAATTGATAATCTAAGGTTAAACCAAAAAACTTTAATCAAGATTTCTGATAAATCTTATAAGGGTCATATAAATTATATATCCAAAACTTCTGATCCTTTAACAAGGAATTTTAAAGTTGAAATACAGATAAATAATGCAAACAAAAAAATAATAAGTGGGTTATCATCAGAAGTTATAGTTAATTTGTCAGAAGAGGATGCCTATTTAATTCCTTCATCTTTAATCAGTCTTGATAATTACGGAAAAATTGGTGTTAAAGTGGTTAAAGAAAAAAAAGTGTCTTTTTTAACGGTTGATATAATTAGTGATACAGGAAACGGATACTGGATTAATTCTAATTCAAATAAAAATTTAGAAGATTATATGTTAATTACCCAAGGTCATGAATATGTGATAGAGGGAGAAAATGTAATAATTGAAAATTCTAATGATTGATAAAATATTAAACTCCTCAAAATTATTATTAACTATCTTATTTTTTTTGGTGACCTTTGGTTTTTATCAATATAATACATTACCGAGAGAATCTGACCCTGATATTAGTTTACCAGTAATCTATGTTTCAATATTTCATAAGGGTATTTCACCTACTGATTCAGAGAGGCTTTTAATTAAACCATTAGAAAAAGAACTAAAAAATATAGAAGGATTACAAAAAATTTCATCAAATTCTTTTCAAAGTGGTGGAAATATTATTTTAGAATTTGACGCTGGTTTTAATTCAGAAAAAGCGTTATCAGATACAAGGGTAAAAATTGATCTTATAAAAAATAAATTACCAAAAGAGACCGAAGAACCAAAAGTTATGGAAGTAAATTTATCTAGATTTCCAGTTTTAGCTGTTGCAATTTCTGGAGAAGTAGATGAAAGAATTTTAGTCAAAATAGCAAAATCACTTAAAAATGATATTGAATCAATTTCAGAGGTACTCGAAGTCAAAACTTTAGGAGAAAGAGAAAGACTTATAGAAATAATAGTTAATCCCAGAATTGTAGAAAATTATGGTTTAACTAATCGTGATGTACTCGAGTCAATTGCAAAAAGTAATTTAATGATACCAGCAGGTACATTAAGTAATGATAAAGGTAGTTTTAATGTTCAAGTTCCAAGCCTAATTAAAAGCAGAGAAGATTTATTAAATATTCCAATAAAATCACAGAGCAATTCTTTTATAAAACTTGACGATGTTGCTGAAGTGAGAGATTCATTTAGAGAAAAAACTGGATATGCAAGAAATAACGGAGAAAATGCCATTATTCTTGAAGTTTCAAAAAGAACTGGTGAAAATATAATCGACGTAATTAATAAAATTAAAAATGTTGTTAATCAAAATACACAAGACATACCTAACTTTATAAATATTGACTTTTTTCAAGATGAATCTGAAAAAATAATTTCCCAAGTCAGTGATTTGGAAAATAACGTAATATTAGCAACTATTATAGTATTTATAATAACTCTTTTTTTTATGGGTTTGAAATCATCTGTTTTAGTCAGCATTGCAATACCCTTTTCTTTTCTTTTATCTATGATAATTTTATCGTTTTTTGATGTCACTATTAATGTTGTAGTTCTTTTTTCTCTTATATTATCAGTAGGAATACTAATTGATGGGGCGATAATAGTAGTGGAATATGCAAATAGGAGAGCTAATGAAGGATTAAGTGATAAAAAAGTTTTTTTACTATCGGCAAAAAAAATGTTTATCCCAGTTTTAGCTTCAACTTCTACAACCCTCGCTGCTTTTTTCCCATTGATTTTTTGGCCTGGAATTGCCGGAGAATTTATGTTCTTTCTACCTGTGACACTGCTTGCAATACTGTCTTCATCACTTGTGATGGCTCTTTTTTTTATTCCTGTTATTGGACAAATATTTGGAACAGATAAAAATCTTAGAAAAGAACAAAAAAGTAATTTAAAACTATTAGAAACAGGCGACCTAAATGAAATTAAAGGTATACAAGCAAAGTATATAAAACTCTTAAGATATTGTCTTGAAAACCCAAAAAAACTTATTTTACTAACATTAGCTTTACTAATATTTATACAAATTTTTTATGGCAAATTTGGTAAAGGGTTTGAATTCTTTCCTCCTATAGAACCTGATTATGCTGAGGTTGTAATTCATGCAAGAGGAAATTTTTCAGCAATAGAAAAAGATAAAATAGTAAATAAGGTTGAAACTGAAATTTTAAAAAATAAATACATAGAAAATATCTATTCACGAAGTGGTATAATAAAAGGTGATAACCGTAACGAATCCGAAGATGTAATTGGTTCAATAAAAATAGAATTTATTGATTGGAGAAATAGACCTAACGCTAACATTATAATTGAAGAGTTAAAGTCAAAAACAAAACAACTATCAGGAATTTACATTGAATTTATAAAAAAACAGGATGGTCCTCCTAAAGATAAAGATATTGAAATTGAAATAGTTAATAATAATGAGGATCAATTAAATATTGATACGGCTTTTATTTATCAATTTTTAAAAGAAAAGAATTGGGTAAAAAATATTGATACGGATTTAAATGTACCTGGAATTGAATGGGAAATCTCGATTAATAGAATTAAAGCTGACCAATATGGTGTCGATATTGAACTTATTGGGAATGCAATTCAAATGCTTACTCATGGCTTGAAAGTTACCGAATACATGCCAAACGATAATGATGAGGAGGTAGATATTGTTATAAAGTATGAAAGAGAATACAGAACTTTAGATGAATTAGATAAAATCCTAGTAGATGGTAAAAATGGTCGAGTTTCACTTAGTCTTTTTGTCGATAGAAAACCTATCAAAAAAACTGGGAAAATTACAAGAAGTAATTCAACAAGATCTAAAACAATTAAATTTGATGTATCTGAAGGTACTATAGCTAATACAAAAGTCTTGGAGATAACTGAATGGCTAAAATTATCCAAGCAATTACAATCAAAAGTTATTTTTACTGGACAAGAAAAGGATCAGAATGAAGCAAAAGAATTTTTGATAAAAGCTTTTTTTATTGCAGTTTTTTTGATTACAATTATTTTAATTGCTACTTTCAATAGCTTTTATTTTTGTCTTATTATTCTATCTGCTATAATTTTTTCTACTATTGGTGTAATGATTGGTTTAATAATATCTGGTAAACCCTTTGGAATAATTATGAGTGGAATTGGGGTTATTGCTCTAGCAGGAATTGTTGTGAATAATAATATTGTACTTCTTGATACCTATAAAAATTTGAGAAATAATGGTGAAAAAATCAAAGAGGCAATTTTAAGAACTGGAGCACAAAGACTTAGACCAGTAATGCTTACAACCCTGACAACTTTTTTTGGTTTAGTTCCAATGGCTATTGGATTAAATATTAATTTTTTAGATTTTGAGATCAATTTTGGAAGTCCTAGTTCGCAATGGTGGTTACAACTTTCTAATGCTATAGTTTTTGGCGTTATGTTTTCATTTATTCTTACACTTGTTATTACACCTTGCTTAATTTTAATTGGAGAAAAAAGTAAAATATTTAAGACTTTTTGAAATCGTAAAAAGCTAAAGGTATACTTAAAAAATATACACTTATCAGAATAATCATTGCCAACCAAAAATCAGTCAATAATAAGGACAAAAAGCTTGCTAATAAAATTATTACTAAAGGAATTAATTTTTTTTCAAACTTAATTCCCTTTAGTGAAAATGTTGGGATATTTGTGATCATTAATATTGATGGAATTAATAAATAAAATTTAATGAAGTATTCATTTAGAAAAATTTCTACATTAAATCTAAAGTTTAGCATCATTGGTAAAAGCGTTAAACCGGCTGCAGCAGGCGTTGATATTCCTGAGAAAAATCTAATATCTTTTTCAGATTTATTCTCATGACTAGTAATATTAAATTTTGCAAGTCTAGAAGAGGAACAAATTGCGTAAAAAATCACCATTGCCCATACACCATCAATCATTAGTGATTTTGACCATAAATAAACTATAATTGCGGGTGTAACACCAAAACTAATTAAATCTGATAAAGAATCTAGTTCTACGCCAAAGTTTGAATTTGATTTTAATAATCTAGCAATTTTTCCATCAATATTATCTAAAAAGGAGGCAAATACTACTAGAGAAACAGAAATTTGCCATTTACTTTCTATAGCAAATTTAAGTGCAGTCAATCCTAAGGTTAGTGAAAAAAAAGTAAATAAGTTGGGAATAAGACTTCTGAGTGATAATTTTTTCATTCTATAAAAATAATATATTTTTACTTCGATTTAGATAATTTTAAATCAGCGAGAATAGTTTCTCCAGAAATAGCAAGTTGGCCTTCCTTAACTTTTACACTAGATTCTTTTGGTACGTAAACATCCAATCTACTACCAAACCTTATAATACCATATCTCTTCCCTACAACAACTGATTGGTTTTCAGTCAAATCACATTTTATTCTGCGAGCAATTAACCCTGCTATTTGTACAACATAAACAAAAATATTTTTTTCTACTTCTATTTTTGCAATCATTCTTTCGTTATGTTCACTTGATTTATCAAGAGACGCATTAATAAATGTTCCTGGAATATATTTTAACCAAACAACTTTTCCTGTTACAGGAATTCTATTTACATGTACATTGAAAACGTTCATGAAAACAGAAATTTTTGTCATTTGTGTTGGTTGTTTATCTTGCAAGTTCTCCGGACTTTTTGCTGAGACTACTTTTACTATCTTACCATCAGCAGGAGAAATAATTGTATTCTTAATATCAGGCGTAACTCTCTCTGGATCTCTGAAAAAATATACACACCAAAGAGAAAGTAAAAATCCGATCCATCCTAAAAAGTCTGAAAATAAAGATAGTAACAATGCAATAAAGAAAAACAACGCTATGAATGGATAACCTGCAGAATTAATTGCTGGAAAAATTTTCTTTAATTGCTCTGTATCATTT
>Ga0181566_10002827_pt1 | contig 14200 bp, 15 predicted proteins | sample 101ome_15_FD_133762 | JGI IMG/M metagenome (GOLD analysis project Ga0181566, IMG submission 133762) | Coastal salt marsh microbial communities from the Groves Creek Marsh, Skidaway Island, Georgia - 101402AT metaG (megahit assembly) | ecosystem: Environmental > Aquatic > Marine > Intertidal... | reverse complement strand
TTATCTCATACAACTCCTTTTTTAATAACAAAATTTGTTGCGCTGTAATTTCGATATCACTTGCTTGACCTTCAGCACCACCTAAAGGTTGGTGTTGCATTGAGCGTGAGTGTTTTAAGGCATATCTTTTACCTTTTTCGCCTGCAGTCAATAAAACAAAAGCCATTGAAGCACAAAGACCCATATTATAAGTTCCAACACTAGGAGCAACAGCTTGCATAGTATCATATATTCCTAAACCTGCATAAACAGAACCTCCAGGGCTATTAATATACATTTTTACATCGGCTTTTTTATCTACAGACTCTAGATAAAGCAATTGAGCATTGACAACATTCGCAACTTGGTCATTTATTGGCATTCCCATGTAAATAATTCTATCCATCATCAACCTTGAGAAAACGTCCATAGCAACTGCATTCAATTGTCTTTCTTCTATAATATTAGGAGTCATTGCACTTGGGTAATTAGTTAAAATAGATGTTGGATTCAAAACGTTTCTCATTTGGAACTTTTGATAATCATCTAATAATAAACTAGAAACTCCTTTATCTCTTGCGAATAACCTAAAATCTTTAATGTCTTTTTTCATATTTTATTTTTAATAAATTTAATGATTATTTATTTTTCTTTTTAGTGATTATTTCATCATTTTTTTGATTATAATCTATAAAGATTGTATCTCCTTCTTTAACGTCTCCTTTTAGAACTGCTTTAGAAGCTGGATTTTGTATATATTTAGTAATAGCTCTAACTACTGGTCTAGCACCAAACTCTTCATTATAGCTTTCTTTCAAAAGAAACTTTTTCATGTTTTTAGATACAGATAATTTATAATTGCCTCTTTCCGTCATTCTTTTTTCTAATTTTTTAATATGGATATCGACAATTTCTGAAATATTATCTTCTGTTAATGTTTTAAATATTACTTTTTCGTCTATTCTGTTTATAAACTCTGGTCTAAAAGTATTTTTTAGAGCTTTAGTAATTACATCATTAACATTCATATCTTCATCAACGTCTGTACTGAAACCTACTGGAGTTATATCTAACTCTTTAGCTCCAATATTTGAAGTCATTATAATGATTGTGTTTTTGAAATTTACTTGCCTTCCTAAGCCGTCTGTTAGCATACCTTCATCTAAAACTTGAAGCAATATGTTTGTAACGTCTCTGTGAGCTTTTTCTATTTCATCAAAAAGTATTACGCTATATGGCTTGTTTTTTACTGCGTCTGCCAATTGACCACCTTCATCATAACCTACATATCCAGGAGGAGAACCTATCATTCTAGAAATTGAATGTGGTTCCATATATTCAGACATATCAATTCTAATTAAAGATTCTTCATCTCCGAACATATATTCAGCTAACGCTTTAGTCAATTCTGTTTTACCAACACCTGTTTTTCCTAAAAATAAAAATGAAGCTATAGGTCTATTAGGGTTGTGAAATCCTGCAGCTGAACGTTGAACTGCTTCACTAACTTTTTCTACAGCATCATCTTGACCAATTACTCTAGATTTAATCTCTAAAGGCATATTGACTAATTTTATACCTTCATCTTCTGTTAGTTTTTTTACAGGAATATTAGTCATTTTAGCAACGACTCTAGCCATCTCTTCTATGGTTACATCTACTTTGTTTTTTTCACTTTCTTTATCCCACTTAACCTTTTCTATCTTTAGGTTTCTTTCGATTTTTTTCAACCTGTCTCTAGCATCAGCAGCCATTTCAAACTCTTGCTTTTTGATGTGTTGACTTTTTAATTCAGTTTGAATTTCTGCTTCTTTTTCTAAATCTACTATTGATTTAGGAACATTTATATTGTCTATATGAACTCTAGAACCAACTTCATCAAGTATATCAATTGCTTTATCTGGAAATTGTCTTGCAGTTATATATCTTTCTGCATAGTTTATACAAGAATCGATTGCTTCTTCAGAAAAGGTAACATTATGAAAGTTTTCATAATGCTCTTTTATGTTCATCAATATTTCTTTAGTTTCTTCTATACTAGGTGGTTCTACCATTATTTTTTGAAACCTTCTTTCTAAAGCTCCATCTTTTTCTATAGACTTTTTATATTCATCTATAGTTGTAGCTCCTATACATTGAATTAAACCTCTTGAAAGAGCAGGTTTTATCATGTTTGAAACATCTAAAGCGCCTGCTGAATTACCAGCTCCTACAATAGTATGTAATTCATCTATAAAAACAATTATGTCTTGGTTTTCTTCTAGCTCACCCAATATAGCTTTCATTCTTTCTTCAAATTGACCTCTATATTTAGTGCCAGCAACAATTGAAGACATTTCAAGTTCAACAATTCTTTTGTCATGAAGAATTCTACTAACCTTTTTTTCAACTATTTTTTTAGCAATGCCTTCAGCTATGGCAGTCTTACCAACGCCAGGGTCTCCTATTAGGACTGGATTATTTTTCTTTCTTCTACTCAAAACTTGAATAACTCTATCAATTTCATCTTCCCTTCCTATTACAGGGTCTAATTGACCTTCTAAAGCTAGTTTTGTAATATCTCTACCAAAAGAATCTATAGCTGGCGTTTTAGACTCTGAACCCTCTTGCCTTTTAATTCTTTTTCCTCCTCCAAATGGTATTTCTCCTGAGTGCTCATATTCTTCATCTGACATTTCAATGCTCATAATTTATTTTTTTAGATTAATAATTTAATATTTTGTAAAAATAATCAATAAATCACTTTTAACAAAAACTTATTTATTTTTTTTTTAACCAATTTGTTATTTTTTCTTTACTTACTGGGAATTTTATATCTTCTTTTCTTGCAATATTAAAACCTCTAAATCCTGACATCTTTATTTTTAAACCAAAAAAGTTAGAGTAATTCATTAATATATTTCCTTTTTTATCTATAATATCAACAGTTATTTCTTTTGGATTTTCTAAATCTCCTCTTATTACATAAAAAACTTTTATTTGATTTGTGTCCTCCCAATATTTTTTAATTGTAGCTTTTGATTCACTAATTCTAGTTAAACAAATTCTACCTTTTTTATCTTTAGTAAACTTAGGATATTTTGACATTCTACAAATATAACAAAAAATTGAATTTAATAATAATCAGGACTATTTATTAATTGACTACAATAACCTAATTATGATAAGTAAAAAAATAGGAGCTGGAATATTTGCTATAGACAAAAAAACTGGCAAAGTGCTTTTGGCAAGAAGAGGTATGAACTCTGGTTATCCAAATACTTGGGCTACTTTTGGTGGAACTTTTGAAGAAGAGGATGTTACACCAAAACAAACAGCAAAAAGAGAATTTTGGGAAGAGACTGGTATTGTAGAGCCTTATGAAATATCAACAAAACCTTTTTATATTGATGCTAATCCTTTTTTTGAATTCTACACTTACATAGGAGTATTTGATGGGCAGCCTAAAGTTGAAATAAATGAAGAAAGCTTAGGTTATGTATGGGTTGATTTAGAAAATATGCCATTCAACTTAATACCTGGTCTAGAATCTATGCTAAAAGAAAAGGGTGAAGAAATAAAAGCTTTAATTGATAAGCTTTTAGATTCTAACTATTAAAAGCCCCCTTTAATATATGTTTTATAACTGAAACTGTAAAACCATTTCCTATCATTCTATACCTTTCTACTCTAGAAACTCCTTCTACATTAGTATATCCATCTGGTAGGCATTGTAGTCTTTCGCATTCTACAATTGTTAACTTTCTAAAGCCTTTTGCATTAAACTCTAAAGCTTTTTTTCCTCTCTTGTCTAAAGTTAAACTTTTTTCTTTCCCAGAAAATTTATACATCTTTTCTGTTCCTTCTATAAATTTTTTCATAAAAACATCTTCACCTTCTTTTATAGAATCTTTAGAAACTTTCTTGTCTTTAAAAACTATTTGTCTTTTGCTTTTGTTGACATACATATCAAAACTAGAGCCTTTAAAATAATTTGCATCTATACAATAAGATTTTTCCTTATTAGTATATCCATTTTCTAAAACTTCATTTAGCTTTTTGTTTGTGCTTTTAGGTTGCAAAACTTTTATGTTTGTCCAATAAAGTCTATTTCTTTTTTGTGCAGATAGCTTTTCTGAGTTTATATTGATTGGCTCAACACCCATAGCTTGAGATATTGTATTCCTACTATCAGAACTCATGCTGGCCACATTTTCTAAAACAAAATATTTTGGTTTTAAATTATTTTTTGCTTCAAGAAAGTTCCAAAATAAACCACTTCTTTCTCCTTGCAGTCCTTTTCTGTTTGATTTGGCTATACTTAAATCCTGACAAGGAGAGCCTCCAATTAATAAATCAACTTTACCTCCACAAATTTCTAATATTTGTTTATAGTTTAAATTTTTAACATCTCCTACTTGTACTATTTCTGGGTGGTTTGTACTAGAAACTTTGATAGCATGCAAATCTACTTCAGAAGAAACATACTTTTCTACCTTGATTCCCATTTCTTTAAGTGCAACCATTGCACAAGAAGCTCCATCGAACAAGCTAACAACAGTTATTCCTTTTTTTGAATTTTTAAAATTTAAAATTGACTTTATTATTTCTAAAACTTTTTTCATTTCTACTATTTTAAACTAATTCTTCTAATATCCCAACAATTTCACTAACAACCAAAACTATAGCGGCATAAGATAAGTCTATAGGTATTAAAATATATCCAAATATCCTTACCCCGCTTTTAATAAAAGATACAATTTGATGCCACTTTTGGTTAGGCATTTTATGTATATCCTTCAAATTTTTTATATTCATTAAATCTTGTAACATAACTTTTATCTATAATAATTATTTTTTTCAATCAAATAAAGACACTCATTTGGAACTAAATATCTTAATAGCTCCAGCGACTTACCTTCCTTTATTACATTTCTTATTTTCGTTGATGATATATCTAAAGCAAAAGTTTTATCTATTTTTTTTGCCTTAAAATCTTTCAATTTCTTAAAATTTTTAAATGCATCAATAGAAACGTTAGGTCTTTCATAATAAAATATATCACAATCTTTAATAATTGATTCAATATTTTTCCAACTTTGCATATTGTAAACATTATCAGAACCAACAATAATAGAAAACTTATATTTATTATATTTTTTCTTAAGCTCTGAAATGGTGTTATATGTATAAGAAGGTTTAGGCAAACTCTCTTCTATAGTACATACTTTTAAAAAGGGATTGTTTAATGTAGATTTTTTTATTAAATCTACCCTATCTTTAAAGCTTATTATAGAGCCTTCTTTTTTGTCTGGGCTCTGTGCTGAAACTACAAACCAAACCTCATCAAAACCACAAGTATAAAGTGCTGTATTTGCTGTCATCATATGACCATTGTGTATTGGGTCAAAAGTTCCCATAAACAAACCTATATTGAGACTTTGTTTTTCTTTTTCAAATTTAGAAGCTACTTTAAGTTTTAATATTTCTTTTTCAATTTGATTTAATACATTTTCTTTTTTGTAATTAAGCTCTTTTATGGAAGATGATATTTTTTTAGAAACCAAGTTGCTACTTAAAAATTTATAATTAATATTATCAAACTTTTCAACATAATACTTATCACTCTCATACAAAGAATCATGTCTTCTTATTGCGCTCAATATTGTTGCATGGTCTCTACCTCCAAGTTTTAAACCTATCTTTTCTAAGCTTAATTTAGAGTTCTTTTTGCATATAGCTGCAATTATCCTTCTAGCATCAGCTATTTCAGACTTTCTACTCTTAGAAATAATATCATCCCTAGATAATTTTAACTCTTCTTCTACAATAGAAAATAGTAAATTTATTTCTTCCTTAAACATTATGTTAAATATTCTGGTGCATAATACATAAGCCAATTTTGTATGGCCATAATTGTTTTTCCATCTCTAAAATACCCTTCTGAAAACTTATCATACAATATTTTACGTGGAATCTCTATAATTTCTATCTCTTCACTTTCAATACCACCACCCTCTTCAATTTTATTAGATACTTCTGCATAAAATAGATATATTTTCTCAGTAGACATTCCTGGAGTTGGGTAAAATTCACAATTCCCCTTAGAAGAATTAATTTTGTCCACTTTATATCCTATCTCTTCTAACACTTCTCTTTTTAAAGTATCTTCTGGTGATTCTCCTACTATATCCATCTTCCCTGCTGGTATTTCAATTGTATAATCTTCAGAACCTACTCTAAATTGTTTTACAAAAATAAAACTATCTTTATCAGTATTATAAATTAAAGCAGCTACAGCATCATCAGATACTAATTGCTCTCTTTTTAGCCTTTCTTTACTTAAACTTTCTATTGATAGACTATTCATTTTGAAGTATCCATCATAAACAATATTTTTATCAACTATGTTCATGTTAAATCTCTTTTTAAAATGTCTCCATTATAATTTACTAAATCAGTGCCTCCCAATATGTTTTGTTGTATATAACTTGTTATTATGGTCTCTACATCGTTTAAATTAATCATTCTAGCCCCATTTTCTTTCCAACTTTCTACAGTAGATTCTATATTTGGAAGAGCTTTTGTTGCTTCTTGAACTATGTAAACCTCTTTACCTCTACTTAAAAGACCTTTTACTGCAAAATTAACGCAAACATTTTCAGCTACACCATACACTATAAAAATGTGTTCTTGAAATCTCTCAAACAAAGAGTCAGAATGGGGGTTGCCCGCAAAAACATCAAATTTATCTTTTCTAATGATTATATTTCTATGTTGTATTGCATCTTCAATTAAAACATTGGAATCATAATCTATGATAAAAGGATGTTTTGGATTTGTCTCATCTATAAACTTTGCACCTTCAGTATCTTTCATACAATGCTCTGGAAATGTGTTGATATAATCTGGCTCATTTGATAGCTCAGCTGAATTATCATTGTGCCAATCACAAGTATTTATAACTTTTATGTTATTTTTTTCAGCAATTTCTGTTAGCTTTTTTAGCTCTGGCTTTATTGCTTCAGCGTGAGGCACTGGTAGTTTTCCTTTTGATTCTATGAAATCAACTTGAGTATCTATGTTTACAAATATTATATTATTCACTGCATTTTATTTAGTTAGTTCTTTATACCTTTTTATGAAAGCATCTTTTGTCTCTTCCATTGTATAATTTAATATCTCGATAAATTTTTCATCTTTTATGCCTTCTTTGTAAGCTTTTTTTCTTTTATCTCCACCCATAAGCAAAGCCCATTCAATATTAAAAGCCTTTATATCTGCCTCTTTTACCTCAACAGGTCTTGGCCATTGCAATCCAAACTTTATTGATATTGCTCTTTCTATTTTGTCTTCCATTAATTTAAAGTCTGGCAATCTTCTTTTTATAGGAGTTGGAACATCAACGCAGTAAGCTTCTGTTAAATCGTGCAAAAGACCCCATAAAGGATATGGGCATATATAAGAAACGTATAGTGAATGTTGCGCAACAGAATAATGTTTCATTTTTCCTTGCCATCTAGTATGACCAGAAAATCTACACTGCAAACTCAAAGCTTGAGCTCCATCATTAATATCTATATCTAATGAGTTTGGCTTAAAAGGATAGAACTTTATACCACTTGCAGTTTGTATATGTTTAGTTTTGCCTACAATATGTTTTTCTTTAACTTTTTCCATCTATCTATATTTGTTAGTATTGAATATAGGTATTGAAACCATTTTGTGTCTATTTTTACTATGAAACTCATGAAATATCATAAGAATTTCCTTTTCTCTTTCAAGAAGCATATCATCATCTGAATCATCATAATAAACTCCTACGCCTTGCTCTATTATAGTAGAATCTTCAACCCATTTCATTGCCCACTCCAACTCATCGTATGTAGCTCCAATTTGGTCTTCGTCAGTTCTTCCATCATCATGAAGACCATCTGTTGGTTTTGCAACAAGTATTTCATCTATAATTTTAAGCTCTTTTCCAAGAGCGTAAACTTCTGATTTTAAAAGGTCTGCAATAGGACTTATATCAACACCTCCATCTCCATATTTTGTATAAAAACCTATTCCAAAATCTTCAACTTTATTACCAGTTCCTGCAACTAAATAATTGTGAGTGCCAGCATATTGATACAAAGTAGTCATTCTAAGTCTTGAACGAGTATTAGACATAGAAAATTCAAATTTTTCTTTACTTATTTTACTTTGTTGTAGCAAAAATGTTTTGTGTAAAACATCGTAAGCTTCAGTTAAATCAACACAAACTGAACATACATTTTTGTAATTTTCTTTAAGCCAACTTATGTGTTTTTTTGCCCTTGTTACTTCTTCTTGATTTTGATTTATGGGCATTTCTAATATTAAAACATCTAAACCAGTCATTGCACAAAGTGTAGAAACAACAGCAGAATCTATACCTCCAGAAACTCCTATAACAAAACCTTTTGTTTTAGATTTTTCAGAATATTCCTTTAGCCACTCAGAACAATCTTCTGATATTTCTTTATAGTTTAAATTCTTCTCATTTGAACTAGACTCTTGAAAGCCTTTAGGTTTTTCTAAATTTGGAATGTCCATAACAACTTATATTTAATAGTTTTCAACAAATTTATTTTATATTGTTGAATAAAACAAATTTTTAATTATATTTTTTTAATTAATTGACAACGTTTTCGCTTAAACTTATCTTAGACGAAACGCTGTTATAAGAAATCATTTTTTTAACTAAATCTATCGTTTCTTTATTTCCTGTATGTTTACCTGGTATATCGCTTAATTTTATAACATCTTTTCCATCTATACTTGTTAGTTTAATAACCATATTTAAAGGTTTAATACCAACATCATTAGTAAGATTAGTTCCAATACCAAAAGAACACTTTATTCTTCCTTTACAATGCTTATGTATTTCTACAGCAACATCCATATTTAGCCCATCAGAAAAAACAATTGTTTTAGATAATGGGTCTATACCTAAAGATTCATAATGTCTTATTATTCTATCTGCAAAATCAAACGGGTCTCCAGAGTCATGTCTTACCCCATCGAATAACTTAGCATATTTAACATTAAAATCTTTAAGAAAAGCTTCTAAACCAAAAGTGTCAGTTAGGGCTATTCCTAAGTTTCCTTGATAAACGCTAATCCAATCATCCATCATATGCTTGTTGGCATGATAATAACCTTTTAAAGCTGCTATTCCACTAACAAATTCATGAGCGTGAGTTCCTATAGGTGTTAAGTTATGTTTAAAAGCAAAATAAACATTAGAAGTTCCAACTAAAAAATCTTTACTATTAAAGCAATTTTTTAAATCTGAAATTACTAAATTATGATTTTCAAAAGATTCTCTACGTCTAGTTCCAAAATCAGCAATTTTTAAGTTATTAAAATGAGCCAATTTGCCTTTTTCTATATTTCTTTTTTCTAATATTTTTCTATCTTCCTTTTCAAGATTCTTACCAGTCATTTTAAAATACAATTCAGAAATAACAGCCATAAGAGGGACTTCCCAAAGAATAGTTCTATACCAATATCCTTGTATTGTTATTTTTAAATCTCCTCCTTCTTGTATAATTCCAACTTCAGAAGAGTTATATCTGTAACCTTTAAGAAAGTCTATATATGTTGGGTCTAAAAAATCTCCACATTTTTCTGTTAAAAAATCTGCCTCTTCTTCTTTTAAATTAAGAGTTTCCATCCACCTAATTTCTTCTCTCAATTTCAAATCAAAACCTTCTGGGAATTCTGTATTTCCTCTGTTTATAAATTCGTATTTTACTTTACTTCTTGGGTACAATTTAATGACAGCTTGCTGCATTGTCATTTTATATAGGTCTGTATCTATAATTGAACTAAACTTATTTACTATACTAACACTCATAAATTTTTATTTTAGTTTTCAACATACTTTTCAACAAAGTTAACAATTATTGTTTAAAGAAAAAAATTATTACATATTTATATTATAGTATTAGGATAAACTAATCAATCGAACGCGACCAAAAAGAAGAACTATTATATTAGTTCTTTTTTTTTTATATTTATTTTAAAACCATAAAATATGAAAAAAATAATTAAACTTATTTCACTTATTGCTGTTACTATTTTTATAGCTTCATGTGGCGATAAAATTGAATCAACAGCTTCTTTGCAGTCAACCGTAAAAGTTTCTGATGATGTTTTCCTACAAAGATTAAACGATACAATAATAATAACTAGAGGCTCTTATAAAGAATGTGTTCAATCTATAAACATAACACCAGACACACTTAATCATAAAACTGATAATTGTGTAATATCTTGCAAAACAAAAGGAACTGGTAGTTGTGTATTTTGTGATAGTGAATTTAGTGTTGAATTTCACAACACTTATGGGGTTCATGTTGGAACAGTTCAATGGCATGAAACAAATTCTCAAAATTGGAAATTGCATAAAGCTCAAGGGTATAACGGTTATGTAGTTACTTGCAAAAATATCGATGAAGCTCTTAGAGATGATAGATTTGAGATAAAAATAGACCCAGATTATACTTATCTTAAAAACATAAAAAACAAATAGATTATTATAAACAATTAACCACTTAGCTATTTTAGTTTTACACTTATTGCTGGGTGGTTTTTATTTGTTTCTCTGCCTAATATATCTATATTTTTTAATCTAATATTCTTTGTATACTCTATTTCATTGTTGCTAGTTATAATATCAAATATTACGTTAAATCTATGTGTAAAGGATGTAGATGTATTTGTAAAATAATAACTACAATTATTGTTTAAAGAAATTATATTGCCACTAACAATATCTTCTAAAAATATGTTAATACTATTGTCGTAATCATTTAAATCAACATTCAAATAGCCGTCCCCTTTAACCCAAATTGGAACTGAGTTGATACTATCAAATGAGTTTATACTATACTCTTTATCAAGCTTACTATATAATGTTGAGTTTGGAGTTTTAAACTTAACAGCATCATAAAGAGTATCAAAAAATAAAGTAGCATCTGAATTTAAAACTAAAGCAATTTCATCACCCTCTAAAGACAGTCTTATTATTTTATTTAAATTATTTGATTTTATTTCTACTAAATCATCTACTATAACTCTTCTATCACTTTTCAATTGAACATTGCTTTTAGTGCCTTTTATCCAAAACCCTTGACCAGAAGATATTAAAGAACTTCCATCATTCACTCCAACACCATTTACATAACTACTATATAAATTAGTACAATTATCTAATACCCATATAGCATTTTGAACGCTTATCTTTTTCCATCCTGGTGAATCCCAATCAATAGTTCCCAAAAAAGGGTTTGATACTAAATTCCAGCCATTTTCGTCACTATTATTTACTCCTGAATAATTTGGTCTATAGTCAAAATTTTCTGTTAAATCAACAAAACCATTTAATTGTATATTAAAACTTTCTGTAAGAGAGGTTGTAGAAGAATCAAACAAATATATTGAATAACCTCTTGGCAAAATATCATTTATATTTCCAGGGATTGTCCATCCTATATTTCTATCAACATCAGGTGTTGTTTCATCATAAATATAAGTATTAGTCCAAAAAGAAGGAAAAGAACTTCCGGGTACACCTGTATGAAAAAATCCATAATCGCTTATAGACACTTCAAAAGGCCCTCCATACATTCCCCAACCATCACAACGCTCAATCCACTTTTGCCATACAACTTCAGAAAGCAATTCTCCTGCAGATGTTGCGCCAAGCCTACCTTTATCAACACTATTATTAATAAAAAATAAGACCCCACCAGATATGTCAGACTCAATATTTAGAACACCTTTTACAAAAATGGTGTCATATAAAATGGTAATATCATTAATTGTAATATCTGTTACAGTGTCTTTTACGTCTATTTCTAATGTGTGATTTATTATAACATTATCTCCACTTTGTGGTATTCCATTGTCCCAAACTAAAGGATTAGACCAAAATCCATCACTAACAGTTATTTTTGTTGATTGAGAAAAAGATAAATTTTTTAATAAAAAAATTAAAAAAAATATTATTGTTATATATTTTATAGATTTCATATACTCATTTTTTATATAAATATAATAAACTTTTTAATTATAAATCAAACAGTTACAATAGCCATATTAAAGTTATAGTATAAGGTTAATTTTAATTATAAAATTGTTGAATAGTTAAATTGTTAAGAAGCCCGAACAGCACGAACATAGTAGTAGTAGTTCTTACTGAAGTTGAGCTGGTAACCATCGAGGAAATTCTGTTTCCACGCAAGGTTGTAACCGACCTCCGTAGAACTCCAATAGAAGACATTAGCAAAACCGCCAATTTCTTCATTGTTTTCGTAAAGCATATTCAATTCGTCTTTTGTTGGCAATCTCCATCTTGGTCCGAGCTTTTTACAAACTTCAACAGCTTCATGCCAAGTCATACATCCTAAATTATTAGATACTTCTAATCCATTGATTGACTTTTTACCTTCTAGCAATATGTGTTTTTTAATTACTTCCATACTAAACGTTAAAATTGTAATAACATATAATACAACTTCTTTTTAGGTCTAGATATGGCAACATAGTGAACATTTTTTTCTTCTTGATAATTTTCCATATCTGATGTGAATGTATAAAATTCCTTTTTGTTATCTGGTATTTTTACTTCGTTTTTTTCTATTATATCTTCTGATATTGAATTTACAACAATACAAGTATTATATTCTTTACCTTTTGATTTATGTATTGTAGTAACAAAGCTGTTATTATTTTGATTGTCCTCTATAAATTTAATTAAATCATCTTTTGTTCCAACAAAATCTTCTAAAATATATTCAACTCTTTTTTTTATTAAACGATTTTCTGTTCCGCTTTTAATTTCTTCTATATCTTTAGGTTTAAGATAGTTGAAATATTTCATTGGAACTTTTCTTTTAAGCATATTAAACTCTATAAGTTTTACTATAAAATTTGTTCTTGCTAATACTGCCACTTCTTCATCACTTTTAATTAATTCAATCAACTTATCAAAACTAACAAAACTCTCTTGTATTTCTCCATCAAAACTGTTAAAAGGAGTGGCTTTTAAATTTGAAAACTTATTAGAGTTTTCTACTATTTTAGGTGCGCTTCTAAAATTTATAGACAGAGACATTCTTTCTATTTTTCTTCTTTTTTCTAATCTATCCTCGATGTGGTTGCAATTGCTTCCACTATATCCATAAATTGATTGGTTTATATCTCCTACAAGATAATAATATTTAGCATTTAATCTCATAAGAATATCCATTTGTATAGCACTAGTATCTTGATATTCATCTAAAAACAAATAATCGTATTTATCTTTAAACATTTTCAACCACTTATTTTCTTTTAAAAGATTTCTTACATCAACTAATATGTCTGCAAAATCTCTTTTTCTTTCTTCTTTTAAAAACTTTGAATATTGTATAAAATAATCTGGTATTCTGACTTTTATACCGTCAGCTGTTTGCAATTTATAAGAAGATATATTTGAATCAAAAAAATCAGCATCATCATATAAATTTGAAATCTTTTTATCAAACTCAAATTTTTCTTTTTCAGAAGCTCTTGAGCTTGGTTCATTCTTTTTTTTGTACCAATCTATAAACTCATAAAAATTTGTAACCTTTTTAAATTTACCCATTCTGTGAAGCATCCAAAAACAAAAAGAATGTATTGTAGTTATTCTTATATCTTTATTATTTACTCTTTCTTTCAATTCGTCTACTGCAGCGTTTGTAAAGCTAAAGAATATTATTTTCTTTGGGTCTACTCCTCTATTTAATAAAACTTTCAACCTCTGAACGCAACAGAAAGATTTACCTGAACCAGCAGTTGAAGACATTATTATAGATTTCTTTCCATCATATGTAACAAACTTTCTTTGTTCATCTGTTAATTTTGATAACATTTCATCAAACTCTTTTTGTTCAAAAGCATCTATCTGTATTGATTTACTTGTCTTCATTTATAAAACTTTAAAGAATAGCACTAATAATATATCCAGCCTTATTTGATTTGTTAAATAATAAAACAAAACTGTTGGGAATGCCCATACCTTTTCTTTCTAGAATAAGATTTCTTTTTCTGAATGTTACTTGTGAAATGTCACAATAAACTTTATATCTATTTGAAATTTCTCCAGAATACAATAAATTAGGTTCTAACTTAAATGTTCCAAAATTATTAACATTAGTTTCTGAAAACATACTTATACTACTAATTA
>Ga0181566_10002821_pt1 | contig 14206 bp, 12 predicted proteins | sample 101ome_15_FD_133762 | JGI IMG/M metagenome (GOLD analysis project Ga0181566, IMG submission 133762) | Coastal salt marsh microbial communities from the Groves Creek Marsh, Skidaway Island, Georgia - 101402AT metaG (megahit assembly) | ecosystem: Environmental > Aquatic > Marine > Intertidal... | reverse complement strand
GCGTTCTGGGCGTAATTGGTCCGACACGAATGGCTTATGAGCGCGTGATCCCCATAGTGGACGTCACGGCTCGGATGCTCAGTGCCGCGCTGTCGCGCTAGCTTTTCTCCCTGAAACCATTGCTGATGATGCACCGTATACACGGGCGTTCGGCCTCGCGCGCGTTGGAGGCTGCGGGCTGACTCTTCGCGGCGGTGCCCGGGATGAACTCTGCGCTCCGACTAAGCCCAAAGCCGCTGTTACACCCTTGAAAAAACCAGCCCGGCCCCCAAATCTGCCACGGTGAGGGGGCGATGCCCCAGTGTTTGTGTGAGTGGAGAAGCCCCAATGGCAGAGAACAACCCAGACCAACCCGACGCAATCGATCCCGACGGTGCTGAATCGGTGGCAGCACGCTCTGCTGACACCGAGTCTTCGTCAGATACGCAAGGAGAAGGGGCTGTGGGCACAGCACCTCCCCCAGATCAGGCCGAGGGCCCGGAGCGCGACCTCGAGGAGGAGCTGGCGGCAGCGCAAGATGCCGCACTGAGGGCGCAGGCTGATGCCATGAACGTGCAGCGGCGTGCTGAGCAAGAAATCGAAAAAGCCCGCAAGTTTGCGTTGGAACGGTTTTGCGGTGATTTGCTGACGGTGGTGGATAACCTTGAGCGAGCGCTGGAGTCTGCGGGAGAGGATCACGGGGCTGCTGCGCTGATCGAGGGCGTCGAGCTCACTCACAAAGGGTTTCTCGACATGCTGACCAAGTATGGCGTAGAGGCGGTGGAACCCTTGGGAGAACCTTTTGACCCCGAGACTGCACAGGCCATGAGCATGGTTGAGCAGGCTGATGTGGAGCCGAACTCGGTGATTGCCGTGATGCAAAAAGGGTATCTGCTCAATGGTCGGCTCCTGCGACCCGCCATGGTGATGGTGTCCAAGGCGCCTGGCTAATAGGTCATTCGATAGAGAAGCGAGGGCACGCTTGAAACGGTAACGATTGCCCCCATATCAGAGAACAAGGAAGCAGCCCGGCAAGTGATAGCCGGACTACAGGAGAAAGAAAAATGGGAAAGATTATTGGCATCGATCTGGGTACGACCAACAGCTGTGTATCCGTGCTGGAGGGAGGAAAGCCCCGGGTCATAGAAAACGCAGAGGGCGGAAGAACGACCCCGTCTATCGTTGCCTACACTGACGATAACGAGATCCTGGTGGGTCAGTCCGCCAAGCGGCAGGCAGTGACCAACCCGCAGAACACGCTCTTTGCTGTCAAGCGCCTGATTGGCCGTCGTTTTGACGATGATGTGGTGCAGAAGGACATCAAGATGGTGCCCTACAAGATCGTCAAGGCGGACAGCGGTGACGCTTGGGTGCAGGTAAACGACGAGAAGATGGCTCCCCCTCAGGTGTCTGCCGAGATTCTGCGCAAGATGAAGAAAACGGCGGAAGAGTATCTGGGCGAATCAGTGACCGAGGCCGTGATTACGGTGCCGGCTTATTTTAACGATTCCCAGCGTCAGGCTACCAAGGATGCGGGCCGCATCGCGGGCCTGGAGGTCAAGCGCATCATCAACGAGCCCACCGCGGCGGCACTTGCCTATGGCATGGACAAGGCACAGGGCGATCGGACGGTAGCCGTTTACGATTTGGGCGGCGGCACCTTTGATATCTCCATCATTGAAATTGCAGAGGTGGATGGTGAGCATCAGTTCGAAGTGCTGGCAACTAACGGAGACACCTTCCTGGGCGGTGAGGACTTTGATCTGCGCCTCATCGAATTTCTGGCAGATGAATTCCAGAAAGAAAATGGCATCGATTTGCACAATGACCCGTTGGCACTGCAGCGGCTGAAGGAAGCGGCTGAGAAAGCAAAGATTGAGCTCTCCAGCTCGCAGCAGACCGAAGTGAATTTGCCCTATATCACCGCGGACGCGACGGGTCCCAAGCACTTGGTGGTCAAGTTGAGCCGCTCCAAACTGGAGTCCTTGGTCGAGGAGCTGGTCACGCGATCACTTGGCCCGGTCAAGACTGCGCTAGAAGATGCCGGGTTGTCGCCGAGTGAGGTGAACGACGTCATTCTGGTTGGTGGTCAAACCCGCATGCCAATGGTGCAGAAAACGGTAGCCGACTTTTTTGGCAAGGAAGCGCGTAAGGATGTGAATCCGGACGAAGCGGTTGCCATGGGCGCGTCCATTCAGGCGGCGGTGCTTGCAGGCGACGTGAAGGACGTTTTGTTGCTGGATGTGACGCCGCTGACGCTGGGCATTGAGACGATGGGTGGTGTTGCCACGCCGTTAATCGAAAAAAATACGACTATTCCCACCAAAAAGTCGCAGGTATTTTCGACCGCTGAAGACAATCAGACGGCGGTGACCATTCACGTTGTGCAGGGCGAGCGAAAGCAGGCAACGCAGAACAAATCACTGGGACGTTTTGACCTGGCTGATATCCCGCCTTCGCCACGTGGTATGCCCCAGATCGAGGTGACATTTGATTTGGATGCCAACGGGATTCTCAACGTTTCTGCCAAGGACAAAGCAACCGGCAAGGAGCAATCCATTCGCATCACTGCCTCGGGCGGTCTGTCGGAAAGCGAAATCGAGCAGATGGTGCAAGATGCAGAGGCGAACGCCGAGGCAGACAAGAAGTTTGAAGAGGTGGTAGCCGCGCGTAACACCGCTGATGGCATGGTGCACGCCGCGCGCAAGACCTTGGAAGAAGCCGGCGAACACGCGACCGACGACGAGCGTGCCGCTATTGAGGCGGCGATCGCGGAGACGGAAGACGCGATCAAGGGAGATGATGCGGCGGCCATGGAAGCCGCAACCACTAAATTGACTGAAGCGACGGGTGGAGTTGCGCAGAAAATGTACGCGGCGCAGCAGGCGGCAGGTGAAGCGGCGGGAGCGGAATCTTCTGACGCCGAAACCGACGTGCCAGAGGGCGACGTTGTGGACGCTGAGTTCGAAGAGGTAAGGGAAGACAAGCGCGCGTGAGTGCCGTCATATAGCGAGGGCTGGGATGCCCGGAAACGCTCTTTAGGGAGTCTGCTTGAGACGCGGGTCATGGGGTTTACCATGCACCCGCGTCCGTTTTTACGGAGGGTGTGCCGAACTCATACGAGTGGGCTGGTAACGAATGTCAAAACGCGATTACTACGAAGTGCTTGGGGTTGATCGTTCAGCCAGCGAGCAGGACATCAAGAAGGCCTATCGTCGCATCGCGATGAAGTTTCATCCGGACCGAAATCCGGATGACGCCGATGCGGACGCAAAGTTCAAAGAGGCGACTGAGGCCTATGAAATCCTGTCTGATAGCCAGAAGCGCGGTGCTTACGACCAGTTCGGGCATGCCGGTGTAGACCCCTCTGCGGGTGGCGGTGGCTTTCAGGGAGGCAGCTTCTCGGATATTTTCGGAGACGTATTTGGAGATATCTTTGGTGGTGGAGGTGGGCGCCGTCAGGGCCCTCAGCGCGGTTCGGATTTGCGCTACACACTTGAAGTTTCTCTGGAAGAAGCGGTGCGAGGTTCCACGGCCGAAATCCGTGTTCCCTCGCTGCAGTCCTGCGACCCCTGTAACGGCAGTGGTTCCAAGCCAGGCAGCAGCCCAGTGACCTGTGGCGGCTGTGGCGGCAGTGGTCAGGTGCGCAGCCAGCAAGGCTTCTTTCAGGTGCAGCAAACCTGTCCAACCTGTCGCGGCCGAGGTCAGACTATTTCCGACCCTTGCGTTCAGTGCCGTGGGCAGGGCCTGGTGGAAAAAACCAAGACCCTGTCGGTCAAAGTCCCTCCCGGTGTAGACACCGGAGACCGTATTCGTCTCAGTGGAGAGGGCGAGGCGGGCCCTGCAGGTGGCCCGCCGGGCGATTTATTTGTCCAGATTGCAGTCCGTCAGCATGCGCTTTTTGAACGTGACGGTAGACATCTTTACTGCGAGGTACCTATCAGCTTTGCTGACGCGGCGCTGGGGGGCGAACTCGAAGTGCCCACGTTGGACGGCCGGGTAAAGTTAAAAATCCCGTCGGAAACGCAAACCGGTAAGATGTTCCGCCTGCGCGGTAAGGGTGTTAAGCCAGTCCGCGGTGGCCCCGTGGGTGACCTGTTGTGCCGAGCGGTGGTCGAAACGCCTGTGAATCTGACCAAAGCACAAAGGACCCTTCTCGAGGAGTTCCGTGGCACCCTGGATGAGGGCGGGGAGCAGCAGTCTCCGCGCCAGAACAGCTGGTTCGAGGGAGTGAAAAACTTCTTTGATGGAATGACGGGATGACGGTACGTATTGGCATCACAGGTGCGGCGGGTCGTATGGGCCGCATGTTGGCCGAGGCAATCAGCGGGTCTGGCACAAACTGTTCCTTGACGGTTGCCATTGAGCGTTCGGGGTCGTCACTGCTGGGTGCCGATATGGGGGAGCTTCTAGGGGGCGATGCAAGCGGCGTGACGCTGACATCCGATCTTGCTGCGGTAGCGGACCAACTCGATGTATTGATTGACTTTACGGTGCCGGAAGCGACCCTCGCCCAGGCCGCTATTTGCGCCTCTCACGGCCTGCCAATGGTGACCGGCACAACGGGCTTTACCGATGAGCAGGCCGAGAAACTGGTAGCCGCCACAGATAGCATACCTTTCTGCCAGTCTTCAAATTTTGCACCGGGCGTCAATCTGACTTTTCGTCTCGCCGAGGCTGCAGCCAGGGCGTTGGGCGATACCGTCGACATTGAAATCGTGGAAGCGCACCACCGCGAAAAGATAGATGCCCCCTCAGGCACTGCGCTCAGCTTGGGTGAGGTGGTGGCGTCTGCCCTCGATCGCGATCTGTCAGACGTTGCAATCTTTGGCCGGGAGGGTCGCACCGGGGCGCGAGATCGCAACACAATCGGATTCAGCACGATTCGGGCTGGTGACGTGGTGGGCGACCACACGATTATTTTTGCCGGAGAGGGAGAGCGGCTGGAGATTACTCATCGAGCCAGTTCTCGTATGGCCTTTGCGCAGGGCGCTGTTCGCGCTGCCTGTTGGCTGGCGCGGCAACCCGCGGGCCGTTACAGCATGCTGGATGTGCTGGCAGAGCAGGAGCAAGGAACATGAACGCCCCCAGCTATATTGTTGATATAGACGAAACCAACGCGCAGCAGCTGTTGATCGAAGAATCCATGACGCGCCCGGTTGTCGTGGATTTTTGGGCCGACTGGTGCGGCCCCTGCAAGCAACTCATGCCGATTCTGGAGAAGTTGGCCGGTGAATATCAGGGCTCGTTCTTGCTTGCCAAGGTCAACGCCGATGAGCAGCAAATGCTGGCGCAGCAGTTGGGAGTCCGGTCACTACCCACGGTGATGGTGATCAAAGAAGGCCAGCCGGTCGACGGATTCTCCGGGGCGCAGCCCGAGTCGGCTGTTCGCGAAATGTTAGATAAACACTTGCCCTCGCCTCAGGCGGGGGCACTGGCTGAAGCAGAGCAACTGCTTGCCGAAGGCGATTTCCCCGCCGCGCTAGCCCTGTACCGGAGCGCCTGGGAAGAATCCGGGCAGAAGCTCGAGATGACGTTGGCCTATGCCGGGGCGCTGGTGACGGCAAACCGATTGGATGAGGCCGATACGTTGTTGCAAGGCGTGCGGCTGGCCGATCAGGATGCTCGTTACGAGCAGCTGGTTGCCCAAATTGAACTGGGACGAGAGGCGGCCAGGTCGCCCGAGGTCGAGGCGCTGGAGGCGTCGATGGCCGCCAATCCGGACGATCACGCAATCCGGATCCAGCTAGCCATTCAGTTGAGTCAGGTGGCCCAGTACCGGGAGGCTCTCGAACATCTCTTGACGGTGTTACGGGCTGACCGCGATTTCAACAATGGAGAGGCCCGCAAGGTGTTCTTGGATACGCTCGCGACAATCGGCAAGGGGGATCCTCTCGCTGCAGAATACCAGCGGAAGCTCTTTTCATTGATGTACTGAATATTTGCGATGCCAAACGATGCGCGGGGTTGCAATGCAGGGTTAACTTGCCTACATTCCCTTTATTCAGAAAACATACTCAAAATTCAAAAACACGGCTCAGGGCTACTCCTGAGTACGCTCTGTTGCGCGAGGTGACCTATGGATACTGCATATTCCGCCGAAGATCTGGCTTTTCGAGAGGAAGTAAAGGCATTTTTTAGCGAAGCCTACACCCCGGAGTTACAAAAGCGCCTGCGCTCACCCGATTATAAGAACGCAATCGAGGAATGGCAGCGCAAACTTTATGATCAGGGCTGGGTTGCGCCCAACTGGCCGGTGGAATTTGGTGGCACCGGATGGACTGCGACACAAAAATATATCTATGAGACCGAGCGGTCTCTCGCTGGTATCCCCAATGTGGTGCCCTTCGGTCTCGTGATGGTGGCGAACGTCATCATGGCGTACGGCACTGACGAGCAAAAAGCGTATTTTCTGCCCCGTATTCTCAAAAGTGAGGACTGGTGGTGCCAGGGCTATTCTGAGCCGGGTTCGGGTTCCGATTTGGCAAGTCTCAAGACCAAGGCAGAACGTGACGGCGACGATTTCATTATCAACGGTGCAAAAATCTGGACTACCTATGCCCAGTATGCTGATTGGATTTTCTGCCTCGTACGGACGGACAACTCCGGCAAAAAGCAGGAGGGCATTACCTTTATCCTGATCGACATGAAATCAGAGGGAATCAAGGTTAATCCCATTATTTCTATCGATAACCATCACAGCCTGAACGAGGTGGAGTTCAACAACGTCCGCGTGCCAGCGAAGAATGTGGTGGGTGAAATCGGCAAGGGCTGGACAGTAGCCAAGGCTTTGTTGGCACACGAGAGGACCGGTATCGCCGGTGTGGCAGACGTCAAACGCGCCGTGCGCGTCATCAAGGAAGTGGCGGCGAAGGAAGAAAACGGTGGCCAGCGGTTGCTGGATGATCCTGGCTTTCAGCAGCGCTTGGCGGACATCGAGGTCGAATTGATGGCTCTGGAGTTCACCGAACTGCGCACATTGGCCACGCAGGCCGCTGGCGGCTTTCCCGGACCAGAATCCTCGCTTCTCAAGATAAAGGGCACCGAGCTACAGCAGGCGAGCCAAGAATTGCTCATGGAGATCGCGGCGTACTATCAGGGCGTCTTGCCCACTGATCTGGACCCTGAAGCATTAGGCCATGATTTCGCGACCGATGCGCGGAGATCTTATATGTACGGGCGCGCTGCCACGATTTATGGCGGTTCCAATGAAGTGCAAAAAAATATCATAGCCAAGTACGTCTTGGGCCTTGAATAGGGAGGCAAGCATTTATGAACTTTGACTTCACTGAAGAGCAGCAAATGGTCCGCGACTCGATTGCGAGGTTCGTGCAGGACGATTACGACTGGGACACGCGTAAAGCCATTGTTGCCTCCGATCAAGGCATGAGCGCCAGCAACTGGCAGCTGTTTGCAGAGCTCGGCTGGTTGTCTATCCCCTTTGCCGAGGAACACGGCGGCTTCGGTGGCAACATCGTTGATTTATCCGTCGTGATGGAAGAGCTGGGTAAAGGTCTGGTTGTTGAGCCCTATTTTCCTACCGTGGTGCTGTTTGGCGGACTGATCAAGCGGGCGGGCAGTGAAGCTCAGCTCGCAGAGTGGCTGCCCCGCATCATTGGTGGCGAGGTATTGGGTGCCTTTGCCTACGTAGAGCGTCAAAGCCGGTTTGCTATGCACGATTGTCAAACCACTGCCAAGCGGTCAGATGAAGGTTTTATCCTCAATGGCGAAAAAGTGGTTGTGTTCAACGGTGAGGCAGCCGATCAGCTCGTTGTGCTGGCTCGCACCGCGGGTGAGCAGTCAGACAGAGAGGGGTTATCCCTTTTTGTAGTTGACGCGGCCGCGGCAGGTATCGACAAGATGAGCTACCCCATGATGGACGGCCAGCGTGTGGCAAACATCACCTTCAAGGATGTCGCACTGGGTCCCGACGCCCTGCTGGGAGAGGAGGGTGGTGCGCTGGCAGTTGTGGAAGCTCTGGTGGACGAGGCGATCATTGCACTGGCGGCTGAAGCGGTCGGGATCATGGGTGTGTTGAATGCCAAGACGCTCGAGTACACCAAGACCCGCGAGCAATTCGGTGTGGCGATCGGTTCCTATCAGGCCCTGCAACATCGCATGGTCGACACGATGATGGCTTACGAGCAAAGTAAATCGCTACTATTCAAAGCGTTGTGCGAATACAAGCAGGACCCGGCTATGGCGGCCGAGACGATCCATGCGCTCAAGGTCTTGATCGACCGAAATGGCAAGCATGTTTTTGGTGAAGCTATTCAAATGCATGGCGGTATGGGTATGACCGATGAGCTCGATATAGGCCACTATGCCAAGCGATTGATGATGATCAATACTACCTTCGGTGACGCCACCTATCACCGGAATCGTTACATCGAAACCGCCTTCGCGGCCTGAATATGGAACTCCGCGATAAAGTCGTCGTCGTCACCGGGGGTGCAAGCGGTATTGGCACGGGTTTGTGCCATCGCTTCCGCGAAGAGGGTGTGCGCGGGCTGGTTATCGCGGATCTCAACGGCGAGGCAGCGGCCGATCTCGCCACCCAGTTGGATGCCAGACACTGCGCGCTGGACGTGCGCGACGAGGCAGCCATCGCGGCGATGGTAGCGGAGACCGAAGCTGAATTTGGCCAGATAGATCTGTTTTGCTCCAATGCGGGCATTCTGAACCTTGATGATGGCGCGTTTTGGGCTACCTCAAGCCCTAACGATGTCTGGCAGCGCAATTGGGAAGTTCATGTGATGGCGCATATCTACGCTGCGCGCGCTTGTCTCCCCGGCATGATCAAACGGGGAGAGGGCTATTTTCTGCACACCGTTTCAGCCGCGGGCCTGCTGAGCCAGCCCTACACTGCCGCCTACGCTACCACCAAACACGCGGCCATTGGGTTTGCAGAGTCGCTCGCGATTAGCCATGGTGATGACGGGATCAAAGTGAGCTGCCTGTGCCCGCAAGCGGTGGACACCGCTATGCTGGGTGGAACAGATGGCGGCGCCGCGGGGCTCGATGGTGTTCTCAGTCCTGCTCAAGTCGCCGACGCTGTAGTGGAGGGTCTGCGCACCGAATCTTTCCTGATTCTGCCCCATGAACAAGTCCATCAGTACCACCTCAACAAAGCGCAGAACTACGACCGTTGGATTGGCGGGATGAGGAAATTGCGCAGGAACATACGCCCACCTACACTGTCCTGACTCACCAGCAGAGGCCTCAATTGGACAGACAGCAGCGCTTCGCCCGCATCATTCTCAACGGGTTTTACGCCTACTTTACAGAGTTTGAAAACATCACTCTGGCTGCTCGCATTCGCTTCGAGCAGGCGGAATGGTCGACGATGCAGGATGCATCGAGTCGTCGTATCGATATCTACAAAGAGACCGTGATGAGGACACTCGAGGTCGTGCGCCATATCGCGGGGGATGCAGTAGATGATTTGACGTTCTGGGCGGACACGCGTCGCATATACGCGGGGTTGGTTCAGGGGATGACCAACTTTGAGATAGCCGAAACTTTCTACAACTCAATATTCAATTCTCATTTTGGACATCGTTCGATTCGCGACGATTACGCCTTTGTGTTTTCGCCCCAGGGCGACGTGCCGCCCGTCGATATGAGCAAGGTGGTGAAACGATATACCGCTGGAGAGTCGTTACAGGACGTATTCACCCGGGTACTCGAGGACTACTCGTTCAGTGTTCCTTATGAGGACCTTAAGAGGGATGTTTTGTGCATTTGCTCTGCGATCGATCGGCATCTTGCTCCGCGTTTTGATGTGAGCCGGCGGGGGCTGGAGCTACAGATACTCGAGCATCACTTCTTTCGCAATAAGGCCAGCTACATTGTAGGAAGGTTCTATGTAGAGGGAGATCAGATGCCCTTTATTCTGCCGATTCTCCACAACGACTCCACAGAGAGCCCGGCGGTGTTTGTCGACGCCTTTCTGTTTGGCCCGGATCAGGTCAGTCTGCTGTTCTCGTTCACCCGTAGCTATTTTATGGTGGATGCGTCGATTCCCTCCCAGTATGTGCTTTTCCTGCAGCAGCTGATGCCGAAGAAGGAAATCTCCGAGATTTACAGTTCGATCGGTCATTTCAGGCACGGCAAAACGTATTTCTATCGCACGTCTACTCGCCACATCCGATCGACCGAAGACCAATTCATCGTAGCGCCCGGGATTAAAGGAATGGTCATGGCGGTCTTTACGCTGCCCTCGTACGAGTACGTCTTCAAGATCATTAAAGACCGCTTTACACCGCCAAAAGAGGTGACCCACCAGATTGTGAAGGACAAATATCACTTGGTGAAACGGTGGGACAGGGCTGGGCGGATGGCGGACACTCAGGAATTCAATAATCTGGTTTTTGACGCCAGCCGTTTTTCCGATGAGCTGATGGAAGAATTGAATGCAACCTGTCCCTCCCAGCTCCGTATCAACGGGCGGGCGCTGATCATCAAACATTGCTATGTCGAGCGCAGGATGAATCCCCTCAACCTCTACCTTCAGGACGCGGATGACGACGAAGTGAATGAAGTGATGAACGATTACGGCAACGCTATCAAGCAATTGGCGGCGGCCAATATTTTTCCGGGAGATATGTTGCTGAAAAACTTTGGAGTGACGCGACATGGTCGGGTCGTATTTTACGATTATGACGAGATCGAGCCCTTACTGGATTGCAACTTCAGACGGATTCCACCGCCGCGCGACGAGATGGATGAAATGTCTGATCAGCCCTGGTACTCGGTAGGGCCTAAAGACATTTTCCCAGAGGAATTTCGGCTGTTTTTCTCCGGAAATGCCCGGGCTCGTGCCGCGTTCGACGCGCAGCACGCTGACCTATACGATGCAGACTTTTGGGTGCGGCTGCAGGACAAATTGCGCGATGGGTTTGTGGAGGATTTTTATCCTTATCCCCAGCGAGTGCGATTTTCACGAAGACAGGAATCGGTGTAGTCATGGCATCTCTTTATCTCATTAGGCACGGTCAGGCCTCCTTTGGGAGTGATCACTACGATCAACTCTCTACTCTGGGGCAGCGTCAGGCAGACGTGTCGGGCCAATTCTTCGCCGACATCGGCCTGCAGTTTTCTCAGGCAGCCAGTGGCGATCTGTCGCGGCAGCGTGAGACGGGAGAGCGCATACTCGCGAGTCAGCGGGTACCACCCACTTTACATATTGATCCGCGCTTGAACGAAGTTGACAACGAGGGGCAGATAGCGGGGCTGCTTCCCATGCTCTGCGAGCGTAACCCCGAGCTGGCCGAGCGCGTCGCGGCATCGAAAACCGACAGCAAGCAGTACCAGAAAATCATTCAGGCTGTCTTCACCGCTTGGGTGTCGCCCGATTGCCCTGATCTACCCGATACCCCATCGTGGACAGATTATCTCGCGGGGGTGCGTGGTGCGCTTGAAGATGCCATGTCGCGCGCGGAGGGAGGCACTGATACGGCAATCTTTACGTCCGGTGGCACAATCGCTACGGCAGTGAGTTGGGTTCTGGGAGTGCGTCACGATCAGATATACGGTTTTTACGAGCCAGTTTTTAATTGTTCGATCACCCGTCTCATTTTTTCACGAGGCCGAATTTCGCTGTCGAATTTTAATGATACGGCCCACTTGCAGCTCCTGAGCCGGCAATTGGGAGAGGAATTGGTCACCTACCGGTGACGGAGAGAGCGTGACCGAAATTTGGTTGGTACGTCACGGCGAGGCCGCAGCCGCTTTTGATCAGGACACCGACCCTTCGCTGTCCGCGAAGGGTCGAGCGCAGGCCGAGCGAGCTGCGCTCGCATTGCAGAGTTGCGTGGAGACGGGAGCCCGGCTGTTAACGAGTCCAAAGCGCAGAGCCATCGAGACGGCGGAACCTTTTGCGAGGCTGCGCGGTTCAGATCTGGCGATCGACCCACGATTTATCGAGCTCCCATCCCCGGAAGGTCTGGCGTCGCGGGGCAGGTGGATAAAACAGGCGCTGGCGTCCCGGTGGGGGGATCTGCCACCTCCAGTGCAGGCGTGGCGCGAAAGCCTGGAAGATGCTTTGGGGTCTCTTGTTACGCCGACGGTGGTATTTACGCATTTTCTCGTAATCAATAGCGTTGCTGCGCGAATCAGCGGTGACGATCAGGTCATGCAGTGCCTGCCTGCCAATGCGTCTATCCATCATCTGAGGATTGATGACAGCGGCTGGCAGTGGTGCGCGCGGGGCGAGATGCTCGAAAGCGTCGTGAATTAATCCCGCCTCAGTCGCATCAGCGATTCCTGAGCGGTCGAAGCAAGTAGCGTCCCATCCTGAGCCCATAAAAATCCTCTACTGAATCCGCGCCCGCCACCCGCTCTGGGTGTATCGCAGTCGTAGAGAACCCAATCATCCATTTTTCCCGCCCGATGGAACCAGATGGCATGATCAAGACTGGCTGCCATAAAGGATTTAAAGGGATTGTCATAGGGTTGTGGGTAAAAAACGGTGCTGAGCAGAGAGTAGTCAGAGATCATCACCAATGCAGCCTGATGAACCGATCTGTCGTCGGGGAGCGGTCCGATGGCGCGAAACCAGGACCGGCCAATAGGAGGCTGCTGCTCGGCTGAATACCGTGTGACGCGTTGTCGCTCAATGTGGTACAGATCAATGAGATTCGGGTCGCCCGCTTTGGTCGTCAGGCCGAGGAATCCAGACAGATCGTCCGCCTCCGAGCGCGGTGCGCTGACCTTCGGCATGACAAAGCTGTGCTCGACCCCCTCTTCGTGCACATGGTAGCTGATAGAGGTGTTGAAGATCGCTTCTCCGCGCTGGCGAGCTACGACCCGTCGCGTGCAAAACGACCTGCCGTCCCGAATGGGATCCACCTCGAATTCAATCGGGATCTCGGGGTTGCCCGCCCTGAGAAAGTAGGCATGCAAGCTGTGTGCCTCGAGCGCTTCGGTCACTGTGTGGTTTGCTGCCATCAGGCATTGGGCGACAACCTGTCCTCCGAAAATCCGTTGCTGGGGAAGCAGGCTGTCTCCTGTAAAGACCAGCTCGTCGGTTCGGCGCGGAGCAATCTGGGCAAGTACGTCGGTAAAGCGAGTCAAGCGATGTTCCTTTTCTGTGGAATAGGCTGGGCTGTCACTGAGCTCAGTGAGTGAGCCCGTGGAAAAAAATGGAAAAATAATCAGAAGCGCCCTGATCAATTGATTCAATGGCCTGCCATTCATTGAGGTCCATCGACGCGTTCAACGCCCCCGTCAACAGCTGAATAACGATTTGAGGAGGTAGATCCCTGAACTGCTCTCGCGCTACCGCCTCGGTCACATAGGCTTCTAGTTTGGCGTGGACGTCTCCCAGCCGAGAGAGCAGCCGTTGCCTAACAGGAGAGGGTAACGCCGTGATCGCGTTAAAGTGGACGAGCGGCCCCTGATCGGTATTTTGCAACGCAAAGATCTGCCTGCACGCGGCTTCCAATTTGGCTGCCGGTTGCAGGTCCAATTGTTCTATGCCGTTGGTTACGCGCTCCAATTGGTCGAGGGTGTAGTCAAAACACTGGGTGAGCAGGGCCTCTTTATTGGCGAAATGGTAATAAAAAGCGCCCTTGGATACGCGCAGCTGCTCAGCAATTTCATCGAGTGAGGTCCCGCTGAAGCCCTTCTGATTGAAGCATCTTGTTCCGGCCTTGAGAAATGCTTCCTGCTTGAGCCGGTTTTGTGCCTCCCGATCGAAAGCTTCATCTTCCGCGGGAAAAGCGCTAACCGAGGAAGCCATATCGGACTGGCTTACATCCGGCGATAGCAGTAACCCATGGGTGAATAACTCTCGCAGCACCTGAACGGAGCGATATGCCTCCTCCCGCGGCATCTCATAGAGCCAATAAAAGGACCAGTCCATCGCGCCAATCATCGCTCTGATAGTGGCCACAGGATTGCAGGCTCTGATCTCTCCGATCTTGATGCCCGACGTGATGAGATCAATCAGGCGCTTCAGCAGCCTTCGGTACTCTGCCTCCAATACGGTGCGGTGTTCAGCGTTGAGCGCTGCGACTTCAAGCGGTGCGGCATAAAAATCGCCTTGTCCATCGAGTGATCGCAGTGTGGTCCCGACTTGGCTCTCTAGGAACATCAGCAGGCAGTCGAGGGGTGAGGTGGTGTGTTGATCAGCGTAGTCAAGTTGCGCATGAGCCTGACGCATGTTGGCGTCGTAGCACTGGTAAATCAGATCCTCTTTGGTTGCGACGTAATAGTACAGACT
>Ga0181566_10002817_pt1 | contig 14223 bp, 9 predicted proteins | sample 101ome_15_FD_133762 | JGI IMG/M metagenome (GOLD analysis project Ga0181566, IMG submission 133762) | Coastal salt marsh microbial communities from the Groves Creek Marsh, Skidaway Island, Georgia - 101402AT metaG (megahit assembly) | ecosystem: Environmental > Aquatic > Marine > Intertidal zone... | reverse complement strand
GCTTTCCGAATCCAAAGGAAGGACAAATGCCAAGTCAAGATCCTCATCTTTCAGCAAAACTTTTGCAGGGATTTCGGTTCCATCTGGTTTCAAGATTAAGACCTCCGTGTAGTTGACTTGTACGGAAGCGGAACTGGTACGAAGTCGAGACATGATTTTACTCTTCGGATCAATTGAAGTAAGAGAAAGAACCGTGAGTCCATCTTTGGCGATGACCGTCCCCAATGCCTCAAGTTTCTGCTCCTGCGATGGCAAACTGCGCCCTCCTGCACTCACATCGATCTTCATGGTCAGTGATAGCCAGGTTACACAGTTCGACTTATTCGCAAGTAGATCTTTCCAAACTGCCTTTTCACTGGCATCTATGGCTTTGACTCCTGTGGTTAATACGAAGCATCCAAAAAAACAAAATAGTTTAAATTTCATTTTAGCTTTTATCCCAGTCTGGTTGAACTTCAAGGTACATTGTGTGAATGCCTCGTCGCACGAAAAAGATGATTTTTTCTTTTTGGGCAGTTATCTGTTTTTCAATCATTTCCTTATACTCTTCTATACTTTTGATCGGTTGTTTTTCGATCTCCAGCAGAAAGTCACCTTGTCGCAGACCAGAGAGAGCCGCCCATCCTGCAGGTTCTACATTATCAACGATGATTCCTGCATGATTATCGGATAGGCGTGCGTTGACACGATCTGCAAAGGATATTTCACGCAAGCTGAATTCAAAAGTTTCATCCTTCAACTTAGGTAGTTCGTTGGAAGGTGGCGGGCGTTTCGTCAGAGAAATATTTAAATCCAATGGTTTTCCTTCCCTTAACCCCGACAACGAAATAGATGCGTCAGTCTTATACTGTTTGATCATGTTACTAAACACTTCAGCATCTTCAGGACGACTTGCTGTGATAATTTGACCGTCCACCCGAAAAAGAAGGTCTCCTGCCTGCAATCCTCCATCTTGGGCGGGTGTATCAGGGAAAACTTGAGCAACCCGAATACCTCGTGTGCTTGAAGGCAATCCTAATGCGTGGGATAACTCCTTAGTCAGAACCTGTGTGGAAATACCCAGCCATGGTTTCCATGCTTCAAGTGGTTGGTTTTCATCCGGTTCAGGGCCGATTTTAATGACGGTTAAGTATTGAGCTAAGTTTCTTTCAAATTTCACCAAGGTAGATACGGGTTTATTTTTTCCTCGGGTTATTTTTCGTGTCAGATCCAGTAATTCTTTAACATTTCTGATCGATTCCCCTTTCACCATTGTTATCACATCTCCCGGCATCATTGCGGGTTTAGCACTGAAGGAAGGTCCACCTCTGCCTACGGAGTGAACTTGCACGCCATCGGAGTTTTCCCTTCTCGCTTCCAGCGAAGACATTAAGGTGAAATTGCGGACTGTGATTCCCCAACTATTTAATTCCTCTTCTTTTGAAAAGGCAGCCTCTCGATGCTGTGCAGAGAGATGCCAAGTTTGTTTTATTCCATTTCTAAATCCATCTATCTTAATTTTTTCCCCGGGTTTTACACTGGAAGACAATTGATTGAATAAGGGGAGATCTTCGGGGATTTGGGCATCTACTCGATGTCCATTGTATTTGACAATGCGATCTCCGGGTAGAAACCCCGCTTTTTCCCCCGGAGAGTCTTTGATGATCCCGGCAATGATTATCCCTTTTTTTTGTTCTTCAAAAACCGGTTGGCACTCCAGTCCGGTCCATGAACGAGTGATGAAGCCATGTTCGGTAAGTTCATCGGCAATCTTTTTCGCTAAATTGGAGGGGATAGCCCCGCCTAAGCTTCCGATACCGACTTCATTGATTCCTATAATTCGACCTTTTATATCGACCAACGGACCACCACTATTTCCAGGGAAAATAATCGCATCGTGACCGAGCCAACGGACTAATTCCCCCACATTTTCGCCATCAAGGCGAAAACTTCCCCTGAATGGAGATATCATTGCTAAGTTAGAAACAATACCACGTGTGATAGATTGAGAAAGTCCTGCGGGGCTGCCCATTGCATAACAAATATCTCCTACTTTTACTTCGTCTGAGTTTCCAAATTTAGCAACCTTGAGATTGGCGGCTAGATTTTTTCTTTCTTCCAATCTTAATTTGAGCACGGCCAAATCAGTCATGGCATCAGCACCAACTAAATCAGCCATAATTTCTTCGCCATTGTAAAGGCGGCATGTCAGTCGGGTTGCTTTTCCCGCAACATGATGGTTGGTGATGACAATTCCTTCTTTGTTAATGATTACTCCACTTCCGGTGGATCTGGATTTCATCATTCTTCCGCCGGAACCTTTTTCTGAAATGACTTCAATACGGACAATCGCCTTGTATACTTCACTCAGAGAGTGATTATCCTCAATGTTTTCTGCGGATGAGGTGAAATTGCAGATAAAAAAAGAGACGGTGATAAGGGAAAATAAACTATTTGTGACTATCTTGAACATACATTTACTGCGTCGGAAGAGTTGGCTTTAGTTTGACTAAACAAAATTGAATTAGCATGACAAAGGAAGTAATTAGCATATGTTTAGTTTAGGCAAATCAATCTAAAACCCATTACATTCATTAAAAATTGATTATTTTTTCGGAAAAGCAGAAAAAGTTTCTCGGCTTTGTCTCATGTAGTGCAGGTGTGGTGCTTCTAGGTGCTCTTCTAACCCTGATTGTTTACTTATTAAACTTGGCGTTTGATCTGTTTGGTGGGGTATTTTGGTCTCTGGCAATTTCTGCAATGCTGGCCATTCTTCTTCGCCCTGTCATTTATTTTTTCGAAGAGAAGTTAAAGCTCAAAAGGATTCAGGCAATCTTGGCACTCTATCTGATTGTGTTATTATTTCTTTCCTCAATATTTTGGTTTTTTGGAGGTAAGATTCTTCATCAAACCAAGGAAATTGCAGGTTCAGTTCGTGAATGGCCGACTTTATTGGAAGAAAAAGCGGAGGATAAATTGCCCGCAGATTTATGGCAGGGCATCTCGAGTCATGTTGATGCTTTCAAGGAATATTGGACCGGTTTGGTTGGAAAGAGAGATCATTCAGAATTTCAGAAACTTACCCTGTCACAACAAAAAATTCTTTCTGGATTAAGTCCGGATGATTTGGATGTTTGGTCTGAGTTTGATCCCTCAGAAAAAAGTGCTTTTCTTGCACTGGAAAACAATCAGTCACGGCTTGATTTTTTCGATAGAAAAAAGTTGGAAATGCAAAATAGAGTGGTTGAATCTATCGGGAATCAAAGTGAAAGACTTGCTCAAAAATCTGCTGAGGTTTTAAAATCGGCATGGTCTGCAATCATCGATCTCTTTGCCAAGATTACTTATCTGGCGGTGATCCCGATTTACTTATTTTATTTTTTAGGAACAAACCGAAATTTGATTGATGATTTGGAGAAAGAATTATCATTTTTATCACAATCTATACGTGAAGACCTGATTTTCCTTCTTAAAGAGTTTGTGGGGATCATGGTGGCTTTCTTTCGAGGGCAACTCCTTATTGGTATGATTATGGGAATAGGGTATGCGATTGGATTTAGTATCAGTGGTTTGAAGTTTGGTATTACTTTAGGAATATTTTTTGGTTTGCTTAATGTGGTTCCTTACCTTGGTTCAATTATCGGGATAAGCACCGCTTTGGTCCTTGCCTATTTACAGCCCGGAGGCATCGCCGATGGGGGAGGTTTTGGGATTTTGATTGGGTGTGGCATCACCTTTTCCATCGTTCAATTATTTGAGAGTTATTTTTTGACTCCTAAAATTATGGGTGAACAAACTGGTCTTCATCCAGTAGTTGTGATCGTTTCGATCTTTTTTTGGGGAACTGCTCTGGGCGGCATTCTTGGGATGATTTTCGGAATTCCGCTTACGGCCTTTCTCATCATTCTTTGGAGATTACTCTGTAAAAAATATTTTCGATCCGCCATTTGTTAATATTTAGGTGGGCGGAACTCATTCCATAAATGACATCGGGAATGAAGCCTTACAGTTTTATGAAGTCATAATGTGAGCAACATAACCTTGAAAGCATCAAGGTAGAGTGCGTGAATAAAATAATAATTATCCATGTCTTCCAAAGATAAAGATTTTGTTCATTTACATGTCCACTCAGACTTTAGTCTGCTCGATGGCTGTTGTCGCATGGATCGCTTAATGGATCGTGCCGTGGAACTAGGGATGTCCGCGATGGCTCTCACGGATCACGGTAATCTTTTCGGGACCATCAATTTCATCAAACAAGCTGAGAAGCGCGGGATCAAACCGATCATCGGATGTGAAGGTTACATGGTAACAGACCATAAGAATGATGAGAAACCGGGTCGTGAAAATCATAAATCCTACCATTTGGGTATGCTGGCAAAGGATTATGAGGGTTATCAGAATCTTTCCAAAGTAGTCTCTGATGCTCATGTGGACGGTTTTTACTATCGTCCACGCACTGATTTGGAGACCTTGGCCGAGCATTCAAAAGGATTGATCGCGTTTACCGGATGCATGCAGGGCTGGGTGCCGCAAATGATTTTGCGGGGAAAAGAGGGTGAGGCAGAGAAAGCAATGGGTCAGATGATTGATATTTTCGGGAAGGAAAATTATTTTGTCGAACTTCATAATCATGGCATTGAAGAGCAGGCCCAGTTGGTCCCAGAGCTTCTAAAGTTGGCTAAAAAATTTGATGTAAAAGTGGTTGCTTCCAATGATGTTCATTATGTCAAGGGAGACGACTGGGCTCCACATGATGCCTTGCTCTGTATTCAAACTGGTTCAAAGCTCGATGACCCGAACCGGATGCGCTACGAAGCCCGCGAATTTTATCTGAAGTCGAGGGAAGAGATGGAGGATCTTTTCAGGGAGGCTCCTGAGTCAATCACCAACACCTTTGCAGTGGCAGAGATGTGTGATGTCAAATTGCCATTTGGTGAAAATAACTATCCAGTTTTTACGATGCCCCCGGAGATTACATCGCAAGTGGCGGATAATGAGGCATACCTTAAACATCAGTGTATTGAGGGAATGCAAACTCGTTATGATAAGACTTATTTGCCCGATGAGCAAAGAGAGTCAGAATCTACAGAGATTGTCAGGGAATTAAGTGAGCGTTTAGATTATGAGTTGGGGGTTATTTCCAAAACCGGGTTTAATGATTACTTTTTGATTGTTGCTGATTTCATGAGATGGGCTCGTGATCAGGAAATTCCTGTCGGGCCTGGTCGTGGATCGGGTGCCGGTTGTCTTGTTGCGTATCTTTTGGGTATAACAGATATTGACCCTTTGAGATTTGGTTTGCTTTTCGAAAGGTTTCTTAATCCAGAGAGGGTATCGCCCCCGGATTTTGATATTGATTTTTGCATGCGTCGTAGAGGCGAAGTCATTGATTATGTCCGTGATAAGTATGGTCGTGATTGTGTGGCAAATATTATCACATTTGGCACATTTGGAGCTAAAATGGTGATGCGGGATGTGGCCCGTGTTCGTGATTTACCATATGCTGAAGCGGATAAGTTGGCCAAGATGGTTCCAGATGACCTTAATATTTCCTTGGACGATGCGATCGAGAAGAGTCCGGAATTTAAGAAGGAGTATGAAAATAATCCGATTGCAAAACAGATTATCGATACAGGAAAAGTGATCGAAGGTATGGTCCGCAATGTGGGAACCCATGCGGCAGGAGTAATTATTGCGGACAGGCCTCTCAAAGAATTAGTCCCCCTTACCACGCAGGACGGTATCCTTACCACCCAATACCCCAAAGATCCAGTTGAAGAGTTGGGACTACTCAAGATGGACTTTTTGGGACTGAAAACTCTTACTGTTATTTCGGAAGCTGAAAACCATATAAGAAAGAAAAACGGATTATCTGAATTTAGGGTTACAGCGGCACCGCTTGACGACAATCCAACTTTTAAACTCTTAAACGAGGCTCGTACAATTGGTGTTTTCCAATTGGAATCGGATGGAATGCGCCGGTTGTGCCGGCAAATGACAATTTCAAATGTGGACGAGATTATTGCACTGATTGCACTCTACCGTCCAGGACCCATGGAGTGGATCCCAGATTATATCAAGGGGAAGGAAGACCCCTCTACCATCAAGTTTCCCCATCCTTTGCTGGAAGATGTCTGTGCTGAGACTTATGGCGTTATGGTATATCAGGAACAGGTAATGGAAGCAGCACGAAGGATTGCCGGATATACACTTGGAGGGGCTGATATTCTAAGAAGGGCAATGGGTAAGAAAAAGCCTGAGGAGATGGCTAAGCAACGAAAGATTTTCGTTCAGGGTGCAAAGGAGACTAATGAAATCGAAGCTAAAAAAGCCAATGAAATCTTTGACATATTAGAAAAGTTTGCGGGTTATGGATTTAATAAATCTCATTCAGCGGCTTACGGGATTATCAGTTATCAGACTGCTTATCTGAAAGCGAACCATCCAGTCGATTTTATGGCTGGGGTTCTTGCATGTGAGCTGGGGAATTCAGATAAGCTTTCTCATTTCATAAGCGAGTGTGCAGAGATGGGGATCTCCGTGCTAGGGCCTGATGTCAATGAGTCGGGTGAGAATTTTACTCCGCTGAAATCAGATAATGATAATCTCGGTTCCATTCGCTTTGGCCTTTCTGCGGTCAAGGGAGTGGGTGATGTGGCTGGAAAAATTATCGTAGAGGAGAGAACCCAAAATGGTCCTTTCGGAAGTTTCACCGATCTGGTCGAAAGAGTGGATGGCAAATCGGTGAACAAGCGTGTTCTCGAATGCTTGGTTAAGTCCGGAGGTTTTGATGCTCTTGAAGGTAATCGTGCTGCACTGCTTGCAGACTTGGATAGGGCGATGGGAGAAGCCCAACTGCGACGCAAGGACCGAGAGGCAGGTCAATCAAACCTTTTTGATTTAATGGGAGGAAGTGATGATAATAATTCCGAAGCAATCGATGATTTTTCTCCTGCTCAATCATTACCAGATATTCCAGAGATGGAGGAGTTGGAAAAACTTAAGCTGGAAAAAGAACTTCTTGGTTTCTTTTTGTCAGGCCACCCCATAGATACCCTTGGTGGACTTGGACCACTCTTTGATACCATTGAGCAAAAAGATTTAGATGATTTGCAGGGTAAACAAGCCTTTCGTCTTTGTGGCGTAGTATCTGAAATTGAAAGAAGGTACACCAAGAAAGATGCGAAGCCATGGGCTCGCTTTACTTTGCTTGCCAAAGAGAAGGATTTCTCCTTTCCTATGTTTCCGGAAGCTTATGAGCAGTATGGAATGAAACTGGAAGAAGGGGCAATCATGGTGGTAGAGGGCGTGGCATCTAATCGAGATGGCGAGGTGCGTACAAATGCGAATACGGTTTTACCAATTGATCAAGCCCTTTCAAAATGGGTGGAGGAAGTTACATGGCTCATCGATCCGGATCATCAAGATGCATTAATTTTTGCCAAAGAATTGTTTGCACACGGAGAAAAAGGATTTGGCGGTGCACTAATCCGTTTAGGAATTGCCGGTAATGGTGAAGATGCCGGATTAGTTGCGGAAGCAGATGATCGATTTCGAATGAAATTAACCGTGCAGGCTTTTAAAGAATGGCGATCGAAAGAGTCTGTTCGAGCTGCTCGGGTTAAAATTTCCGAGCCAGAATTACCCCCAGAGCGAAAATATGGTAGGCGACAAGGATAATTTATTCATACTTGACCGATTCAATTAGAGTGATATTTTTAAAAAGCTTATGACGATTGAAATCAAATTACGTAAGGGTGAACCCATGGATCGTGCCATCCGCCGGATGAAGAAGCGTCTTGACCGCGAAGGTGTTATCCGTGATGTGCGAGCTAAGCGTTACTTCAAGAAGCCCTCTGATAAAAAAAGAGAAGCTAGGAAAGTAGCGGCTTTCACCCAAATGCTTCGTACGCGATACGAAAAAATGTAATACTCTCCCCTGAAGGGGATTTTCTAATTTTTCTCGTCAACCATGTGTTGAGATTGTTAGCTTTTAAGTATGTCTCAACTCTCTAAGAGAAACGCAGTCAGTCTGCGACGCGAATGGCGGCTCTTCGATCAGGAAAGAGGAAGTGCCGAATTGTACCTCAAACTATGCAATCGCATGATTGAGGTTGGAGAATTTCTTCTCGCCCATGATGTGGCTCGTGCCGGCTTGGACAGGCATAAAAATCATCAAGAGTTAAGCCAACGTGGCGCTCATGCCTTATGCAAGGCGGGTTCTCCTAAATTGGCAACTCATCTACTCGAAGAGTTAGTAGCTTGCGGTGGTCGAGATGTCGAAACGCAAAGCCTTCTTGCCAGTGCTTACAAAGATCTATGCGAGTATTCGACGACTGAAGAGAGTAAGTTTAGGTATGCTGACCTGGCAATTGCCCGTTACGAAGAAGCCTACAATGCTCAAATCCAAAAAAGTAGCGGCAAGGTTGATGACTTGGAAAAACAGTATTATCCATGCATTAATGTGGCTTTCATGCATTTCATGTTTCATCACTTCGATGAAGCTAATGTATATGCTAAAAAGGCCCGTGAGATTTGTCTTCAATTACGAAAGAAGGGAAGGGATTCTTATTGGATCGCAGCAACCGAAGCTGAAGCCTCTTTAATTCTGGGACAGGTGGAAGCCGCCTGTGAAAGTTATGAATCGGCCTTTAAACGTGAAGATGCCCAGCCATCATCTATTGCAAGTACGCGTAAACAGGCACTACAAATAGCCGGGATGTTTGAGGACGAGTCAATTCGTGAACGAATGGAAGAGGCTTTTCCATTGCTCGGGATCGTGGCTTGTTCAGGGCATGTTATTGATAACCCGGGACGATCCAAAAGGTTCCCTCCTGAGGCTGAATCAATTGCCAAAGAAAAAATTGATCAAGCCTTGGAGAGATTGGGAGCCCGTTGTGGCTACAGCTCCGCAGCTTGCGGGACGGACATTTTATTTTTGGAAGCAATGGCTGAACGTGGTGGTGAAACCCATGTGTTCCTTCCATTCGCAAAGGATGAATTTATCGAAACAAGCGTGCGAAGAGCTGGAGGTAATTGGGTTGCCAGATTCGAGAAAGTTTTAGATCACGCTACATCCGTTCACTATGTAACGAGTGAGGGGTATTATGGAGATGATTCTCTTTTTACTTTTTGTAATCAAGTGATGCTCGGCTTTGCCGCGATGCGTGGTCGAGGTCTTGATGAAGATCCGAACCTCCTTGTTATTTGGGATGGTCAACCTGGTTCGACTGGTGGTACAGGCGAACTTGTGGATGCATGGCGATCTGAATTTAATGAGCCTGAAATTATTGATCCGGTGGAAATTCTGGACATGGCTGGTGAACCGGAGCCCGTGCGGTTTCATTCAGGAGAAACGCGTCCCCATTTAATTCCCACTTTTGGAGATCCTTCGATTTCTTTTCGTTCAGTTAAAATTATGCTTTTTGCCGATGTAAAAGCATTTACTGGTCTTATCGAAGCAAAAACAGGAGAGTTTGTGGAAGCTTTTCACGGAGGAATTGCGAGATTGATAGATAAGCTTTCGAACCGCCCGGTCTTTCTAAATACCTGGGGCGATAGTTTTTTTGCGGTTTTCGAGTCTACTGATGACGCTTTGAAACTTGCTTTGGATATAAGAGATTATTTCAATAAAAAAGATTGGTCTGAGTTTTTAATAGATGGAGATATGGAAGTGAGGATATCTATGCATGCGGGCCCCGTTTATGAAGAGTTTGATCCCATATTGAAAAAAAGAAATTTTTTCGGGCGTCATGTAAACCAAGCCGCCAGGATCGAACCGATCGTTTTGCCTGGGTCAGTTTTTGTATCTGAGACTGTTGCCGCATTAATCGCTTTTGGACATGAGGAATTTGACTTTGAATATGCCGGTAATCTCGAATTGGCAAAAGATTTTGGTTCATATCCTATTTATATGCTTCAAAGAAGAGGATATTCCGGGGAAATCGAAACATGAATGAGGAAAGTGTTTTAGGCGACCATATCAGTGAGCCATTTGAATCTTATGTGGGGCAGGACCCTTACATCTTCATCAGCTATGCACATCGTGATAAGGAAGTCGTCTACCAATGCTTGGATTATCTTAATAATCAAAACATAAATATATGGTATGATGAAGGGATTCCTCCATCAGCAGAGTGGGTCGAAGAAATTGCTCAGGCAATCAAGACCTCCTCATTATTTGTTCTGTTCATGTCGCCTCATGCTCTTGCTTCACGGTATGTAATTAACGAGATAAATTATGCTGTCAGCCTCAACAAAAATATTTTAACAATTTATCTAGAGGAGACGATGCTTTCGGAAGGATTGTCTTTATGTCTTCAACCTTTTCAGTCTCTGGAAACATCCTTACAAGATTGGCAGTCCAAAGCCTCTGAGGCTATTAAGTCACAGATTATACAGGTTAACTCGGATAACTTGATTGAGTTTGATTCAGATTCTTCAGTACTCGCATCAACAGTTAACTTAGGAGATAAATTGTGGGAGATGTGGGGCAAAGCGATGACCAGTCAAAACAGTCGCTATGTAAAGAACCATGGTCTTACTGAAGTATCCTTTGATTCCAATAAAGATAAATCTTATAGGCATTTAGATGAATCTTCAGGTAAGAGGGTAAAACCAGGGAAAAATGATAAAACTTTTTCCGGTAGAACCCGGCACCCCTGGGCAATTAATGTTAATGTTAAAGAAACAGAAAATCCAGAGCTTGAAGAAAAATCTTTTGAAGATGAAAATGCTGGCTCTATGATTTGGATTCCTCCCGGAGAAATTTCTATCTGGGTTCCTTATGCCGAAGAGAGTAGATTGGTTCATGTGAAAAATGGTTTTTGGATGGGAAAATTTCCGGTTACGCAGCATGTGTATCAAAGCGTAATGGGGCTTAATCCGAGTTTTAGTGATTCGCCAATGGCTGATTCGGGGAAAGATTTGCCGGTCAACAATGTTTCTTGGCTGGAGGCTGTTTCTTTCTGCAAAGCCTTAACTATTCTTGGTCGTAATACAGGAAATATGGCTAAGAATCTTGAGTTTAGACTACCCAGTGAAGTGGAATGGGAGTATGCATGCAGAGCTGGTACTGCAACAACCTATTATTTTGGAGACGATCCAAATGAGCTTCACTACCATGCCTGGTACAAGGTAAATAGTGAAAAAAGTATTCACCCGGTTGGTCAAAAATCCCCTAATCCTTGGGGGATACATGATCTTTACGGAAATGTTCGTGAATGGGTTGGTAAATCATTTGCTAATACACTCCTAAATGATAACGAGCAGGACGAATTCAGAATTAGTAGAGGAGGGGGCTACATGAAGGCAGCTTCTGAATGTAAATCATCTTCGCGTTCTACTAATTCGCTTCATCATAGATACAGGAATCTTGGATTCCGCCTGGTTTTGGCAAAATTGCCAAAGTCTGTGAAGTAAATTCAGCTTTGATTCGAGGCTTTTTGTTGTAAAAAATACTGAAAGTCTGCATCTTCATGCTTTGCCATGAACCCCGAAGCCCCCAATAAAACCAAAGAGGAAACGCCAATGGACGGAAGTGATCAGGTAGCTGTTCGCCAAGCCAAGCTCGATCAAATGCGTGAAGTCGGATATGACCCTTTTCGGGCCAACTGGGATCAGACCCATACTTCAGTTGAGGCAAAGGGGATGCTTCCAGAAGATCAGGAGGAAGGTCCCGAAGTTTCAGTAGCAGGGAGAATCGTCGCCTTTCGTCTTATGGGTAAGGCCACTTTTTTAAAGATTCTAGACCGCAAAGGGAAAATTCAGTCCTATGTTCGTCGAGATGAAATCGGGGAAGAAGAATACGCTGCGTTTAAGAAATTGGATTTGGGTGATTTTATTGGAATACGGGGACCCCTTTTCCGTACGAAGACCGGTGAGGTCACGGTCCGGGCAAAGGAATATAGGCTCGTTTCCAAGGCATTACGCCCACTCCCTGAGAAATGGCACGGTCTCACAGATAACGAACAAATTTACCGCCAGCGATATCTTGATCTCATTGTAAATGAAGAGTCTCGTGAAAGATTTCAGGCACGCAGCCGAATCATTCGGGAAATTCGCGAATTCTTCTGGGGTCGTGATTTTTTGGAAGTGGAAACTCCTATGTTACAATCGGTATCTGGTGGTGCTGCAGCTCGTCCTTTTCGCACTCATTTTAATGCATTGGATTGTGACTTTTCTTTGCGCATAGCACTTGAACTTCACTTGAAGAGGTTATTAATAGGCGGATTCGATCGTGTCTTTGAAGTGGGCCGGGTATTTCGTAATGAAGGTCTTTCCCGCAGGCATAATCCGGAATTTACCATGCTCGAAGCCTATCAGGCTTACACGGATTACCGGGGCATGATGGAGTTAACCCGTTCTCTCATTCAACAGGTGGCCGAGAGGGCACTAGGAAGTCTTCAGATGGAAAGAAGTGAAGGAGAGGCGATTGATTTATCAGGCGAGTGGAAAGAAGCGAAATACAAAGATTTGATCATCGAGGCCGTTGCTCGTGATGATTGGTTTGAGTTACCTAAGGAAGCTAAACTTGAGAAAACCAAATCGTTGGGGATCGAAGTGGATCCTGCACTCGAGGATTTTGAGATTACCAATGATGTTTTCGAAAAAATTATCGAACATACCTTGATTCAACCTACCTTTGTTACACATATTCCCAAGGAGCTTTGCCCCCTTGCAAAGATTACGGAAGACGATTCAACCACGATCGATGTTTTTGAACTTTGTATCAATGGGCAGGAAATTGCCCCTGCTTACTCCGAACAAAATGACCCTGCTGTCCAACGGGATGCATTTATGAAACAAGTTGGGGAAGAAACCCAAGAATTGGATGACGATTTTCTGCTCGCATTGGAGCATGGTATGCCTCCGGCAGGGGGAATGGGTCTCGGAATTGACAGATTGGTGATTTTTTTAACCAAGGCAGCTAATATTCGGGACACCATTTTATTTCCCACTCTTCGTCCTTCCTGATTTCGACATTCTATAAACGCCCGTCTTTCTCCTCGGAATGAAAAAAACAAAGGGCTTTCAAAAGGGGAATGGACCAATCGTCATTAAAGCCGTATTTTGGCGACAATCAGCTCTTACTTTATTTCTTTTAGTCTGTACTTTTGTCTTTGCCTTTATTGATTATGTCGGTCCTTTGATCAGCTGGGTGTGTACGATCCTTTTTGGGAAACTCTTTGTACTAAGTCTTTTGGATCAATTGTTGCAATGGTCCCGTCTCCGAATCGATGAGACTGGGTATGATTTAAGAACTTGGTTTAAGCGGCAAAGATACCGACATGAGGAAATCGAATCATTTACGAGCCAGACCTACCTCAACCGTGAACTTATTATTTTAAAATTGCGTCAGCAGGCACTCGAAAAATACAACCTAGAAGAATCTGAGATACCTTTTCCCTGTGCGTTTGGCAGAGCCGTCGAAGATGTTTTGACACAATTACAAAAATCTCTCGATAAGACACCAAGGAAAATTAAGTAAGTAGTAGATTAGGCTGAAGCTTCGATTGTTGGCTTACTCTTGAAACTGGGAAGGTAAGCGATTCCAATGAAGATCAATTGGCTAAGAATGAAATACATTAGTGGGTTGAATGCCTTATCCATAAATCCATACGAGTGGAGGCCTACACCCAGCATATTGGTGCCAAACCACGACCAAGCTGTTACCACATTACCAAAAATAGCAATAGCCGAAATTCCTCTGATTTTGGCAGTCCCTGACCATCTCGCATGAAGGAGAATGGCATTCCATATTACAATGAGTAGGGCACCATTTTCTTTGGCATCCCAGCCCCAAAACCGTCCCCATGATTGATCTGCCCAGATTCCCCCGAGAACAGTCCCCACTAAACTGAAAAACAATGAGAAGCATGTAATCCCATAGATCATGGCACCAAGGATACGCTGTGCATCTTTTTCAGTACCCATCAGTTTGGGGCCGTACTTGGTGGTTCCACCAAACAGAGAAAGGACCAATTTGTGGCAAACATAGGCTATACCCAAAAATCCGGCAAGGAAAGTGGTTGAGTATCCAATGGTTATAATGACCACATGGGTAGCCAACCAGAAGTTAGAATCAAGCACCGCACGCATCATTTCCATGGTGTCTCCCGTCGGATTTAACGATGAATCAAGGCTCAGGTTGTGGGCGATCACCAGGCTTCCAAACCCCACCAGTGATCCCATGGCGGATGCAACCCCGAGTCGGAGATATTTCTCCGTAAAGAAGCAAAG
>Ga0181566_10002812_pt1 | contig 14230 bp, 13 predicted proteins | sample 101ome_15_FD_133762 | JGI IMG/M metagenome (GOLD analysis project Ga0181566, IMG submission 133762) | Coastal salt marsh microbial communities from the Groves Creek Marsh, Skidaway Island, Georgia - 101402AT metaG (megahit assembly) | ecosystem: Environmental > Aquatic > Marine > Intertidal... | reverse complement strand
ATCTGTGTTTCCTATGGAGCTCTTTCTCAAATAATCGTTCTAATAATTTTGTTTCACTTCCAGATTACATTGAGCTTTATTCAGATAGATTGAGAGCTCAATACATTAATTTTATTGAATCAATTTCTTTAAATTTCTCAGGCAAAAAATTTGACTCTAAAAAACTCATTTGGAATATGTCATTGATTATGGAGAAGTCGAATTTTTCGAAATCAAAATACATATCTGACATTGTCAAAATCTTTGCATTTATAGAGCTAACAAAAGATCTCAAGATTGCAGAAATTGAAGTCATTTCTGATAATGAAAACTTAATTAACTTATTTAGGGATTGGTCAAAATTTAAAAAAATTCTTTTTCTATCTAATTGTGATAAATCTAATTTCATTACTAAAATAGGGAAAAGCATTAAAGAATCAACCTTCTTTGAATTTACTAAAGGTTTATTCTCCCTTCTTAAATACTATAGGCATAGAAACAGGCTAAAACAATTAACCAAGACTAATGCAAATAGGCAAGTTTATGATGCAACAATTGTTAGTTATATTACAAACTTAGATGACTTTTCACAATCCTTAGATGATGCTATAAGTCGCTATTGGGGAGAGTTCTATAAAAATCTTAAGAAAGAAAAAAGAAAAATTCTTTGGATTTTTTTGTTATCGGGGAATATTAACAAATCAGTTATTCAGAAATTTTTAGACAAAGAGCACTTTGACGGAATAGACACTAGTCACTTTGAATATCAGTTTATTGATTCATTTCTTTCTTTAAAGTTGTTATTTAAAGTGATTCTGGAATATATTTATACCTCATTTACTAATCTCATCTTCAAGAAAGGTAATCTTTTTTATAAATACAATTTTGATTTATGGAGATTCTATCAACAAGACTGGAATTCCTCACTACATGGCTCTTGTCTGGCAAACAATATTTTATATAAGAATTTATTTCTAACTTTATTCAGCAATAAACAAATTTTTGGTAATGTAATATATCCCCTTGAAAATATTTCATGGGAATTTGCTCTAATAGATATTTGCAGAAGAAAAAATATTAAAAAAATTATAGGCTTTCCTCACACAGATATTAGATTCTGGGATCTAAGATATTTTCGAACTATTAATAAAGAAAGTCAGAAATTCTACCCAGATTTATTAATATCCACTTCTAAAAAAATTTCAGATAATTTGGTTTATTTTGGTTTTAAGAAAAAACAGCTAATCAAAATGCATCCTTTACGATTTCAGGAAATTAGCCCAAAGGTAAAAAAAGATCCTAAAAATAAAACTTCGAATAAATTGATTCTTCTAATACTTGGAGATTACGAGAAAAAAAATGATTTAATAATGTTAGAGAGATTGATAAAAAATAATAAATCTCTTTTGAGCAATAAGAAAGTTGTTTTTAAGCCGCACCCTGCCCAAAAAAATCTGAGCTATTTAAACAGTTATATTCATGGAAAATATTTTAAAATAGTCGATTTGAAGATTTCTGAGTTAATAGTTAATTGCGATATTGTTATTTCTAGTCAGTCTACAACCGCATCAATTCCCTTTGCTATGAAATCCATACCAGTAGGAATTTTTGTTGACGGTGTGGGTTTGAATTTAAGTCCATTTAAGGGAATGAATTATAAAAATCCTTTTGAAATTAAGTCTAAAGATGACTTTGACTTCTTTATGAGTAACTTTAAACAATTTAGAGAAGAGGTTGAGCTTGATTATTACAGGGAGAAAAATTGGTCAAAGCTATTAAATTAAGATTTTTTTCCTTATTTAGGCGGTATGTTTTAAGATTTTTTTCTAGTGAAATCGCTGGATGGGTTAAATACCAGAATATTGACGAAAAAAAACTTTTTACTTCTATTCCCGGTTACTACCATTATTTGTTGGATGTTGGAGCATTCAATGGGAAATTCTTTACAAAATTTTTAAAAAATTATGCCTCAGAATGTTATTTCTTTGAGCCTATAAAAGAGAACTTCTTGGAATTAACCAAGGAGATTACTCAGAGCAATCATTATCATTTATTTAACTATGCACTAGTAAATGAATCTACAGCAAAATTAAATAAAATTAGGTTGTCAAATGAATTAAATTCATCCAGTATGATCATTTCTTCTTCAGATAAAAGTTTTGAGACAGTTCGGGTAATGGGCTTTAATGATTTTTTTAATAAAAATTTATCTAATAAAGAAAATATTTTTGTCAAAATGAATATCGAGGGTGCTGAGTATGACCTTTTAGAAGATATTGATAATATCAATCTTTCAAAGATTGATGTTCTGTTAATCCAGTTCCATGATTTTGAAAAAACTCATAAAAAAAGACGCAAATTTATAGTTCGTCGTCTCTTGAATTCCGGTTTTAAGATTTATTTTGCATACCCCTTTATTTGGGAGTGTTATATCCGAGACAAAGATGTAGCTTCCAAATGAATAAAGTCATCAAAAACATATATAGAAATATGTACCTTATTCGCAAGGTAGAGGAAAAAATATCAAAACTATATCACTCTGATGTTATTAAGAGTCCTGTCCATTTATCTATAGGTCAAGAGTCAGTATCAGTTGGAGTGGGGCTAGCTTTAAGAAATAATGATGTAGTTTTTGGTACTTACAGAGGACATGCTATTTATATAGCTAAAGGAGGAAATCTAAATAAATTTATCGCAGAACTTTTCGGTAAGAAAAGTGGTTGTTCTGCTGGGAAAGGAGGTTCAATGCATCTTACTGATAAGTCTGCAGGCATAATGGGGACTTCAGCGATAGTGTCTTCTTCAATTCCCGTAGCCTTGGGATTTTCATATGCCAATATGCTCCAATCAAGTAATAATAAAGTTGTTGTATTTATTGGAGATGGAGCTCTTGAGGAAGGAGTATTTTGGGAAAGTTTAAACTTTGCATCTCTTAAAAATCTTCCAATTCTTTTTGTTTGTGAAAATAATGAATATGCAATTTTTACTCATTGGTCCAAAAGAACTTTTAAACAGAATTATTGTGAAAGAGTTAGATCTTTTGGCATCAACACTCACTCTATGGATGGGCATGATCCAGTTGAAGTGTATAAGTATGCGCAAAAAATACTAAACAAGAATCTTGATAGTGGCCCCTTCTTTCTGGAATTAAAAACTTGTAGGTGGATGGAGCATGTTGGCCCCTATGATGATTCAGATCTTAAATATAGAGATTTAAAAAAGCTGGAAAAATCTAAAAAAGAAGATTGGTTGTTGCAAGCAAAGAATTTATTAACCACAAACGAAATTGCTGATATCCAGAATAATTGTGATAAAGAGATAGCATTAGCTTTCAAATATGCTGAAGAGAGTGAATTCCCAACTAATGATGATCTTCTAGAGGGGGTTTATGCTTAAATCTGATAGAGAATTAACTTATGCTCAAGCTCTTTATGAGGCGCTTGAAAGTGAAATGAATTTAGATGAGAGAGTTTTTGTATATGGACTTGGTGTTGACGATGTTAAAGGCATGTACGGAACCACAAAAGACCTCCATTTAAAATTTTCTCCAGATAGATGTTTTGACACTCCTATTTCTGAAGACTCCATGACAGGTTTGGGAATTGGTGCAGCATTAGCGGGTTTTCGACCTGTGCATGTACACCAGCGAATGGACTTCTTGCTGTTATGCATGAATCAACTAATAAATATGGCAGCTAAGATGCATTATGTTTATGATAAAGAGTATTCTGTTCCTTTGGTAGTAAGAGCAATTATCGGTAGAAGTTGGGGGCAAGGTGCACAACATAGCCAATCTTTCCACTCTTTTTTTATGCATACACCTGGAATCAAAGTTATTGCACCAACAACACCGTATGATGCAAAAGGAGCATTGGTTGCAGCAATTAGAGATAACAATCCTGTAATTTTCTTAGAACACAGAATGTTGTATTCTAATTTAGGCTATGTACCCTCTAAACAATATGAAATTGAGTTTGGCAAAGCCAGGATACTCAGAACTGGAAGTGATGTAACAATAATAGCCATCTCTCATATGGTTGTAGAAGCTTTAAGAGCAGCTGATGAATTAGAAAGTATTGGTATATCTGCAGAGGTTATTGATCCTATTTCTTTATCACCATTTGATTTAGATACATTTTTATATTCTGTTAGAAAAACAAAACGATTAGTAGTAGTGGACCATAGTTGGCTAACTGCGGGGGCTTCATCAGAAATTATTACCCAAATATTAGAAAAACTTGATGAAAGAATTGTTTTCAGAAGAATTGGTTATGCCGAGTCTCCTTGTCCTACTACCAGACCTTTGGAAGATATTTACTATCCTTCTGGCAATTCTATTGCTAGCGCTACATATCAATTAGTCAAAGGAAAAAAGACAGGTTGGACTCCTAATGTGCCAACAGGTAATGAAATTCTTCAATTTAAAGGACCTTTTTAGAGTTTTATCATTATGACAAAAAAGAAAATATTAAATGAAATCCATAAAAATATAGAAAACTTTTACTCGTATAAGTCTGATCATTCTTTTGATTTAGAAAATCCAAGGGTGAGACTCCATGAGCCAACTTTTGCTGCCGATGAGATTAACTCTGTACTAGATGTCCTTCTCTCTTCATATGTTACTATGGGTAAGAAAGTCTCTAATTTTGAAAGGGAATTCTCTAAAGCTAATAACTTTAATCATGGAGTGATGAATAATTCAGGATCTTCTGCTAATTTATTAGCTATTGCTGCCTTAACTAATCCCGATTTTGTTGATCACATGAGTCCTGGTGATGAGGTAATTGTTCCCGCGCTTTCTTGGTCAACAACTGTTTGGCCTTTGATTCAGCATGGACTAGTGCCAGTTATTGTAGATATCGATATAGAAACTTTGAATATTAACATTGATGAAATTGAGAAAGCCATTGGGCCTAAAACGAGAGCAATAATGCCAGTTCATGTGTATGGTAATCCTTGTGATATGGAAAAACTATCATCAATTTGTAAAAGACACAACTTGTTTCTTATTGAAGACTGTTGCGAAGCCCTGGGTGCAGAATTTGATTCAAAACCAGTAGGTAGTTTTGGAGATTTAGGTACATTTAGTTTTTATTTTTCTCATCATATGACAACCCTTGAAGGCGGGATTACAGTTACTAATAATTTTGAATTATCAGAATTAATGAGAATTCTTAGGGCTCATGGCTGGATAAGAGAAGTTGAAGACAAGGAAAAATATTCTAGAATGTATCCTGATATTGATCCTAGATTCTTATTTGTCAACCTTGGTTACAATCTAAGGCCTACTGAAATTCAAGGAGCGATGGGATCTATTCAATTGCCAAAACTTCCTGGTTATGTAGAAAAAAGAAGAGAAAACACTTTTTTCTTTAATGCTCATTTAAAACAATATAAGAAATATTTTGATTTTCAAATTGAACAAAGTAATGCTCTCAGTTCATGTTTTGGATATCCTCTAATAATTAAAAATGACGCCCCTTTCAGTGTTTCTGATATTACCAAGTTCTTAAATACTCAGGGTATCGAGACACGGCCAATTATTTGTGGGAATATTGCTAAACAACCAGCAATAAAAAAATTTAAACACAGAGTAGTTGGAGATTTACAGAACTCTTCTAGAGTTATGAAAAATGGATTTTCATTCGGAAATCATCAAGCTTTAACTGACGAGGCTAAACTATATCTGACAAATAAAATTGATGAATTCATAGATCTAACATGAATAAGAAAAGAGCTTTAATTACTGGAATCACGGGGATGGTGGGTTCTCATTTGGCAGAGTATTTGTTTGATAATACCGATTGGGATATTTATGGACTTGCCAGATGGAGAAGTCCTTTGGAGAATATTGAGAATCTGATACCAAATATAAATTCAGGCAACAGAGTTTTTCTTATTCATGGAGATTTAAGAGATTCATTGTCAATTGATGATTTGGTGAGAAAAGTTAAGCCAGAATATGTTTTTCATTTGGCAGCTCAAAGTTTCCCTAAAACAAGTTTTTCTTCTCCCTTAGAAACTTTAGATACTAACATAAATGGTACTACTCGATTACTTGATGCCATAAGAAAGCACTGCCCTAATGCAATTGTACATGTTTGCTCTTCCTCAGAAGTTTTCGGTAGAGTCCCTGCTGATAAAGTCCCTATCGCTGAAGATTGTTCATTTCATCCAGCATCACCTTATGCAATTTCAAAGGTGGGTACAGATTTGATTGGTCGACACTATGCTGAGGCATATGGTATATGTATTATGACAACTAGAATGTTCACTCATACAGGACCAAGACGAGGAGATGTATTTGCTGAATCTTCTTTTGCAAAGCAAATAGCAATGATAGAAGCTGGATTAAGTTCGCCAGAAATATTTGTAGGCAACCTTAAATCAATGAGAACTATTGCTGATGTTAGAGATGCTGTAAGAGCATATTACATGCTTGTGAAAGTGAACCCAAAAACTGGTGAGTATTATAATATTGGCGGAAATTATTCTCTAACTGTTGAAGAAATTCTAGATTATTTATTACATATTTCAAAATTTAAAGGAAAAATTAAAATAACCGAGGATCCTCAGAGATTGAGGCCGATTGATGCAGATCTTCAGATTCCAAATACAGAAAAATTTACAAAACATACATCTTGGACTCCTGAAATTCCTTTTGAAAAAACTATGTTAGATCTTTTAAATTATTGGCGAGAGATGATCTCTTTAGGTAAATGCTCCAAGATTGTTAGATAGACCAATGAGAAATTATGATGTTATAGTGTTGGGTGGTGGTTTTGGTTCAAGATTGGCTAGTGTTGTATCTACAAAACAAAAAATAGCAGCTCAAATTGATGGTAAACCTTTTTTTTACTATATTCTAGTGAAAATCTCTGAAATGCCAATTTCAAAAGTAATATTTGCACTTGGACATAAGGCAGATTCTGTTATTAAGGAAATAAAAAAGATAAAAAAGAGTAAATTCTTTGATTTTGATATTGATTGGATTATTGAAGATGAGCCGCTCGGAACTGGTGGAGCAATCAAGAATGTCTTTAACAATTTTTCTCTAGAAAAGGAAGTTGTTGTTATGAATGGTGATTCTATTGTTGATACTAATCTTTATGAAATTTTAGATTTTCACAAGAATAGTCAAGCTATGGCTTCAATGCTCTTGGTAAGTTTTAGTGATATAGATAGATATGGCTCAGTTGAAGTTGATAAATACAATAAGATTATTAAATTCGATGAAAAAATAAAGAAGAGCAATATTAACTTCAATCTTATTAATACTGGTGTCTACATTTTTGACAGAAATATAATTGCGAAAATTCCTAATAAAAAATACTCAATTGAAAGAGAATTGATTCCTTCTCTTATTGGAGAGATATATGGTTTTATAACAAATTCAAAATTTATAGATATTGGCATTCCTGAGGATTTTTCTAAGGCTAATTTAGAAATAAGAGAGTTTTTTCAATGATTATAAGTAGAGCGCCTTTTAGAATCTCTTTCTTTGGAGGAGGTACAGATTATCCCTCATGGTATGAGGAGAATAATGGCCTAATCGTTTCGACTTCAATTCAACACTACTGCTATATTAGTTTAAGAAAACTCCCACCCTTCTTTGGTTATAGAAATCGTGTGGTATGGTCGAAAGTTGAAAATATATCAAGGGTTGAAGATATTGAACACCCAGTTGTGCGAGCCATTCTTCAAGAATATGGTATTGACGGTATGGAAATTCACCATACTGGTGATCTACCCTCAAGATCTGGACTAGGTTCTAGTTCTTCCTTTACTGTAAGTTTGATTAAGGCAGTTGAAGAGTTTTTAGGCAAAGCACCATCTAATGAGGAGATTGTTAGTAAAGCAGTCAATGTTGAACAAGTAAAGCTTAAAGAGGTTGTAGGGATTCAAGATCAGATTGCTACTTCATACGGAGGCTTTAACCAAATAAGAATATCTAAAGAAGGGGGGTATGATTTAATTCCAATTAATATAGGTAGTGATAATTTAAGATTGCTTGAGTCCTCCCTTTTCCTGGTTTACTCAGGAAGTAAAAGATTCTCATCTGATGTTGCTAGTTTAACTGTCAACTCAATATCTATAAAATCCAACTCAATGAATAAAATCTTTGATTTGGCAGAAGAGAGTATAAAAATGTTTGAGAATAATTTTGATTTGAAGAATTTTGCTGAACTTTTGAATGAAACATGGAGCATTAAGAAATCAATTGGTTCCTTCATTAGTAATAATCAAATCGATGAGATATTCTCTAAAGGAATAAGTGCGGGTGCCTTTGGAGGAAAGCTTTTAGGCGCAGGCGGTGGAGGATTTTTACTTTTTGTTGTTCCGGAAATTTCAAGATCTTCATTTTTTAAAAAATTGAAAGATTTTTTAATTATTCCATTAAAGTTTGATACGGATGGAGTGCAAATAGTTTTTAATAAATTAACAAAAAGTGCTATAGAAATAACATAGGATTAATTATGAAGAGAGTTTTAGTTTGTGGTGCAACGGGGTTTATTGGAAGGAATATTGTCGAGAGATTCGCAGTGAGGGATGACATTAAAGTTATCGCAGTTTATAACAATAGACCAAGTTATCAATTAGATTTTGACGGCCAAATCGAATGGGTTAAGGCTGATTTAAGAAATCCAGAAGATGTAAAAAGAATCATGAAAGATATAGATATTGTTATACAAGCTGCCGCAACGACAAGTGGTGCAAAAGACATTGTTAATAAACCCTATATCCATGTAACAGATAATGCGGTAATGAATAGTTATTTATTGCGAGAGGCTTATGAGAATAAAGTAGAGCATTTTATTTTCTTTAGTTGTACTGTAATGTATCAATCTTCCAATAGAGCACTCAAAGAGGAAGATTGGGACGCTTCACAAGCTTTACATGAAAGATATTTCGGTGTTGGTAATACTAAGATATATATTGAGAATATGCTTGAATTCTATAGTAGGATTTCCAATATGAAAACTACAGCAATAAGACATTCAAATATATACGGACCTCACGATAAATTTGATTTTGATAGAAGCCATGTTTTTGGTGCTACAGTATCGAAGGTGATGTTAGCCGACAAATCAATTTCAGTTTGGGGAACTGGAGAAGAAGAGAGAGACCTTTTGTATGTTGATGACCTTGTAGATTTTGTTATTGCTGCAATAAAGAATCAAAAAAATAACTATGAATTATATAATTGCGGTTTAGGTAAGAAAGTAAGTATTAGAGATCTTGTAAAAAAGGTCATAAAACACAGTGGGAAAGATATTGAGATTGAGTATGATACATCTCAGCCTACAATTAAAACAAGTCTATATCTAGATAATTCTAAAGCAATCAATGATTTGGGTTGGAAGCCAATGACCTCTTTAGATGATGGAATAAAAAGAACTTTATCTTGGTGGAATGACAATATAGATCCAAAGAAGCTATAAAATGTCAACTGTTTACATAGAAGGGGCAGATAATGAGTTTTTATAAAAATAAATCTATTCTAGTTACTGGAGGCACTGGAATGATAGGGCAGCCCTTGTGTCAGAAACTTATAGATCTAGGTGCTAAGGTCACAATTGCTAGTTTGGACGGAAATGAGAGAGCAATAGAGGGGGCTGAATTCAAAAAGACAGATTTAAGAAGCCTTGATAATTGTTTAGAGGTGACGAAGGGAATGGATATAGTTTTCCATCTTGCAGGGGTAAAAGGTAGCCCTAAGATGACTGCAGAAAAACCTGCTAGTTTTTTTGTTCCAACACTTCAGTTTAGTCTTAACATGATGGAAGCAAGTAGAAGAAATAATGTTGGAAGCTATTTGTTTACTAGCAGTATAGGAGTTTATCAACCATCTGATGTTTTTTATGAGGATTCTGTATGGTCCACCTTTCCAAGTCCTAATGATCGTTTTGCTGGATGGGCTAAAAGAATGTGCGAACTCCAGGCTGAGGCATATAAGATTGAATATGAATGGAAGAAAATTTCAATCGTTAGACCTGCAAATGTCTATGGTCCGTTTGATAACTTTGACCCTAATAATGCTATGGTAATCCCAAGCCTTATCCACAGGGCCTTAAATGATGAGGGACCCCTAGTAGTTTGGGGTGATGGATCTCCTGTTAGAGATTTTATATACTCCTCTGATGTTGCGGATGGAATGTTATTAGCAGTTGAGAAAGGAATTATAGAGCCAATAAACCTAGGAAGTGGAATGGGAGTAACAATAAAGGAAATTGCTGAAGCAGTTGCAGAGAGACTCGGAAAAGAGATTATCTGGGACAAAACTAAACCTTCAGGTGATGCTAAAAGGCTGATGGATATGACCAAGGCAAGGTCATATGGGTTTAAAACTTCTACTGATTTGAAAGAAGGAATTAATCAAACAATTGACTGGTATGTTAAAAATAGAACAGTTGCTGAATCAAGATATAATTCTTTCACAGAGAAATTTGATTAGGGAAGAGGTATTAATATACTCGTTACTGGCGCAGGGTCTGGCCTAGGAAAATATATACATAAAATATTTCCTTCTGAAAGATATCATAGAGACATTCAGAACAAACTTCATATCTATAAAATATATGACTTGATTGTTCATTGTGCATTTGGTCAACCTAGTTCTTATGATTCTGATGATGAGTATATAAAAGATCAAGAAGAAATCACTAAGAATCTCCTAAATTTAAGACATAAAAAATTTTTGTTTATTTCTTCAATCGATGTCTTGAACAAACAGAAAAATACTTATTCAATTGCAAAAAGAAATTGCGAAAAGTTAGTTACCAAAAACTCTTCTTCATATTTAATCTTAAGACCTGCACTTTTGGTTGGGGATGGTATGCGTGAATCACAAATAATTCAGCTAGTTCGTCGAAATGATAAGGATTTAAAATTAACTCTTTCGGGTGATTCAACCTTTAGTATTGTTTGGTACTCAGATATTGCAAAATTAATAGAATCAGATTTAACAGGGATATATTCTATGGCAAGATACCCATATTTAAAATTGAGTTATGTGGCCAATTTTTTTAACAAAAAACCAAGATGGGGAAAATATTCTTACCAAACCTTTGATAACCCAGAAAATAATCTCCTGATCAATTCCAATGAAACCCTGGATGAAATATTAAATTACTTAAAAGAAATCAAATAAATGTTTAATTTGAGAAATAAAAAAATTTATTTAGCTGGTCATACTGGGATGCTAGGAAGTGCATTAGAGAGAAAATTTCGAGATTTATCATATAGTTTTTTTTCGTCTGAAAGAGAGAATTTGGACCTGAGAAATCAAAAAATGGTTGATGATTTTATAAGGTCAGAGAGGCCAGAAGTTATTTTTCTTGCTGCAGCTTTGGTTGGAGGAATTAATGCTAATAGATCTAGGCCTGCAGAGTTCTTATCTGATAATCTAATAATTCAGCATAATATAATGAATTCAGCTTTAAAACATGGAGTTGATAAATTAGTTTTTTACGCTTCAAGTTGTTCATATCCTGTAAATGCCACCCAACCTCTAAATGTTAATAGTCTTATGACAGGCCTGCCTGAATCTACCAATCAATGGTACTCTGTTGCCAAAATTGCTGGAATAAAAATGATCGAGTCTTTTAATCAACAATATGGCACTGAATATATTTCAATAATTCCAACAAACGCATATGGCCCTGGCGATAATTTTGACAAAAATAATAGTCATGTAATACCGGCTTTGATAACAAAAATGCATAATGCCAAAATTTATCAGAAAAAAAACATAGATTTATGGGGCACTGGTAAACCTCTGAGAGAATTTATTTATATAGATGATCTGGCAGAAGCATCAATTTTTCTTGTGGAAAACTATTTTAAAAATACCCCCATAAATGTTGGTACGGGTAAAGAGATTTCAATAAAGGAATTGGCTTCTATTGTTTCAGAAATTACTGGTTATGAAGGGAGTATATCATTCGATGAAAGTATGCCAGATGGAGCCATGAAAAAGGCATTAGATAGCTCAGAAATCCTCTCAATGGGATGGAAACCTAGAGTTAAATTAAAGCAAGGAATTAAAGAAGTATATAATAACTATTTCTTAAATTTTTATGCTTAGTATCATTATTAATGTTAGAAATTCTGAAAAGTATTTAGAAGAAACCATTACTTCAGTTTTATCGGTTGATGAGGATTTGGAGTTGATTATTATTGATAATAATTCCCAAGATGGGACATCAGATGTAGTTGGAAAATTTTCTGATGATTCGAGGCTAAGGTATATATTTTATGGTTCAAATATGTCACTTGGTGAAGCAAGAAATGAAGGCCTTAAATTAGCCAGAAAAGAGTATCTCACTTTTATAGACTCTGATGACATTGTTTATAGTTTTAAAATTATCGAACAGCCTAAGCTTATGCAATCAAAGAACTTAGATTTTTCGTTTAGCTCATGGGTAAGAATAGATGAAGATTCAAAAATTACCGGGTTTTACAGGGAGAGGGAGGACTTTGATCTTTCCCCTTATAAACTAATTTCAAACTATAGAGTTAATTTTCAAACAATGATGTTTAGAACAAGTTTCTTAAGAAAAAACAGAATCCAATTTAATGCAAATTTTAAATTTGGCGTAGATTATGAGCTCTTTTTAAAGATTGTTTTTGTTGCAAAATGGGGAGTTTTTTCAAATTATGCTGCTGGATACAGAATACATGATCAGTCAATGACTTCAAAAAATTCTTTTATTAAGTATAAGGAGTTTTTTGTTTCAACATATGGGGCTATTCATTTGGTTGATAGCAAAATAAAATTTATTTTTTCCAGTTTTAGGAATTTGATTCTAATGCTTATTGCTGATACTAAACATTTGATTATGAGATGACTTATGCTGAAAAATATCTCTGTTTATTCTGCCTCAATTGGCAATTATGATCAATACATACAAAATACAGATATTATAAGATTTTCTTATGACAGATATTTTGCTACCAACAATAGAATGGCAGCAAAAAAATTTAAAGTTTTATCTCATCAATATTTATCTTCAGAGTTTTCAATATGGATTGATGGAAATGTAGAACTTGTTGCAAAGCCCCAAGAATTTGTTGATATGATGGAAGATAATGATGTTCTAATTTTTGAACATCCCGACAGAAGTAATGTCTTTGAGGAGGCTGAGGTTATAAAGACCCTCTATCTAGATAACCCAGAAATTGTTTCCAATCAGGTCGAATTTTACAAGGAAATGCAATATAAACATTCTCTTTATTCCTGTCGGTTAATAGTAAGAAGGCATAACAGGGAAATTGAAAATGCAAATAATAAATGGTGGAGCGAGATTACAAAATGGAGCTATAGAGATCAGTTATCTTTTGCTCACGCTTTTTCTGATACTAAAATCAAATCTATCGAACATCCTCAGTCCTACACTAATGATTTTTTTGTGGTTCATCCTCGAAAAATTCCATCTAAGTTTTATCAGAGAATTGACCTTTTAAGGAAACGTTTCTTATCAAGGTATGATTAATAGATTTCTCAGAAAATTAGACTCATTACAATATCGATCAATCGAAAATTTTTTTCGTTTTAGATTAGATGATAGGATTATACGTCATGCTTTCAAAGGAAACCCAAAGACAGTTCATCCGGTACTAGATAGTGGTCTGGCAAATAGATTAAGAACTTTACTATCTTGCACACTGAGCTTTGAATTTCATGATTACCATTGGAGCTACTGGAACGATCATAGAGTAGGAGATAAAGAAGTTACTGATTTAGAATATTATTTTGATTCTCTTAAATTAAAACGAATTCATTTTTCATGGTTTTATAAAAAATACAGATCTATGTCTATAGCATTTCATATTCAAAATGATAAGGATGTCTTGCTATTCGATATTCTTAATAGTGGAGGATTAAATGGAAGGGATTTTATAAACATTGAAAACAAAAAATTAAATGAAGTTAGACAGATTTTCTGGGATATGCTAAGACCAAATGCAAGTGTTATTAGGATGGCTAAAGATTTGGATGATGGAATTTATGCTTGTATTCATATAAGAAATTGGGAATTTCTTGACAGCCCAAATAGTGTAATTAATAGGTCAGATTATCAAAAAATAAAAATACTATCAAGTTATTCTTTCTTTATAGAAAATATTAAAGCACTTATTAGGGAAATACCAGATGATGTTCCCATATATGTTTGTTCCGCGTATTTTTTTGATATTAAAGAAATAACAAATAATAGGCGTGGATCAATAAAAACTTTTCCAAGAATTT
>Ga0181566_10002811_pt1 | contig 14231 bp, 12 predicted proteins | sample 101ome_15_FD_133762 | JGI IMG/M metagenome (GOLD analysis project Ga0181566, IMG submission 133762) | Coastal salt marsh microbial communities from the Groves Creek Marsh, Skidaway Island, Georgia - 101402AT metaG (megahit assembly) | ecosystem: Environmental > Aquatic > Marine > Intertidal... | reverse complement strand
AGGTAATACTTGATATTTTTGACGCTCAATTTTTGGATAGGATTTTTGACAATAATCAATTGCCCAATTAGATGTAATAAGAACTTTTTCACACACGTTAAAACTTTTCTCTTCAATCTTTTGCAATTCCACGCGATCTAAATCTGAAAAATTCTCATACCCAGGATATGAAATATCATTCAATTGTAAATAGCTCGCATCCCTAAACACAAATAAAGGTTTATCTGTTTTAAAAAAAGGAAGTCCCTCAGTAAAATCAATCGCTAAAATGAAATCATAATCGTTAGATACTTGATTTATTCTTTTACTTAATAAATCAGCGTAATATCTTGATGTATCAAGCGAGTAATATTTGGGGCCACAAGACTTAATCAGTTTTTGCAACACCCTTTGTACGCGCCATTTAAAATGCTTTGGAAAACCAAGCTTGTCGACAACTGTAACATTGACTCCATTATCCTTTAGTATTTTTACAATATGATTAGGAATTCCAGACCAAGTAAAAGTTGAACTGACGTCATCCCTTACGATGACTAATGCATTAAACGTTTTGCTCATTTTTTCTTCCAGCAAATTTCTCTAATAGATACACAAAAGCAAAACCAAAGACTGCCAAAAAAATGGCCATGATAACAGTTTGATCAATAGAGTCTGGTAGAAAATTAGCCTCGGTTAAAACTTTAACTTTCCCTCTTATTACTCTCGTCTCGAGTACTTTTTTCCAAGGCCATACTTTTTTTAATGATCCTATTAAAACCCCAATTAAAAATGCCATTGTTGCTTCGTGAAAATTAGTTAAAAAGTATTTTAAAATTCGACTAAATAACAAAAGACCGATGATAGCACCGATAGAGAAAACGGCCATAATAATTAGGTTATTACCTGCAAAAGGAGATTTTATTGCACCAGTGATAAATTGATATTTCCCTAGGATCAACAATAAAAATGAACCTGATAGCCCAGGTAAAATCATCGCCATAATTGCAATAAAACCACAAAAGAAAATGAAGGCATAATTTTCAGGTGTCTCAACAGGAACTAATGAAACGACAGCATATGCAAATCCCCCACCAAGAGCTATCCAAATTAGATTAAACCCAACAACTTTTTTAACATTTCTAGAAAGAGCAACGATGGAAGCGAGGATCAATCCAAAAAACAGTGACCAAGTAGGCACAGCGTGATTTTCCATTAAGTAATGCATCAACCGCGCAAATAAAATGATAGATGTTCCAACCCCAGCGAGTAAAACAACTAGAAACCTAGCTGAAGACTCCTCGATTGCTTCAAGGTATTTCTTTGAAAATAGTTTTTTTAAAAAATCTCCATTAATTTTTGAGATGGCGGTTAACAAGTCGTCATATATTCCTGTAATGAAAGCTATTGTCCCGCCAGAGACACCAGGGATCAGGTCGGCCATGCCCATTAATAAACCCTTCAAATAAAGTATGACAATTTCTTTTCTCTCACGTGGTCCGTAAGAGTTCATTAAACTCTTTAACAAAATGTCCTCCCTGACATAATTAGTTAAATTTTAACCTATTGGGCTTCTTCTTTAAAAGGAGTATTTTCAATATCTACCTTGTGCTTACACTTTGGACACTGAAGTTGATGGCCCTCTCGCTTGGTCACTCTATCTAACATAAGTGGATACCCACATCCCTCGCAGTCAAATTTACGAGGCTTACTCCAGAGAGCATTTTCACAGTCAGGATAGCTCGTGCATCCGTAGAAAAATTTTCCATAACGAGATTTTTTTTCAGCAAACTTCCCTTTTTTACATTCGGGGCAAGTTACATCAATAGTATATGGCAATGTTGTTTCGCAGTTTGGATACTCTTCACAACGAACAAATCGTCCGTACTTACCTTTCTTTACTTCGAGCCTTTTACTACATGTAGGGCAGTTATCTCTAAAATAATTCTTTGGTAAGATATGAATATTTCCATCCAAATCTTTTTTAAAATCTTGAGTTGAATTACAATCTGGGTAATTTGAGCATGCTAGAAACTGTCCGTTTCTTCCCCACTTAATTTGATATTCTCCATCAGAGCACTTTAAACAACTAACACCAGTTGGAATGTTTTGCTTTTTAAGGTTTTTCATTTCCTCTTTAGCTTTTTCCAAGGTGACTTCAAAGCTTTTCCAAAACTCTTTCAAAAATCTTTTGTATTTAACTTCGCCCTCTTCAATCTTGTCTAATTGTTCTTCAACTTTTGCTGTAAAGGTAACATCCATAACATCTGGAAAGGACTCAACTAACATACGGCATACAACTATCCCTAGCTCATTAGGAAGAAACCTATTTTCAATTTTTTCAACATAACCACGGTCTTGAATATTTGAGATAATAGATGCATACGTAGAAGGACGACCAATACCTTGCTCTTCTAAACTTTTAACAAGAGAAGCTTCATTGTAGCGCGGAGGAGGACTGGTCCAATGCTCTAAGTCCTCAAATGGTTTTTTAAGTGACAAGCTGTCACCTTCACTAATATCAGGCAAAATAGAATTTTTTCCGCTTGATTCAGTTTCGTCATCCCCTTTTTTATTCTTTGCTTTCTCTGCTGCTGCTTCGAGGTAAACTGTTCTAAAGCCTGGAAACTTTACGATTGACCCATTTGCTCTAAAAAAATGTCCCTCACTTTCCATCACAACAGTTGTTTGGTCAATAATTGCTGGTGCCATTTGTGATGAAATAAACTTATTCCATATAAGCTCATATAACTTAAGTTGGTCAGGTTCTAGGTCACCCTTAACGACATCAGGAGAGAACTCTAAATTCGTCGGTCTAATTGCTTCGTGGGCATCTTGAACCTTCGAATTAGACTTTCTTGACTTATGTTCAATTGGAGACTCTGATAAATGATTCCTCCCATATTTGTCCTCGATATAAGTTCGTAAGGCCTGCAGACTTTCAGGCTCCGTTCTCACTGAGTCAGTTCTCATATAGGTAATTAAACCTTGTAAACTATGTCCGGTAATCTCAATCCCCTCATAAAGTTTTTGAGCAACCATCATCGTTCTTTTTGCCGTAAAACCTAACTTATTTGAGGCTTCCTGCTGAAGCTTTGAAGTAGTGAATGGAGGAGTTGGATTTTGCTTTCGCTCACGCTTTTTGACACTAGTGACGTTTAATTTCTTTCCTTTTACATCTGATAAAATCTTTTTAACAAAGTCATGATCAACCAGTTCTGTTTTTTTATTTGCTTCCTCTCCATAATATTTAACTTCAAAGTCAATATCAGACTTAGACGATGTTCCGTGAATGGAAAACCACTGCTCGGGGGTGAAGTCTTTAATCTCTTGTTCACGGTCAACAATGATCCTTAGGGCGACCGATTGAACCCTCCCTGCGGAAATTCCTCTCTGGACTTTATCCCACAAAATAGGAGAAATCTTATAACCAACAAGTCGGTCCAAAACTCGCCGTGTTTTTTGAGAGTCATACATATGAGCATTTAGCGCTGTTGGCTCTTCAATCGCTTTCCTAACAGCGGTTTTAGTGACGGCGTTAAATACAACTCTGTGAACTTTTCGGGGGCTTCTGATTTCTTCCGCAATATGGTGAGCAATTGCTTCTCCCTCGCGGTCCATATCGGGAGCAAGAAAAACAGTTTGCGCATCTTTCGCCAGCTCAACAATACGAGCAATTTTGTCGCCTTTGCCCGTGATAGGAACAAGGTCAATATTGAAATTATCATCAATATCAACACCAAGCTTTGACTTTGGTAGGTCTTTAATATGGCCATTAGATGCAATCACCTGAAAGCCTTTTCCCAAATACTTCTTAATCGTCTTTGCTTTTGATGGAGACTCGACAACGACTAAGCTAAAGTCACCGAGGTCTCTTTTAGCTGCTTTCTTCGTCGTTTTTTTGGTCGTTTTTTTCGTTGCTTTCTTAGTTGTTTTTTTAGTCGTTTTCTTTGCAACCTTTTTAGTGGTCTTTTTCTTTGATGTCTTCTTTTTTGCCGCAGAAGTTGCAGTACTTTGTGCACTCATATATTTGTCCGTTGAAAGTCATTGAAATTATGTTACTTGATTTCAGTATTCATCAACTCATCCAATTCTTCAAGGTCAAATTCGGATAGGCCGTAAGGATTTTCTCTTGAGTTGAGGTCTTCATCCATGTATTGACGCCCCACCTCATCCTCAATTTCATCCATTCCTGCAAATTCATTTGGATCTTTAATTCGCTGAATACTTTTCTCCATCTCGTCTAAACTTCGTGTTTCAAGGTATTTATCTTCATCAACCTTTGCCTCGTTAAGCTTGGCCTCTGCTGATATTATTTCTGACTCTAGGCGTTCAAGGTCAAGTAAATCTTTCTCATGCTCACTAAGAACAGATTTCTCTAACTCCCTGCGCTCTAACTCTTCAATCTCATCGTCGGTCAATTGAACACGTTGTGCCTGCTCTAATAAATCATCACTCACATTGGTTAAGTCGAGCTCAAGGTCTAGGTTTTCAAGGCCATCCTTTTTTAGTTTGTTCAATTTCTTAAACACAGACTGGTTTTCAATTCTTGCCATTCTTAGAGCGTCAACAGAACTCTTTGAAATCGCCAAATTTCCCAGTCTAACTTCGTCATGAAGATTTGTGATTAACCCAGTAGCAAAATCATCAGTCATCGCAATAACGGTAATCTCACCAATTTTATAGGTAGGATCTCTGGTAATTCTTCTCTCTAAGCCTCGATCAAAAAAACTGTAAACCTCAAAAACGTTTCCAATCTCGACACCATCTCCTCGACCTCTATCTAGATATAAGACATCACCGAATTGAAAGTTTTTGGCCATATCATTATAGCTACCAACTATTGCAGCTTCGATATTTCTTTCATTAAACGTTGGTTGAATCTTTTCTATTTTTTGAGTGTAAACTGTTACGCGATCAAACCTTTTAGTTATTGCACTTAAATCGACAACTTCACACTCCCATAAATTATTAATTTTCCGAATCGCTTTTATTTGGGCTGAAATCGTATATTGATAACCCTCTCGATCACTAATCTCATGCTCGACTTTGCCTTGAGGCTGATAAACTGAGTATAGATCCCCTGGCCTAACTTCGACATTCTTATCAAAGTTAACATAAATCTTGTCATACTTGTGAATCATTGACCTTTCTTCAGGTAATGCTTCAATAAAACCAAAATCTTGAACAATATTGGTTGAAACAAAAGTATTTAGGTAGAAACCATTACTGTACTTAAAAGAAATTTTAGAATTTTTATCAAAGCCAACATCATCGTAATCTTCATTTTTGACAACAACGTTTAATGAAGGAACGTCAGGCACAAATTTTTTATATTCGGTATTCAAGCGAAGTTTCGCTCTGTCATTAAAATCTTTATAATTTTCTTCTGAGAGGGTTTGAAAAAATGCCCCAGATTTTTTAAGTTTAAGCCTTTCGGTCAACCATCTTGGAGTATTACTCTCTCCAAACTCTGCTAAATCAATTTCGCCTTTAAACGTTTTCTCTTCAAACGCATTCAAATCATCAAAGTTTCCCATCTTTACGGTTGGCAATAAGTTTTCGTCACCTGTTTCAAATACCAGAACCATTCCCGGTTCAACTTCATGAGGATTAGTAATTTGGGGATTTAACGACCAGATTTTAGCGTAGTAGAAACCAGACCCAAATAGTCGCTGTGAAATTTTCCAAAGATAATCTCCCTCTTGAATCACATAACGAACAGGCTTAGATGCAGAATAAAGAGTATCCCACTCCTCTTCTGATAATTTTCCTTTTAATAGGTTAACTTCCTCTAAAAGTTTTTTCTCCTCTTCACCAACATCAAATATTTCAATTTCAGAGATCGTTTTATTTTGAACACTGCCTGTATTTAAACTCTCTTTAACATCAATTACTGATCTTGTTTTTTCACGGTTACTTAAATCAATAACCTCCGAGATTTCCTCTTTCAGGCTACTAATTTCGTTGTCCTCTTCTTGATCTGAAACTTTTATTCGATCTTCTTGCAAAACAGATTTCGTCAAGTCATCTGATTTCAAAATTTTTTTGTCTTCCTCGTCTAGGAGATCGAGGTCGCTTAGGCTTAACTCATCTTCAGGAGGAGAATTTAAAGCTTCATCTTCTACCTGCTTTAAGACCGCTTCCTCCTCAGGCATATCATCAATATCTGAATCTATTTGTGCAGACATCTCTTTCGTCTGAAGTACCACTCCAAGGATTAAAAGAGTGCTGAATATTTTTTTAAATCTAGTCATCTATTTTAAAAACCTTGCATATAACTGAGAAAAGTACTCATTTTTTTTCATTAATCCTAATTGCCTGGTGACATCAATTAATCGATTCAAGCTCAAGAGGGCGAAAATACTATTTCTTTTGTGAAGCACAATTTCTTCAAAAATTTGCATTGCAATATCATGCTCTCCTTGATCATTCATTGTTATCGCCAACAAGTAGCGCGCTTGTGCTCTTACTTTGCTTACCTGGGAGTTCTCCAACTCCTTTAATATAATAATGACATCACCGAATTCTTTTTTTCGATATTTATCATAAGCTTGATAAAGCAGACTGATGTCTTTTTGAACTCTTCTCAAATCATAGGATTGTGATGGTGTACTTTCTTGTTTTGTCGTTTTAATCAACTTGGCCCGAAATTCCTCTACTGCGAGAGCATCATCGATAATCACTCCAGTTTTCTGAGGGACTTTTTGTCCTATTAAGTCCTTGTATTTTTTTAATAACTCTTCATATTTTTCTTTGGAAACTGAATCATCTTTAAAAGTATTGAAGTGAGAACAAGAGACTAATGTCACGACATATAAAATCGAAACAATTTTTAATAACAAAAATTTATTAAAATTGTTCAAAATTCGTCCTCCCTGACTTAGTATCCTACTGAATTAGCAGGATATATAATTAAGACTCATCCTAAGTCCCTATAATTATAAATTTTAAAATATTCATTGATTTAGTCAAATCTTTTAAAAGGAGGCATTGATGACCGATCAAATTCATACTCTTATTATCCGGGTCCCTAAAAAAGATTCCTCATATGTTTATTTTACCTTAGAAGCAAACGAAGGCTTATGTTTTTATTCAACTCTTGAACATCAAAAGGAGTCAATCTTTAGAGATATAGAGATAAGCCTGACAAATTCACTTCTTAATGAATTTCTAACTGTATTTCAATTCCTAAATGAAACCATAGAGATTAAAATTCTTGAGGATAAAGACAACATCATTAATGGGTAAATTATGCCGACACAAAATAGAAGACAATTTTTAAAGTTTTTAGGAGCATCATGCGCCTCTTTTCCTTTTATCTCTAGAAGCCTAATTGCAAGTGGATCACCGCACAAAAGAATCCCTTCAATTTCTTCTACTTTTGAAGATGACTTAATTCTAGCTCCAGGGTTTAGCTACTCTCCTCTTGTGACATGGAATCAAAGTATTTCTGCTTTTGATCGCTTTGGATTTAATTGTGACTACACTGCCTTTACACCACTAGATAAAAACAGAGGTATTCTTTGGACGAATCATGAATATATTAATCCACTTTTTATTCATGGAAACTCATCGGGGCCAAAAACTAAAAATCAAGTACAGCAAGAAATGTATAATATGGGCGGTAGTTTAGTTGAACTGGTTCGAGAAAATGATAAAGCCGAATGGAAGATAAACCCTAATTCAAATTACAACCGACGAATTACGGCATTGACAGAAATCCCATTTGCCAACCAGGTCAGTATTAGTGGAAAAAAATCGGCAATTGGCATGGTTGCAAACTGTGCAGGAGGAGTAACTCCATGGGGAAACATTCTAACCTGTGAAGAGAACTATGACGGCTTTCATGGAGAAAGAAAGAAGGACGGTAGCAAATTATCTGGCGATCACCAATGGGAAAAGTATTATGATTTTCCCCCTGAGCATTACGGCTGGGTTGTTGAAGTTAATCCCAAAACAGGAGAAGCAAAAAAACACACATCACTTGGAAGGTTTTGCCATGAATGCGCAACAACAACTTATGATGCTTTTGGAAACCTAGTTGTTTATTCTGGTGATGATACAGTAGACGAATTTCTCTATAAATTTATTTCAAATGACAAAACGTCTTTGGATAAAGGAACCCTATATGTCGCAAACATAGATAAGGGAGAATGGGTATCATTAGATATAAATTCATCTAAAAAATTAAAGTCACGCTTTAAAAATCAACTTGATGTTCAAATAAATTGCCGAGAAGCAGGTAGGCTTGTCGGGGCCACACCTCTCGATAGACCTGAGGATATCGAAATACATCCAATAACCGGAGATGTATTTGTCTGCCTAAGCAATAACAAGCCTAAGAAAAATTATCACGGCTCTATCTTAAAAATCTCAGAATCAAAAACAAATCCATTAAAGTTTCAAAGCGAAACTTTTATTCCAGGTGGGGATGATTTTAGTTGCCCCGATAACTTAACCTTCGATAAAAAGGGAAATATTTGGTTATGCTGTGATATATCTGGCAAAAGTATTGGAAAATCTAAATATAAAAAATTCGGAAATAATGGCTTGTTTTTTATTCCCACAGTCGGTGAGAATGCTGGGGAAGTCTATCAAATTGCCTCTGCTCCAAAAGACGCAGAACTAACAGGTGTAACAATCTCACCTGACCAAAAAACACTCTTTTTGAGCGTTCAACACCCAGGCGAGCTAAGTAAAACAATTAATGATCTGACTAGTAATTGGCCTTCAAATAAAAATGGAGATATTCCAAAACCAACAGTAGTACAAATAAAAGGGCCCTTACTTAAGTAGGGCCCATATCGTTTTATAAGTTATCTTTAATATATTCTAGAACATCGTCATGATGTGTCTTTGTCTTTACCTTGTCCATGACGTGAACAAGTCTCCCCTCTTTATTGACAATAAAAGTTGTCCTAAGGATACCATCAAATTTCTTTCCCATAAATTGCTTTGGGCCCCAGGCACCGTACTTGTCTGCGATTTTGTGTTCAGGATCACTTAGCAAAGTAAAGTTTAGCTCCTTTTTTTCTTCAAAACGCAGAAGCTTTTCTGGTGTATCTGGAGAAATAGCTAACACCTCCGTTTTGACCTTTGCAAATTCTTTTTTATAATCTCTTATTCCGCATGCCTGAACCGTACAGCCAGGAGTCATTGCTCTCGGATAGAAATACACAACTACGTTTTTCTTACCAGTAAAGTCTTTTAGGCTTACTTTTTCACCTTTTTGATTTTGTAAAGTGAACGCAGGTGCCTTGTTTCCAATTTTTGGAAATGCCATTTTTTAGCTCCTTATCTACCATTTATCTCGCATAGATCTTAATTTAATAAACACCTCCTTGTCACTAGAGTTGTCCATTTTTAAGTGTTGTCTAACCTTGTCATTTGAGAGACGAAAAAAGGTGTTAATTCCTTTTTCCTCACCAATATTCAAAATTTTTGAACAATGTCGGCCTTTAAACTCAGTTTTAACATCTGATAGTAATTTTCTCGCAGAAACGTTGCTCGACTCAATAGAAAGGGTAAACTCTAAATTATTTATTAAATAATCATGGCCCGGATAAATTAAAACCTCATCGCTTAATAAGTGAAAATAATGGGATATTGTTTGATACAATTTTTCAGGATTTCCTCCATTTTTACAATTTCCTACGCCAGCATTAAATAACGTATCACCACTCAATACACTGACAACTTTTTTATCCTTCATTATTTTTAAACAAATATGGTCATCTGTATGTCCAGGAGTCTCAATGATTTCCACCCAACTTCGTTCATCATCAAATATAATGTCACCAGATGAAACACCAGTTGTTGCTCCTGGAATAACGCTGAGAGATTTTTTGTTAACAATAACTGGGATATTATATAAATTTTGCAATTCCAAGTTTGCTTTTACATGGTCCCAATGTGAATGAGTATTAATAATTCCAATGACATTCAACTCTCTTTTTTCGATTTCTTTTTTAATAAATTGAAAGTCAAAAGGGTCAACAACTAGAGCATCCACGCCCTTGGTAATCAAATAATTAAAATTGTCTAAAGGACTATTTGGCCATAATTGCACCACTTCCATCTTAATTCTCCTTACTAATGTTTGACCATTCTAGGCAATATCTATTATTTTAACAAAGAATTAAATCAGTCTTATGCTCTCGCCATGCCGAGAAAAAACGAGGAATATCAAATGGAAATAATTCACTCACTTCAGCCCTTTACGAAACTATTTCTTAGCGTCCTTTGTATTAAGGTAATTGTTCAAAATTACTTAGACCTCAGACAAAAAAAATCACTTCAGAAAAATATCCAAAATGTCCCAGATTATTTTGTAAAAATTATTTCATTAGAAGAACATCAAAAAGCCACTAAATATAATCTTGAAAAATTATCTTTTGGTAAATTTATTCGAAGTTTAAAACTAATTACCCTACTTCTATGGACTCTTGGTGGAGGATTGGAATATCTAACATTTATCACCACAAATACACAAAGTGACATCATACAATCATCTAATTTTTTTATTTTATTTATCCTTATTGAAACTTTGATCGGTATTCCAATTAGTTGGTACTCAACATTTAAAATAGAAGAAAAATACGGCTTTAACAAAACAACTTATAAAGTGTTTGTTGTCGATATTGTAAAATCATTAATATTAACTCTTTTACTCGCGCTGCCTCTTTTTATCGGAATTTTAAAGATTCTAGAACTTATGGGGAACCTTTGGTGGGTCTACTCCTGGACTGCATTTATTGGTTTTCAAATAATTCTTCTATTCGTCTATCCTAAATTCCTAGCCCCCATATTTAATAAATTTACCCCTCTTGAAAATGAGGAGCTTAACCATGAAATTCAACGCTTGTTAAAAAAGGTAGACTTTAGCGCAAAAGAAATTTTTCAAATGGATGCCTCCAAAAGGAGCACTCATGGCAATGCTTATTTCACAGGCTTCGGTAAAAACAAACGAATCGTTTTTTTTGATACGATCCTAAATCAAATGAATAATTCTGAGATTTTAGCAATATTAGCACACGAGCTAGGCCACTTTAAAAAGAAGCATATCTTAAAATCAATAATCCTCAGCTTCTTCAGCAGTTTAATTGTTTTTTACTTGCTATCAATTTCGATAAACAATCAGGATTTTCTTTCAGGGCACGGCTTAAACTCTAACTGGCCTACTGCCTCAATAATTTTATTTACGATGATTTTCCCTGTTTACAGTTTCTTATTAGCACCTATTGGAAATCTACTTTCAAGGCGAAATGAATTTGAGGCTGACGACTTTGCATGTCTACATACTTCGGCTAAGGATCTACAAAGTGCCTTGATCAAATTATATAAATTCAATTACGGGGCACTGATGCCTGATGAGCTTTACAGCAAGTTTTATGATTCTCATCCGCCGGCAATGATAAGAATAAAAAACATTGAAAAAGATATTACATCTCGAACTTAAACTAAGGAATCTTTAATAAACTCAAAATAAGGTTTTTGATACAAATCAATTTCATTATGTATCTCATGAAATGCCCCCTCGATAACTTTCAAACGAACATTTTTTTCGGTACTAGAGAAATAATTAATTACCGCTTGAGGATCAACCACCGCATCTGCTGACCCAACACAACAATACATTTTTGCCGCAGGTGAAATAGGTCTGGAAAACGTTTCTCTCGAACATCTAATCATTCCAATCAACAGTTTTGTATTCAATGAAAGTCTATTTAATGGGTCTGTAAGATATTTCTCACCAACACTCTTATCATGAGAAAGAAAACCCATATCTACTAAGCCTTTTAAAAATAGCCCACCCGAGAGATTATCTAATTTTTTAATACCACCAAATGGAATTAAGTCGACAATTTTTCCTAATGGGCCGGGTACTTTGATTGGAGGAGCATTGATAAAAACTTTTACCGGATCATAGAGATTCTCTTTCTGTTGAGTAAAAGCAGCAGTAATTAATGCCCCCATCGAGTGTCCAAAAAGCGAAATTTTTATTGCTCGGTATTCATTTTTAACAAAGTCGATTACTTGGCCTAGATCACTGATAAAATCATCAAAAGTTTCAATAGTTCCGGGCTCACCATCAGATTTACCATGACCTCTGAGATCGTAGAGGCAGATATTATAATTCTCACGCAATAAATCGACGATATATTTATGTCTTCCGAGGTGTTCGCCGATACCATGGGTAACAATCAGCCATTCCTCTCGCCCGTTTTCATAAATTTGAGCATTTAAAAAGACAGCATTATCAACTTCTATTTTTCTAGAATCACCAAACATATTAACCTCTAATTTTTTAATCCTATTATAAAGATGAATATTCAAATGTCTAAATATGAGTTATAATTACCTATGATTTTAACAAAGCCAACATACTGTCCCAAATGTTTTAGCATGTCCCTTGAGTTAAAAGACTCAGGAAAAGTTACTCTGCTTTTTGATGGAAAAAAGAAAGAGTCCAGTGCTTTTATTTTTAATCTAAAAGTAGATCTTGAAGAAGAAGTTAATGCAAATCTTCTAAGATGTTTAAATGATTATTTCAAATGGTATGGCTCTTTTAATAACAAAGAAGTCATTAAAAAAGTAGAAGCCATTAGTTCAGACTTTAGATGCACTGATGGATGTAGTTTAGACGCAAACTTCAAGCCAAGTGTCGTTGGGATACTTTTTTCAGAAAAGATTTTTGAGTCTTACATAAAAGACAGTGCTGACTCAAATGATGTTGAGTTAGGCTAAATACTCGGAAGATTTAACTTGTCGAGAGTCACCTGCTCTTTTGTTCGAATATTTTTTACATTTATTTTCTTTTTAGAAACAAAAGTTACCTTTATTTTGTCCCCTTCCCTTGATTGATCGAAACCATATTTTTTTAATGAGCCGGGATACCGAAGATTACTAATTACACCGTTAAAGCGAATAAAATTCGTGTAATTCATCGCCTTTGTTGTCGGCAGATATATTGAAATATCACTTGGTAAAATGCCCTTTGCCTTAATTAAATCAGGATTAAAAGTCAGAATTTCATCTACTGAAATCTCTGAAATAAGGGAAAATGTATCTAGAGATAACCCATGTTTTTTTATGGTAATTGGAGACAAACTTAAATACTTATCTCTTTCTTTTGGACTTTCTGCTTGTCTTATTTTTAAGTCGATTTCTCTTGTTACCCAAATTTTACTAATATAGTTAATCGTCTCGTTAGGCAGTAATTTTTTTTTGGCAAGGACGGCAAACGATCGACTTTCCGCTTTTTTAATGGCACGCAAAACTCTGTATTCTCCGCAATTATAAGCTGCAGCAGCAAGAGTCCAGTCTTGAAAAATATTATATAGATCTTTAATATATTTTGCGGCGGCAATCGTTGATTTTATTGGATGAAGTCGCTCATCTATTTGATCATTCACGACTAAACCGTAAGCCTTAGCGGTGCTTGGTATAAACTGCCAAATCCCCGCAGCCTTTTTAGGAGACATCGCAAAATTATTAAAATAGCTTTCCGTCATCGCCAAGTAATAAAAATCTAATGGAATATTGTAACGATTTAAAACTAGTTCGATTGAGTCCTTGTATAACCCCCCTTTTTTGAAAGCCTCTCGAAACCTATCCTGTCCCGCTGAGTAATAGTGATCAAACCATTTTTTGGCGACATTTACATCAATATCCTTTTTAGGGATAGAATAAAGGTTAACCTTTTTACTTATAGCTCCAAAACTAGATGTTATAACCAAACAACTTAATAATATTACCAGCTTCAACAAGACTCCCTTTTGTTAGTTCAAATCTATTGTTTCATTTTTAATAAATTTGATTTAGGGAGAAATATTTTCTTACCTAGAGACGTTAAACTTCAAAATAATTGAAGGTAAATAAAGAAGGTCAACTATTAAGGCAAAGGTAAGAATTATTGAGCAAAGTATTCCAAAGTTTATGTTTGGTACAAAATTAGCGAAAATAAAGCAACCAAAACAAACAGTTAAAATTACAGTCGTAAAAACCAATGCAGGAGCAGTGTGAATAAAAACCTTCTCAAGTGCCCTTACTGGAGTTAGGCCGCTTGAGAGTAACTTTCGATAGTGACTCAAAAAATGAATTGTATCATCAACAGCAATTCCTAAACAAACTGAGATCACAATAGATGTTCCAATATCAATATAGATAGATGCAATAGTCATTAACCCCAATCCAATAAGTAAAGGAACAACATTTGGTAGTAAGGATAGCATGCCAATACGCCAACTTTT
>Ga0181566_10002803_pt1 | contig 14257 bp, 17 predicted proteins | sample 101ome_15_FD_133762 | JGI IMG/M metagenome (GOLD analysis project Ga0181566, IMG submission 133762) | Coastal salt marsh microbial communities from the Groves Creek Marsh, Skidaway Island, Georgia - 101402AT metaG (megahit assembly) | ecosystem: Environmental > Aquatic > Marine > Intertidal... | reverse complement strand
TTGGGTGGGTGCAGAAGGCGACCCAGCAGAAGCGGGTGTGAAGCCTGGGAGGGCCGGTGCTTCAGGTGTGCCCTTGACTACCTTGACGGTGGCCTCGCCTATGGTGACCTCCACTTCGGTAATGTTCTCAAGTTCGTTGATTGTTGCTATCATGTCTAAGATTTCTGTTGCGTTCATGTTATCACCATATCTCGTAGGCTGGGTTCTTCGCCCCACTGTAATTGAAGGTTCCGTCTTTGTTTTTCTTGACTCCTGTGACGCTGTGATTTTTACTAAAGGAAGTCAAAAGTTCTTTAATGTCCTTCGGCTCAATGTCGCGCCCCTCTTCCTTGGCATATTCCACCACGAATCGGTAGTCAATGTTTTCGTAAGAGTTGTTTGAAAATGCGTAGTCAACGAATAGTTTCGCAACAGAGCGGCGCTGGACTCTGATGTCCTCTGGTTCATCTCCGGCCATCTGTCCCGCGTCTCGTTCATTGAGTGATGTGGCTAAAATCTCTTCTGCATACTTGACGTGCTTCACTGCTGCTACCTTTTGGAGGTCGAATCGCGCCGCTGCTAATGCGAGCCTCCTAAGGGCTGGAACTTGCCGATGGCTGCGGAGATAGTCACTGCTCCTTGAGGCCTGCCGTTTCTCGGCATGTTGCGTAGCGATGTAGTCTTCTGCCTCTTCACTCAATTCGGGACTGAAGGTTTTAGCATAAGCAATGTACTTCCTCACGAAATCCATTTCCAGTGGAGTGTCGGTGGGATTGGTTGAGCGGCCAAGGACGCTTAACCCAATTGCCCGGTCCTGTTCATAGTTGGCTTCGTCCAACAAGATAAAAATCGCGTCGAAGCGCTGCAGCACTGTAATGTCCATACCAAGTTGAGATACAAAGGATATGTTCTTCACAAACTTCTTTCTGTCACCAGACTTAGGGTTAGCAGCGGCTAGAACTGAGCAAGGAGTGGCGACTCTGCCAGAAACCACTTTGCTAATGTAAACTTCACCAGACTCCAGTGCGTTGTTGAAGTCACCGAAGTCACTTTTGTAAAGGTTCAACTCGTCAACACAACAGACGGCTTCTTTGGGAGTTAGTGCAAGTGCTCCCGGCGTTAGTGCCCATCGCTTCTTACCTGTGTAAAGGTCTTCAACTTGCTGACAAGCAGCTACAATACCTGCTTGACTCGCTGCTTCTGCTGACACCATCCTGCTACCGGGGACTAACTTTTGGACTGCTTTGAGCAAGTGAGTCTTAACAGTCCCTGGGTCACCAGCAATCAAGATGTGAATGCCAGAGCGATGACCGAATTGCTCTTCCTCCACTGCACCGATGGCTTGCAAAAAGAGGCTTCGCTTCAGCAGCGGGTCGCAAAGCAGATGCCCAGACCAAGACCAGATGAGGTAGTCGATGCGCTCCTCAAAGTCCATAGAGTCACAGAGTGCCTTGATTTCTTCTGCTTCATCTTCGGTGACTACCGTCTTTACCGCTTCTTCATCGACAGAAGTAACTGAGTGAGCAAGAATATACTTAGACGACATAAGGCTGTTTTTCTGAATCGACTCCAGTCGGAGGATACCCGTCACCTCTATGGTGGAGCCGGGGCGAGCCTTGTCAGTCAAGTTGCCTCGGAGTTCCACCATAATGGACTTGGGGTCTTCACTCAAGTTAACTTCTTGGAGTTGGATTCGCTGGACGGGTTCGATTCTAGATTTCTCTGAGTCGAGTTTCTCAAAGTCAGTGCCTTTGCAGCGAGAACATTCTTTCGGCTTTGTGATGAGGCCTTCTTCGGTATTTTGTGGGACGAGTGTCGTGGATAGGCACTTACGAGTCTTTGCCTCGTCGATGTAATTGATGCACCGGAAAGCAATCTTCGTGTATACTGTCAATTGGTCTCCCACTTCGGAAACTTGTCCTCTAAGTTTGATGATTTTGCCTGTGGCGTTGGTAACTCCGAGGTTCTCGAATGTTTTGTTGCACCGCTTCGGTGCTCCAACGATATTCCAATAGGGGAGGATAGGGTGAAAATTAGAAGCCTCTTTGTAGGTAGGAATAGACTGGTCTAAGAAGAAGTCCTGTAGGTGTTCTAGCATTCTCTGAACGGTGAGTGGGTCTGTGATGAGATAAGTACCGAAGTTCTCAAACTTATCTCGGAAGTCATCGTAATTCTTGAACTTGAATCCGATATCGCTCAACTCCGGGGGAGTTTGTAAGTTAAGGACTTCATGTTCCATGTCAAACAACGGGATGTAGTCACCGCTACTGAATATCTCTGCATCAAGGTAGCAGACAATCATCGCATTTTCACTGGCGTCCATAGACTCCTTTGCTTGTGTGGCAATTGACTGGGTTGCCAAGACTCGCCGCTTGTCAGACAAGATGCTGGACTTTAGGGCACTTCGCTCAATGGCCTCCTTACCGAGTTCATCTACTCGTATTGACCTCGATTTACTGTCGGGGTATTTCTTGGGGTCGAGGATGAGTCCACTTTGCCTCATGAGGTATGCAACAACCGCTTCTTTCACTTTCTTGTCTCGGGCATCTAATTGGGCGAGAGCGGAGTAATCGTCGCCCACTTCCATCATTTCATCTTCGTCTGTCACTTTACTTCCTCCTTTACTTTGTATTGGTACATGCTTGCTCCTACTTCTACTATGTCACTATGACCTAGTAGGAAGTTGTGGATATCGTCGTTGCAAGGAATGCCCTCCTTGACTAAGTCAATTGAGCCAGTCTTGCGAACCTTGTCCAAAGCACTCTGGTGCTCTGGCTTGGCTTCAAAGTTCTCTACCTTGAACTTCTTATCTTCTTTCGTAAAACCAAGGCCCGTGTCCTTGGTGTATTTTTTGCGGATTCTGTTATTGAGTTCCCGTTGGCTTGTGGGTGCGACTGGGCATTGTGGGAAAGTGGTGTAGACCTCCTTCGGGGGGAACTCGCCGTGGAGTTTGATGTATCCCAGAACTGTACGAATGTATTCTGCCCTGTTTTTGTTGCTGCGGGTCTTCGGGACTTCGCTGTGTAAAGACGAAATCTCCTTCTCGCTGAAGCCTTGTTCTCGCAATATCCGAGACGCTTGGTCTCTTCGCTCATTGGTAATGCTCATTTGCATCACTCATTGGCTTGCTTCATCAACCACTTCAACACTGCGATGTTGTTCAACTCGAAGCCGAACTCTTGTGAGAGTCGGTTCTTTAGTGTGTCAAACAACTCTGCGTCGTCTTGCTTCAGGACGATGTCCACTCTCTGTCTAATCTTCGACTCGCTCATTTCAATTCCTCGGATTTGTTGCGTGCCGGGGCCGGGATATATACTTACCGTGTGGAACCGAATGGGTTCGAAGTCCTTCGGATGGGGGGTTAGGTTAAATAGGGGTAGGTAAAAAAGTGCGCCATGGAAGCGATTAGTGACACTGTCCGATGCGATGAATGTGGGTCTAGAAACCTTGAGCAAGATGAGAAGCGGGGAGAAGTCACCTGCTTGGACTGCGGGGTGGTCCTTGAAGAGTCAATTGTGGACTTGGGCCCGGACTGGCGCTCGTTTAACGATGGGGCGGATGCTGGTCGCACTGGCGCGCCGATGAATGTCCTCATGTCTGACAAGGGCTTGAGTACTGAACTCGACTGGCAAAACAAAGACTACTCTGGAAAGGCCATTTCCGGGGCGACCCGAGCACAGTTTCACCGCATGAGAAAATGGCAGACGCGCGCGAGGATTTCAAAGAACCACGAACGGAACTTGAGTGTGGCATTTGGTGAGATTCAGCGAATGGGGACCAACATGGGTCTGCCGAAGAGTGTCAAGGAAGAAGCAGCTGTATACTACCGCAAGGCAATGGAAAACAACTTGATTCGTGGGAGGAGTATTGACGCTATGGCTGCTGCGTGTTTGTACCTTGCTAACCAAAAGGTCGGCTCTGCTCGTAGCCTAGATGATATGGTTAAGGGTACAAGAGTCGGTAGGAAGCCCCTAACTCGCTCGTATAAGATTCTGAAGAAGACGCTTAGGCTTCGCATAAACCCAGTTGAACCCGAGGTATATGTCAACCGCTATTGTACTGCACTAGGGCTGCGACCAAGTGTCGAGCAGAGGGTACGAGAGATTATAGCAGAAGGTCGTAAGAGGGACCTGGTTGATGGTCGTAGCCCAACTGGTGTTACCGCAGCAGCAGTTTATGTTGCTGCTAGATTAGAGGGTCAGCCAAGAACCCAAAGGGAAATTGCTGACATTTCCGGCGTCACTGAGGTCACCATTCGTAACAGGTACAAGGAGTTCTGTGCGACCCTTGGAATTGACTTGGAGTAAAACGTTAGAAATAATTGCCCAACTTGGGCGCAGTATATCGAATCAGGCGTTAGAAATTTCGTTAGAAATTTTTTCTAACGTTTTGCTAAACGCTGCACTGGATAGCATTTGACACAAAGCGTTAGAAATCCTTTTTCTAACGTTGATAACTTTTGAGATTAGTTATGTCAGTTGTAAGTTATGTTATGAGTTGTTATTGTTATGTTATAGTATAAGTAGTTATAGAAAAACATAATATAAGAGAGAGAGAAGAAAGAGAGAAGAAAGAGAGAGAAAGGAAGAAGCATTAGAAAGTACATTTCTAACGCGTTAGAAATTTTTTCTAACGGGTTACCTTTATATCAAAAAGGGCGCAGTGATGCGGCGTTAGTTTTGGGATTTCTAACGTTTACTCTTCTTCGAGATATTCAAGCGCTTCTTTGAGAATGTCACGACCAATCAGAACCGGATGTGAGAGTCGTGAACGGTCACTCGCGGTAACCTCGGTAACAAAGGAGATGTCTGAGAAAACAAACTCAGCCAAGTAAGTATTGCGCCCAACTCTACCGTTAGCGTTGCGCACGAATGTACTTCCCACTACTTCCCAACCTAGTGCTATGCACAAGTCTTCGTGTATACTAGTGCGGTCAGCGCCTGTGTCAATCTTGGCCATAGCAAAGACGATGGGCCACTTGTTAAATCTCGGTACGAGCTCAACGCGCTCTTCCCCATCGGTTAACCACTGCTTAGCCAAATGTTCGCTTGTATACTTCATCGGGGTCATCACCATTTGTGTAGTACAGACTTCTAAACTTGTCCAACTTGTGTACACTTACATCGTCATCTGAGTCAAGTAGTCCTTTCACAAGTTTCTTTGTGGTGGGGTTACCCTTTACGCCCTCGGGGTATCTTAGGTGCAACTGATTGTTCAAGACACCACCTATAGTCGCGATATCTTCTTTCACCTTAGTGTATACGATATACGCAATATCCTCGTCGGTTAAGTCAGAGTTCTCTTCATCAGGAACAATCTTATCATCATCCTTCACTTCGGTGGGCTGTGAGCGTAGCCTATCGACCGGCTCCGCGACCACTTCTTCAAACTCGGACACCACACTCTCTTCAGAGTTCTCTTCCTGAAGTTCATCAAGTTGAACATAAGCAAAGGCGTTGAAGTCTCCACTCAATCCACCAGACAGAGTTTGCGCCCGAGACTCAAGTCCCTCAAGACGAGTCATCAAAGATAAGTGGCGCTGAACCACAGAATCCATTTCGTTACTCAACGAAGAGATAACTTCACGCAACTCGGAGATGTCACGGGCGACCTGTAGTTTTACATCCCGAACTTCAATGCGAAGATTCTCTAGTTCTTCTCGAACCACTGATGGGACCCCCATAGAGGTTCCCAAGTTAGACCAGACTGACGAAACGTCACTATCCATGTACTCCTGTAATTTCTTCTGGGTCATAACTGTTAAGGTTGAGTTACTCGTCGGAAGTACATGGAAGCGGTGTTATTCGGACTCCACCGAGACCGGGATACGAATAGTGTACTGACCCTACTCAGTGACCTCAACAAGGTTCACCGCTTCGTTGACTTGAGGGCAGTAGAGTCATCACTAAGTGATGCCCTAAGCAAGATGTGCAACACCAACACCCTACCAATACTCGCTGACGAGGGGGTGATTTACATTGGCATCGAATCCATTCGCAGACATTGTAGGTCCTAACTTCACCTGCCTGAAAGAACCACCACTTTCAGCAGACAAGTGCCCAGGAAGCAGTTACACCCAAGGGGGTCCTCAACTTGACGACGACTTTGGCGAGTGGTTTTGTCCAGCCTGCGGTGCAGTGTTTGACTTAGATGAAGCACCGGAAGACGAGTTCTTTGATGACGATGAAGACGAGGCCTTCGATAATGACGAAGACTTTGTAGCAGAGGGGGAGCGAGTCATAACCCAAAGTCCCGAAGAAAAGGCCCGCATCGAGAGGTACAATGCACTCAACGAACTGTCTTCTGCAATTGGGCCAATCAATGAGCGACTTTCTCGGAAGATGGAAGCGAGTGCAACAGAAATCATAGACTTACTTAGAGCAATGGAGGTGAGTGCAGAACCCGCATTTTCGGGCAAAGTAATCAAGCCAAAGGTACTCGGGATTTCACTGTTCTTATTCAAAGAGCGACTAGATGCAGAGACTTACAGGATTATCAAAGTCAATCAAAACACCACGGAAGCATGCGTTAGGTCACTCACCTTACTGAGGCCCAAAGTGGGCCAACCAGACCCTATGATAGACAACATAAGGTTTGTAGGTAACGTAGTCAACCTACCAACGGGAATCATCACCATCGTAGTCGAACAGTATGAGGAATCGGGTCGCCCACCGAACCGCGAAGAAGATTGGAGGACTCGTGCAGCAGCGTGGGTCTATCTCATGACTAAAGACCTAGGTCTCGGTGTAACCAAATCTAAACTAAAGGAGATAGGCGGAGTCAAGAAGAACGCCTTTGATAGAGCAGTGGAATCTTACGAGAGTGTTATGGCAAATCGTAATAAAGACGATGAAGGCGTAGAACTCTTTGATGACTGAAGTTACTTACAACCAGTTCCGCAGCCTCCACAAGGGGACTCCCCAGAAAGAAATCAGCGACCTGTGGGCTCGGTATAAGGACGGATTATATACTCTTGCCGACCAAGTCGAGGAACCTGTTGTTGAGGAACCTGTTGTTGAGGAACCTGTTGTTGAGGAACCTGTTGTTGAGGAACCTGTGGTTCAAACAGGGCCATCTCCCCTGGAAAAGTGCAACGAGTACGAAAGATACCGAAGAGAACTTAGAAGGTTCCCTCACAAATACAGCGAAGAAGAGACCAAGAAAATCCAAACAAGGATGCGGCAATACGCTAACGAAACTCGCCCAGAGGGTTATACTTGCGAGCCAACCGACTCTTGGAAGATTTGGTTCGGCCCAACTAGAGAGTGCCTCCTCATCAACACCACCCGTCAACTAGCCTTCAAGGTAGACAGAGACTGGTGGAAGGATAATTACCAAACTACCATCTATGTGGACAGAGAACTCCTTGACGACCCCACCCACATTGAAACCGAAAAGATGCGATATGCTCGAAGAGGGCAATATCTTCCAAGAACACCAATCGTCGGGGTGGAGTGCAAACTACCACAGACAGTGAAGGACATCAAAATGCGCGGCGGCTTCGCTGGTGATAGGTGATGTTCGGACCGAAGTCTATCTGGGTTATCCACAACCCAGTCAAGCGAGCTATTTGGTGCTCCAAATCAGACTGCCCAAAGTTGGGGAGAAAAGAAGTCTTCGATGTAGTCATGTCCGATACCGAAGAGAACTCTGATGGCGAATTAGAGCAAATCATCAAACTCGGGGTGACATCCGAGGCCGACATCGACGAGTCGAAGATAGAGCGCAAAGTTCGTCGGGTCGGTGAGCCCACCGTGAAGCACCACAGCCTCGGAGTGGTGGCTGCATTCCGCTCAAAAAAGAAGGCTCTGAAGTTCCTCGATGAGCACTTTAAAAGTAATCAAGACCAGTCCCCCGATAGCCTTGAGTTAACCGAAATAAACCTCACGCCGTGAGAAATTATTTTCTAACGCCGACATCTTAAGTACTCAACCCCCTTCGGCAAACTTACCGAAGGAGAAGAGGACATGAACCCCCAACAACCACTCACAGTCAAGTACGCTAATGACGAACCGATGCTACTCCCCAGTAACGACCGATTCGTATTGTTCCCCATTCAACATCATGACATTTGGCAGGCCTACAAGGAACAGGCCGCCTGCTTTTGGACCGCCGAAGAAATTGACCTGGAGAAGGACAAGCGCGACTGGGCCGAACTCAAGGATTCCGAGCGCCACTTCCTGAAGCACGTTCTGGCATTCTTCGCCGCAAGTGACGGCATCGTCAACGAGAACCTTGCTGTAAACTTCTCTAATGAAGTCCAGTGGCCAGAAGCCAGAGCCTTCTACGGCTTCCAAATCATGATGGAGAACATCCACGCCGAAACCTACTCACTGCTCATTGACACCTACATTGATGATGAGAAAGAAAAGCACCAACTCTTCAACGCAATGGAGACGGTACCCAGCGTCATGAAGAAAGCTGAGTGGGCTTTGAAGTGGACCGATTCGGAGCGAGCCACATTCGGTGAGCGCCTAATCGCCTTCGCCGCAGTCGAAGGTATTTGCTTCTCCGGCTCCTTCTGTGCAATCTACTGGTTAAAGCAGCGAGGCATCATGCAAGGGCTCACCTTTTCCAACGAACTCATCTCCCGCGATGAAGGGATGCACCGCGACTTTGCATGTATGCTTCACGATAAACTCAACAACAAGGTACCAGAGTCAGTTGCACTTCAAATCATCACCGAGGCAGTCGATATTGAGAAAGACTTTGTCACCGAGGCACTACCCGTTTCGCTACTTGGGATGAACGCCAACAAGATGTGTCAGTACATCGAGTTCGTTGCAGACCACTTACTCGTCACTCTTGGGTTCAGCAAACACTACAATGTCGGCAACCCGTTCCCGTGGATGGAGCAAATCTCCATGCAAGGTAAGACCAACTTCTTCGAGCGCCGCGTCGGTGAGTACCAAAAGGCGGGCGTTGCTACTGAGAACAACCGAACCTTCTCCACAGAGGAAGACTTCTAGAAGTCCAACTCTAGGTCCTCAAGTGAGTCGAAGTCAAAGTCGTCTTCGGGGTCAATCTCAAGCATACCCTCAAACGTGGCGATGGTTTCAACTGCTCTAGCAATCTTCTCTAAGGTAATAGGCCTACTATTCATATCTAGAGTCTTTCGTATAACTCTGTTAAACATCGGGTCCATACCCATGAGGTAAAGTCGGAATACCTCAAGTGACATCCGAACTACGTCACTCGGCTTCCACGGCCTACTTGTTGGGTTGGGGTCATCAAGAGCCTCAATTTCGAACGGCATCTTGTTACCTCCATAATGTTCTGCTATCTTAGTTGCAACCGATAAGGGCATCCTACTGAATCCACCTATCTTGTAAATCGCGTTGATGTCAGCGATGGTTTCTAACATATCGTGGTCCAATCTGACAGTGTGATACCTACCACCAGAGCTAACCCAGTCTTCAATGACTTGCTGCTTCGGTGAGTTGTCTAACTTACCCCCAGCAAGAATATCGAACATGTATAGTATCTTACTTTCGCGCTTCTGCCACGCAACCGGCCAGGTGTCTGGATTACTTGGGTCGTATCTCTTGGTATCCCCTTTGCGCCTACCGCTCCCCTTTCCGCCCATGTTACAACTCCCGTCAAGCGGGTACTTTAGTGTATCTTTTAGTAGCACTGTCGAAAAAACTTCTTTTGAAAAAACCCAGTCCATACCCATTCAGTTAAGTACCGAATGAAATCTAGTTGAGGCCATGCAACAGAAGGTCAACTCTGTCAGAATCAAACTTGGTGCCGAAGAAGTCGAACTCAAGGATGTCAACATCCTCAAGGGCTCAGAAGGACTCTACGTTGAAAGCGAAGATAAAATCGGAACAGACAACGAAGGTAAGGACTTGATGCAGACGACTCTAACGATGTATCCCTGGGAAAATATCATCACGATGTCATGGACCGAGAAGACACTTATCGAGCAAGTCAAGCAAGGCATCATCTTAGAAGCACTCGCTGAAATCGAAGACTTCCTCGAAGACTACGATGACGAGGATGATGGCGACGATAGCGACTCTGACAAGCGAGACGACCCAAACGTTAACCCCTACAAAGAATGAGGTGATAACTTGGTGAGCGAAGACGAGTTTTACGGTAGGGGCGAAGTTGTGGACATCGTCGATAAAGAAATGATTGCGCAAATCAAAGCCCAGCGTGATGAAGTCATGGGACTCTACGCTAAGCTCATTGCTAATCCATACTTGGCTCCCCAACTGGTTCCCGACTTCAGAAGTGCCCTGATGAGCACAGTGGCTACTTTGATGGAGAATGGAGTCCCAGTTAGCACTGACCCGAAGATTCGCACACCAGACGATGTGGTGCGCGAAGGTCTAGCGGAACTTGCGGGTATGGTGGGAGGTTCATTCGCAGGCAAGATGATGAAGGCAAAACAAGCCTTCCAAGACACTCTTAGTGGGATGAGCGGTGACACAGATGACTTCATTGTCTACAGAGACCCCGAAACAGGAACTTACTACTTCATTGATGACAATGGAGAGGAAATCGACTGCGACAAGCACGGAAACCCACTGGAGGACTAAAGATGTCTGACTATGATTACGAAGGAGAAGACGAAAGCGACGAGCCACTACAATGGAGAACCCTAAACCCCAAAGAGCGCCTAGAGTTGATGAAGAACATCTTCACTAACGATGAGTGGTATGACGGAACACCTTTTTCTGAAGGAGGGATGCCGATGCCCGATGGCTCTCACAACCCCGACTTCCAAGCAATCGTGGACCGAAGTGGCGCACCAATGAAGGAGGCAAAGCGGTACTACGCCGCATGGCTCAGCAAGCAAGGTCTTGACCCAAAGTCAGCACTTGAGTACGAAAAGGCCTCACCCATGACTTCGACCACAAGCCAGGGCCTCGGTTCACTTTCGACACCAGTTGCAGGAACTTCGCTACCACCCATAGGAAGCACACAGCCCACTTACATGCAATCCGCACCACCGCCTCCCCCACCAGCGGGAGGCAACAGCGACATGTGGGCGATGATGCAGTTCATGATGCACAACCAAGCCCAACAGGCCGAACAACAAAGGTTTCAGATGCAGATGCAAATGGAGCAGCGGCGAATGGACGAACTGCGCAATGCAGAAATGCGACGAGAGCAAATGGCCCGCGACCAACAGTTCATGCAGCAACAAACCACACTTCTAAGAGAGTCTTTCAAGAAAGCCAATGACACGGGCTTTGGCGGTAAACTCATGGAGGCCGCACAGGAAAAGATGATTGAAGACATGCTTGGTGGAAAGGACGAAGGTTGGAGAGACAGCATCAAGGATGTTCTTGGCTCTGACACTCTCAAGGAAGCAGTAGCAGGCATTGGCGGGGCACTCGGTGCAAGACGCCAAACCCAAATCCCCGCAGGATACGACGACACGCAGTACAACCCATATGCACAACCCATGCCTCAACAAATGCCGCAACAAGTACCTCAACAAGTGCCGCAACAAGTACCTCAACAAGTGCCGCAGCAACCACTTGCCGGTAACCAGTATGCAGACTTAGAAGATGAACCAATGGATGGAGTCTTCTTCGATGAGCAGCCCGCCCAGCAGTCGCCACCAGTACCAACAGACTTGACCCGAGACGAGTACTCTAAAGTTCTCTTTGAGTCATTTTCACAACTACTCGGACCTCAAATGGAGGACCCCCAAGTAACCAGAGCAGTACAAGAGCAAATCGAGGTGGCCGTGGATATCACACTCCTTGAGATGCCCCAAGCGATTCCGCAAATTAAACTGCAGGCCATGAGTGAAAAGATGCTCCTCGTTCGTAACCTACGAGACATTTGCTTCGGACTACGCGACTTACGAAGTCGAGTTAACCCAGGTGAGCAACCAAGTGGTATCATCCTTGCAGCAGTCATCAGCGAACTGAGGAAGCGCCCGGAGTTCTACAAAATCTTCTCTGACAACTCGTATGAAGAAATCATCGCTCAACTTGAGCCCTTCAAGGACACAGGCGCTATCAAGTTTGACTACGAGTATCTCATCCGACCTGAGATTGCAGAAATCGCCCGCCACCTACTCGGTGCAGTCGCTAACGACAAAGCAACCAGCGGAGTCCCACAGTGAGGTGATTAAGTGATTCTAGACGAAGACGAGGGCAAGGAGTATGTTGATAGGATAGTCGACAACCAAACAGTGTTACCCACATGGGCCTACGTCACTATTTTCATCCTACCAGCCTTATCCGTGTTTAGCCTCATGTACCTATACTTAGGTGTAGATATTCTACTATCAGCGGTGACTTCACTCGCTGTGATGAACGGTTCTATTAACTCAATCATCGCATGGCTCACCATCCGCCTCGATGGACAATCAGCTGAGGCATTGGAGCACCTCGACACCATCATGTCGGAAATGGACAGGCTTGAAAGTACTCTAGATGAAGCAAATGCCAAGGTCGACTCCTTCACAGACGACTTAGAGGAAGCCAGAGAACTCTTCAGGAAAGTCGGTTTGGAAATCAAGGACCTTGATTTGGAGCCCGTAGCAGATGTAGTGGAGAAACTCAAAGAGAACAAAGACGGACTTGGGGAGGTGTTGGATAATCTGCGCGACGTTGATGTTAAGGTCTATGTCGACCAAGCCAAGCGAATCGAGTGGAAAAAACTCCTTAACAGCGTCGAAGAGATTATGTCATTCATTAACTCACAAGACTCAACCAAGCCCAAGCCTAAACTGCCTACCCCATCAATTGGTATGCCAAAGTTACCAACACTCCCTACACCACCAGTGGTCGAAGAGCGAAGTATTGATGAAATCATCAACGACTTGCCAGAAGACGATGAAGACGACTGGATGGAGTATGATGACGACGATGACGACTTCTTTGAGGAGCCGGCACCAAAGAACCTAAACCCATCAAGGCCAAAGAAGTCTAAGGACTTGACTCTGTCCCGATTTGGCTGATTTCTTCAAACGAAACCTTGGTGAAGGGAGCCTCTCCTTGAGCGCACTGAATCTTCTCAGTAGTAATGCGAACAATTTGGCTGTCGTCAAGATACACTACCTTAGAGCAAGCGTCCTTAACGGTCTTTAGCAAGTTATCCAAGTCAGGCTTCTTCACTCGCCACTCGCGCTGTCGAGGCGTTCTCTTCCGCGCCATAGACTTCGGCATCTCGATACCAAACTGAGCCTTGAAATGAATCGGTCCCTCAAGCGGCTTCCCCTCAAGTTGACTCATAGCTTCAGAAGCAGCAAAGCGAATATGGTCCTTTGCATTACGAGACTTTGCCGGGTCATAAGTTCTAACAAAGCCACCACGGTTGCTAAAGCGTGGTCGTCCTTGAGCCACAGGTTCACCCGATACGGTAAACGCTACCTTTCTCCCCATGCTAGGTACACACTTCATCTCGTTTATGACCTATACGGAAGATGATATAACTAAGTGCCTCGTCGCATACCTATGGAAGACGGCAGAGTCCTAAGGGTTAAGTTCAAACCCGGAGTATCTGCGAAGAAGCGCTTTGAAGGTGTCGTGCGCATTCTTACCGACTTAATTGAAGACGGTATGCGCGATGAAGTTGTTCGTCAAAAGGCAGTGCAAATCCTCAATAACGCAGGTGTTAGAGGGCACGACGAGCTCGGAGAGATACGAGCTATCACTCGATATGTTCAAACACACATGATATACCGCAAGGACGGATATGGAGTAGAGTTCTTCCATACAGCTAGAAGGCTTATCAGAGATATCGAGGAAGGTAAGTCCGCTGGTGACTGTGATGACTTTGTCATCCTCGGTGGTGCACTGCTTGGGGCTATCGGCTATCCAGTTGGTGCCTTGATTGTCGATTCAAACAACGACGGCATCATGAATCACGTTATGCTCGTAACAAAGACCTTCAGCCCCACCAGAGAGTTTGGCGACAGTTGGATTCCCATTGAGCTGATTTACCCTCAGTTCAAAATCGGTGAGTCCGTTCCTATCTCGCAAGTGTACCCACTCATGGCCAATGTCGACACCGCTCGCTCACCCATTATGCGTAAGGCAATTAGCGGACTCAAAGGATTCGCCGGTATGCATCCATTAGGCCAATTGGCTGGGCTAGGAAATGTCACCAAGTCCACGGTATACGACATGAAAGACGCTGAAGAATACGGAAACTACACTGGCAGTGAAAGGTCCTCCTTCATAAGACAATCCGGAAGAAGTCAAGCTGTATTGGACCCGGATGGTACTAACAACATTGGATACGACTTTAAAAAGTCAAAAAACTACGGAAAGATAACCGGAGTGCGAGGAAGAAAAATTACAGT
>Ga0181566_10002801_pt1 | contig 14263 bp, 12 predicted proteins | sample 101ome_15_FD_133762 | JGI IMG/M metagenome (GOLD analysis project Ga0181566, IMG submission 133762) | Coastal salt marsh microbial communities from the Groves Creek Marsh, Skidaway Island, Georgia - 101402AT metaG (megahit assembly) | ecosystem: Environmental > Aquatic > Marine > Intertidal... | reverse complement strand
TTCAGATAAACGATGGCGCGTGACCCCCAAGCTGGCCTGAAAGTCATCGAATCGACGGGTGCCACGAAAGGCGTCGCGGATGATAAGCAATGTCCAGCGCTCGCCCAGCACGGATAACGCCCTAGCCACCGAGCACAGCTGCTGATCAGTGTCGTCCCATTTCATAAGCAAAGAGTGCGCGCCCACCGCGGCAAACGCAAGTGCGGGCACCTCAGTGCCCGCAGGTAAGGTCAAAGGGCTATCTGATCAGCCAAACTGATTCATGGTGTTGTCGGCACCGGCCGCTTTCAATGCTGCGTCACCGGAGAAGTACTCCTTGTGGTCATCACCCATATCGGAGCCCGCCATGTTTTGGTGCTTCACGCAGGCAATGCCTTGGCGAATTTCCTTGCGCTGCACGCCGGCGACATAGCCGAGCATGCCCGCTTCACCGAAGTACTCCTTGGCGAGGTTGTCAGTAGACAGCGCCGCGGTGTGGTAAGTGGGTAGGGTAATGAGGTGGTGGAAAATCCCCGCCTCACGGGCGGCATCGCGCTGGAATGACTGGATGCGCTGATCCGCCTCGATGGCCAGCTCGGTTTGGTCGTAGCGCTCATCCATCAAAGCCTCACGATCATAAGAGGAGACATCCTTTCCCGCTTCTGACCAGGCATCAAATACCTGCTGACGGAAACTCAGGGTCCAGTTAAAAGAAGGGCTGTTGTTGTAAACCAGCTTGGCATCGGGCACCACCTCTCGAATGCGGTTTACCATTGAGGCAATCTGACCCACGTGGGGCTTCTCCGTTTCGATCCAGAGCAAATCGGCGCCATTCTGGAGCGAGGTAATGCAGTCAAGTACTACGCGGTCCTCTCCCGAGCCTTTGCGGAACTGGAACAAGCCTGAGGCGAGTCGCGCCGGCTTGAGCAGCTTCCCATTCGCCTTGACCACCACGTCGCCATTGGCAATATCGTCTGCGCTGTTGATGTATTCGCCGTCGAGAAAGCCGTTATAGAGGTCGCCCAGATCACCGGGCTCATTAGTGACCGCAATTTGTTTGGTCAGCCCTGCGCCAAGGGAGTCAGTGCGCGCGACAATAATGCCGTCTTCGACGCCCAGCTCCAAAAACGCATAGCGAATAGCGCGGATTTTGGCGATGAAATCGGCGTGGGGCACCGTCACCTTGCCATCCTGATGCCCACATTGCTTCTCGTCTGACACCTGATTCTCGATCTGGATGGCGCAAGCGCCGGCCTCGATCATGCGTCGGGCCAGCAAGTAGGTCGCCTCCTCATTACCGAAGCCGGCGTCGATATCGGCAACGATCGGTACAACGTGGGTCTGAAACTCGTCGATCTTGTTAACGATGCTCTGCGCTTCCACCTCATTTCCACCCGCGCGAGCCGCGTCGAGGGCGCGAAAGAGACCCCCTAACTCGCGCGCGTCGGCCTGCCGCAAAAAGGTGTAAAGCTCCTCTATCAGTGCCGGCACCGAAGTCTTCTCGTGCATGGATTGGTCGGGCAAAGGACCAAATTCAGAGCGCAGTGCCGCAATCATCCAACCCGACAGATACAGATAGCGCTTGTCAGTCTTGCCAAAATGCTTCTTGATAGAAATCATTTTCTGCTGCCCGATAAAGCCGTGCCAGCAGCCCAGTGACTGGGTGTATTGGGCGGGATCCTGATCGTACTCAGCCATGTCCTGACGCATCAGCTTTGCCGTGTAGCGCGCGATGTCCAAGCCCGTCTTGAAACGATTCTGGAGCCGCATGCGCGCGGCATACTCGGGGCTGATATCCGACCACGCGGAAGCCTGACCACAGGTGGATTCCAGCGTTTTGATAGTTTCTGCGTATGTCGACATGGTGGCTCTCCTGCGCATTTTGTTCCGCCAGAGTGGCTGGCTCAGGGGCGCAGTCTAGAGAGCAGCATAGTATTTTCAAACAAAATAAACTTCATAACTATCATTCACAGCTTGAATAAAGGGTTAGGGGTCACTCTGGTGCTCAATGCCAAAGGCTTCCCTTTAAGTCGCCCTAATTTCCCAATAGACTCCGCCTCTTGCCTTGTTTCGGCTCAGGTGCCGATGGTTCAGGAGAGCAAACCATGAGCAAACCGCTGGTGAGCATCATCATGGGGTCCCAATCAGATTGGGAAACCATGGAAGCGGCAACGATCGTTTTGTCAGAGTTGGGGGTCCCTTTTGAGGCGCGCGTTGTTTCTGCACATCGCACCCCCGCGCGGTTAACCGCCTTCGCAGAAAGTGCGGCCGATCAGGGAATCCAAGTGATCATCGCGGGCGCCGGGGGCGCCGCACACCTCGCGGGCATGGCCGCCTCCATGACCCATCTCCCGGTCATCGCGGTACCGGTGAGCAGTCACTCCCTCAAGGGTATGGACAGTCTCCTGTCAATGGTGCAAATGCCCCGTGGTGTGGCCGTCGCGTGCCAGGCGATTGGTGCGCCGGGCGCTTACAACGCCGGCCTGCTGGCCGCACAAATTCTGGCCCTCGCCGACCCCGAGCTCTCGCGGGCGGTGCAGGAGTGGCGAGCGCGCCAGACTGACAACGTACCCCACGACGTCGCCTGATGCGCATTGCTATCGCAGGTTGCGGCCAACTGGCCCGCATGCTCGCCCTTGCTGGATGGGAAATGGGGCATGACTTTGTTTTTATTGCCGACCCCAATGAGAACATCGACTGCGTCAGCGGTCTGGGTGAGGTGGTCCATCGCGATGAAGCGTTGTCGGGCGAACCCCTGTATGCGGCGCTCGGTAAACCCGATGTTGTCACGGTTGAGAAAGAGCATGTGTCGGTGCCGATGCTGGAATCGCTCTCTGATCACTGCCTGGTGGCCCCCTGTCCCGAGGCAATACGGATTTGCCAACATCGCGGCAGAGAGAAAACCCTGCTGCAGTCTCTGGGCATTGCCACCGCCCCTTTTCGGTTGGTTCACGACCGGGAGACCTTGATCGACGCCGTCACGGCACTGGGCTATCCCGGGTTCATAAAATCCTGTGAGCAGGGTTACGACGGACAGAACCAGTGGCTCATCAAAGATGACGAAGCGCTGGAGGCACTGGCCGGGAAAATGAACCAGCTGCCTGATCTGGTTGTGGAAGGGCGCGTGAATTTCGATCGAGAGCTGTCTCTCATCGCCGTTCGTGCCACCAGCGGTGAGATTGCGACCTATCCGCTCTCGGAGAACAAGCACCGGGAGGGGATCTTACTGACCTCAGAGGTACCGGCAGCGGACGTTCCTGAAGCTACCGTGGCTCAGGCTGAAGCGATCGCGCACACCCTGCTCAACCACTGGTCCTATGTGGGCGTGCTGTCGATAGAGCTGTTTGATGAAGCCGGGGTGTTGCGTGTCAACGAGCTCGCACCGCGAGTGCACAATAGTGGTCATTGGTCTCAGGATGCAGGGGTGACCTCTCAATTCGGCAACCACCTACGAGCACTCACCGGCGTGGCGCCGGGGGCAACGCATCCGGCACACTTTGCGGGCATGCTTAATCTGCTGGGTCGCTCTCCTTCTCCCCGACTACTGCAGGCCGACGATATCAGCCTGCATTGGTATACCAAATCTATTCGCCCGCGTCGGAAAGTCGGACACCTCAACCTACAGGCGACAGATCGGTCGCGCCTGCAGCAGCGACTGTCTGCACTGGAAGCTGAGCTGTATCCCGAGGGCGAACCCCTCTAGCTGTCGCGCTTTTTCTGTCGCGCTTTTTTTTCCGATTTTTTTATGTGGCTCATGAGCCTGCGTCGCCGCTGAACCTGTCGCTGGCTGAGTTTATTCCGCTTGCCCGCGAAGGGGTTATCACCGGAGCGCAGCTCAATACGGATCGGCGTCCCGTGTAGCGCCAACTCCCGGCGGAAGATCTTCTCCAAATAGCGCTTGTAGCTCGCGGGCAACGCATCGGTCTGGGTGCCATGAATCACCACCAGCGGGGGGTTCTGCCCGCCCGCATGGGCATAGCGCAGTTTCACGCGCCTACCGTTGATCATGGGTGGCGGATGACTCGCCACCGCATCCTCGAGAATGCGGGTAAGACGCGGCGTGCTGAGGGTGCGGGTGGCCGCGTCATGGGCGGCATGAATAGAGCCATACAACTTGCCCACGCCAGAGCCATGCAGTGCCGATATAAAATGAATGTCGGCGTAATCGATAAACTGTAGTCGGCGGTTAAGCTCTGAGCGGATCCAGTCTCGCTCATCGGCTTCTATGCCGTCCCACTTGTTCAAGGCAATCACCAGCGCGCGCCCAGCGTCGATGCACTGTCCCAGCAGATGCAAATCCTGTTCGACGATCCCCTCGTGCGCATCAAGCGTCAGAATAACCACCTGCGCATCGGCAATGGCCTTCAAGGTTTTTACGATGGAGAATTTCTCTACGGCCTCTCTGACATTTTTCCGTTTCCTCACACCCGCGGTATCAATCAACGTGTACTGACGACCGCGCCGCTCGTAGTCCACATAAACACTGTCTCGGGTGGTGCCGGGCTGGTCGTAAACCACCACTCGGTCTTCGCCCAACAGCCGGTTCACGAGGGTCGACTTGCCAACATTGGGACGTCCCACAATGGCGACTCTGATCGAGTCAGAATCGCCATGCGCTGTCTCTGCTACCGCCGCCTCACTCCAAGGCGCCAGCACGTCGGTAATGAGCTTCTTAACGCCTCGATTGTGAGTAGCTGCGATGGCATGTATTGACTCGACGCCCAGGCGATAAAAATCGCTGGCGGCAATCTCCTCACCCACGCCGTCGATTTTGTTGACCACCAAATGGAACGGTTTTCCAATACTGCGCAGGTGACTGACCAGGGATTCGTCGCCGCTGTGCAGCCCCGCGCGACCGTCTGCCAGCAACAGGACGACGTCTGCCTCGGCAATCGCCGCCATGGATTGTTCGGCCATCGCCACGTCGATACCTTCCTCCTCGCCACTGATACCACCGGTATCAATAACGATAAAAGGGCGGTCCTCGATAGTGCCCTGACCGTACTGTCGATCCCGTGTCAGACCCGACAAATCGGCCACCAGCGCATCGCGAGTGCGCGTTAGCTGATTGAAAAGAGTGGACTTGCCGACATTGGGCCGGCCCACTAGAGCGAGCACGGGCAACATGTGGTCAGTTTCGTGTTTCGACGTCGTAAGCTTTCAGCGCGCCGTCATTACTGTAGATGAATAGCCGATTGCCGCTGGCAATCATGTCAGCACGGGCTCCCGATGAGTCCACTTTAGTTCTGCCAACAATGGTGCCGTCCACCTGAGACAGCAGATGCAGGTAGCCCTCGAAATCCACTACGGCCACATAACTATTGACCGGCGTCGGTCGCGACAACTCGCGAAACCCCAGCTCGATATTTTGCCAGCGCACGCCTTGTCCATTGCGCAAGAAGGCGCTGACCGTGCCGTCATCATCCGCCACGTAGACGTTACCGAAGCCCACACCGACTCCCGATACGGAAGACACATTGCGCTGCCAGAGCCTTCGGCCGGAGCGAGTGTCGATGGCGACCACCCTGCCTTGATAGCTTGCTACATAGAGTTCACTGCCCTGCATCGCCATCGAACCGTCAATATCAACGATGCGTTCAATCTCAGAGGTACCCTGGGGAATGGCAACCCGCGCTTCCCAGGCCACATTGCCCGAACGCAGGTTAATGGCCACGACCTTACCATCAGCAAAGCCGGCAACGGCATTGTCACCAATGATCATTGGCGTACCCGTACCGCGCAGTGTCAGAACGGGCACGTCACTGGTGTAGGTCCACTGCACTTCACCCGTTTCGTAGTCGAACCCCATTAACTTACCGTCATAGGTTTGAGCAACCACATAGCGGCCATCGCCCTGGGGCGCGGAGAGCACTTCGCCGCTCACAGCGGCTCGCCAGATTTCTTCGCCACTCTCGGCCGACAGCCTGATGACCAATCCTTCAGAGGCGCCCACCAAAATAGTGCCTCCGTGGTGCCCCACACCCCCGGACAATGCCAGATCCAGGTCCCGCTTCCAGCGCACCCTGCCCGTCGCCGCATCAACGGCTGCGACCTCACCCTCGGCCGAGGCCACATAGAGCGTGTTATCGACCAGCACCGGGTTAATCTTGTACAGACCCTCTCCCTGTCCATCGCCGACGCCCCGTGACCAGCGACTCCTGAGCTTGACCTGCTCATCAAATTTTTGCAGTTTCACAGGCTCCCGGGGATCAACATCGTCGTCGCTGAACCACCCCTTGACGGTACTGCACCCCACGCTAAGCGATAGGAGTGACAGCAGAGCGAGTCTAAAAAGTGGCTGCATCAACCCGTTTCTCCACCGCGCTCACCGCCGCTGGCAGGCAAGCGCGTCTCGAGACCTCGCACTTTATTATCCAGTACGACGCTGATCTCACCCAGTTCGGTCGACGCGTCCCGCCCCATCCGATAGGCGGCGAGCGCCTCTTCGGCTCTGCCTGCGGCGAGGTGAATATCACCCGCGGCCTGAGCATAGGCGACCGGATAGGCATCACCGCCCTGAGCAAGAATGGCAAGCGCTTCTTCCTCAGCCCCCCGGGCCGCCAATACCCGAGCGAGTCGCAGTTGGATTAATTGCCCAATATCCGACTGCGGATTGCCGGCCGCCAGCGCCCAACGCAGTGAGGCCTCTGCGCTCTCCAGATCATCGGCTTCAACCGCAATGCGCGCCTCAAGCATGGCGGCGAATTGGGCGTAGGTGGATCCGCTATGCTCGGCCTTTAACGCCGCAGACGCCGCTGCCAACTGGGCCGGGTCACCCTCCTCGAGCTGGATGGCGAGCATTGAGGCATACAAGTCTGATGCCGCTTGCTCCTGAGACCCCTGATAACCCTGATACTGCTGCCAGCCGATAGTCCCGAGCACCGCCACCACAACGGCACCGACCAGGCTTTTGCCATTCTCATCCCACCAGCGTTTGATCGCCTCGAGATCCGCCTCGTCCTGCATATGATCTGCCAACTGTCTCTCCTTTATCAGGTACCCTGATCAGTCGCGCTGTGTCTCGGCAAGGAAATCCACCAAAAACGATGTCAATTCTGCGTCGTCGATGGTGCGCTGTGCGGCATCACCCCGAAGGGGTTTCAACGTCACCTGATTATTAGCGACCTCGGTCTCACCATAGACCAGCGCCCAAGCCGCGCCGCTCTTGTCCGCACGCTTGAACTGACTTTTGAAACTGCCGCCTCCCAGGTGCTGAACCACGTCCAGATCGGGAAACTGCCGCCGCAGCTCATCGATTCTCGGCAACACGTGTCGGTACGCCGTTTCATCCGCGGCGATCACATACAGGTCCGCCGGGGACGAGACTGTAATCTCCAGCGCCTCCATGAGCAAGATCAGGCGCTCCAGTCCAATGGCAAACCCTGCAGCTGGCGTCGGTTTACCGCCAAAAATTTCTACCAAGCCATCATAGCGGCCCCCGCCACAAACGGTGCCCTTGGCACCCAATGCATCCGTGGTCCATTCAAAGACACTCTTGTTGTAATAGTCGAGCCCACGCACCAAACGCGGATTGACGCAATAAGGGATCTGCAGGTCCCCCAAATAGGCCAGTAACTGATCAAACTCCGCTCGGGATTCAGCGTCGAGATAGTCACTTAAGGATGGCGCTGCATCCAGTATCGCCTGCGTCTCAGGGCTTTTGCTGTCTAAAATTCTCAGCGGATTGGTGTCCAGACGTCTCTGGCTGTCGGCATCCAAGCCGTCTTGACGATCGGCGAGGTAATCCACCAGCGCCTCGCGATACCGCGCCCGGTCCGGAGCCGAGCCAATACAGTTGATTTCCAGGGTCAGGGCGTCGTCTACCCCTAATCTTCGCCATAGCTGACGGCTGAGGGCTATGAGCTCTGCGTCTTGGTCTGGGGTTGCCACCCCAAAAGCCTCGACACCGAGCTGATGAAACTGTCGCTGACGTCCCTTCTGCGGTCGCTCGTAGCGAAACATTGGCCCCATGTACCAGAATCGCTGGGGGGTTGTGGCGAGGTTATGCTGCACCACGGCGCGGACACACCCCGCCGTGCCCTCTGGCCGCAGCGTCATACTGTCTTCGTTACGGTCGTTAAAGCTGTACATCTCTTTTTCGACAATGTCCGTGACCTCGCCGATCGACCGCGCAAAGAGCGCGGTGGATTCAATCACCGGCAGACGGATTTCCTCGTAACCATAGCCCGAGAGCACCTCCAGCGCAGCGGTCTCCATCGACTGCCACAACGGCGTCTTGTCGGGCAGGATATCCACCATCCCGCGTATCGCTCTGTATGTTGTCATGCGTCGATCAGTGCGTGCTGGAGATAATGTTGGCGTCACGTTCGGCGCGCGCCGCCTCGAGCACCTGGGCCCGGTCGCGAATCACAGTCTCGAGGTGATCCACGAAATCCTGATTACTCACCTTGTGGTCGGGCTCTCCTGAGATGTAGATGAGATTGTTTGGCGTCGCACCGGTCAGACCCACGTCCGCCTCACGCGCTTCACCGGGGCCGTTGACGATACAACCGATGACGGCAACGTCCATTGGGGTGCGCACATCATCCAGACGACTCTCGAGCTCATTCATGGTGCTAATGACATCAAAGTTTTGCCGGGAGCAACTGGGGCAAGCGATGAAATTGATACCGTTAGTGCGAAGTTTGAGGCTTTTTAATATCTCGAAGCCCACCTTGATCTCTTCAACCGGATCCGCAGCGAGCGAGACGCGGATGGTATCGCCAATTCCTTCCATCAGGAGCATGCCAAGGCCGACTGCCGACTTGACGGTACCGCCGCGAATACCGCCGGCTTCAGTAATGCCCAGATGCAACGGCTGTTCAATCTCGGTGGCCAGTTTTCGATACGCCTCGACCGCCATAAAGACCTCGGACGCTTTGACACTGACCTTGAAGTCCTCAAACTGATGTCGACTGAGGATGTCGACATTGCGCAGTGCCGACTCCACCAGCGCATCGGCATTGGGTTCGGGATATTTCCTCAGCAAATCCTTACCCAGAGAACCCGCATTGACACCGATACGAATGGGAATGCCTCGATCCTGACAGGCCGCAATCACCTCTTTGACCTTTGATTCGCGACCGATGTTGCCAGGATTGATACGCAGACAATCAACGCCGTACTCCGCCACCTTCAGCGCGATCTTGTGATCAAAATGAATATCTGCGATCAGTGGCAGCCCCGCGCGACTCCTGATTTCCCGGAATGCTTCTGCGGCGTCCATACTGGGAACCGATACCCTGACCAGGTCGGCACCCGCAGCGGCAATCGCGTTAATTTGCCCAACGGTGGCCTCGACGTCACAGGTCTCGGTGTTGGTCATACTCTGAACGGCGATCGGCGCGTCGCCGCCAATAGGCACCCCCCCCACGTGGATCTGTCGGCTGATTCGGCGCTTTATCGGTGACGGCTGGCTCATGACCTTGGCTCTCCGGTAACGGGTTTTCAGGACCGCTACGCTTTATCGACTCTGACGCTCTTTCCAGACACTGTACTCAGGTGAATCCGGGTACAAGTTACGCAATGCCAACTCATAACTGCCTAAGGCATCCTGATCGCCGGTTGTTTCGGCGATCATGAGCCCCAGCAGCAAGCCCCTTGGCGATTGCTGAGGAGAAACCGTCCTGTAAGTGCCATGATACCGGTTGGCTTCGCCGGTATCACCCGCTTCCAGCCGAAGAAATCCCATTTCCAGCAGAGCGACGGGATTGCGACGATCCATCGCGAGCGCCCGGGTAAAGGCAGATTCGGCACCGGCCTTATTGTCCAGTTGGATCCGACAAAGCCCCAGATTGACGAACGCCATCGGTCTGCCGCTGTAAAGCGTATCCTCAGTCACGCGCTGAAACTGGCGCTCGGCCTCGATGTAGCGACCTTGTGAGTAAAGAAACGCCGCGTAGTTATTACGCGCACGTGCCAGTTTAGGGTCGGCCTTCAGCGCGGCCTGAAACTGCAGCTCCGCCATTTCGAATTCACCGGTGCTTTGGTAAACCAGCGCAAAAGCCTCAAACACCTCAGCATTTTCCGGATCAATCTCCTGAGCGAGCTCCAAATTGCGCTTGGCATTCTCCCAGTCGCCCACCCCAATATACTGTCGCGCCAGAGCGACCCGCTTATCCAATGTTGCGCCAGGATCAGAAGTTCGCTGGGTGCCACCGCTATATTCCGTAACACACCCAGCCAACAGGCACAGTGCCCCTGCCAGTAGCCAGAGCAGGCGGCCGTTTGACCTGCGTCTGCAGGTGTCCCCAGGGGTGGGGACCGCCGAACAAGATGCTCTGCGACTGAATTCGGGTTGATTCACCACCGGTGCCGAGATCATGGGGCTCTTCTCTGGAGAGTTATTCCGATTGCAACAGGCTCTGGGTGCCAGGTCCAGCCCTGTGGCGGGCAGACCGGCGAGTGCGATCCACCACCTCACCCACCAGTTGACCGCAGGCCGCGTCGATGTCATCCCCTCGGGTGGTCCGCACAGTCACTACAAAACCGGCGTCTATCAGTACCTGCCAGAATCGGCTAACCGCATTGCCGCTGGGTCGCTGATAGCCCGAATCCGGAAAATCATTAAAGGGAATCAAATTAATCTTGCAGGGGTAACCCTTGAGCAGCACCGCCAACTCTCTTGCTTGCTCTACGCTGTCGTTTACGCCCGCCAACAGCGTGTATTCGATCGTCACCACGCGCTTTTTGTCAGGCTGGGCGTCGAGGTATGCCCGAGCTGACTGCAGCAGTCTTGCTATCGGATATTTGCGATTGATGGGTACGATCTGGTCGCGCAAAGCATCGTTCGGCGCGTGTAAAGAGACCGCCAAACTGACATCGGCCCACTCCGCAAGGCGATCAAGATGAGGGACAACCCCTGAGGTCGACAAGGTCACCTTGCGCTTTGACAAACCATAAGCCAAGTCATCGCACATCAGGTTCATGGCCGCGACCACGTTATCAAAATTGAGCAGCGGCTCACCCATCCCCATCATAACCACGTTGGTCACCACCCGACCTTTACCGGACTGCCAGCCGTCGTAGGAATTAATGGCCAACCAGACCTGACCAATGATCTCCGCAGCTGTGAGATCGCGCTGAAAGCCCTGCTTGCCGGTGGAACAAAACGTGCAATCAAGGCTGCAACCGACTTGTGAAGAAACGCATAGCGTCGCCCGGTCCCCCTCGGGAATCAGGACCGCCTCCACCAAACTGCCACCATGGACGGCGATGGCCCATTTGCGGGTCCCGTCGGCGGAATCCTTCTGCTCGGCGATGGCGGGCGGGGTAACTTCGGCAATCTCGGAGAGCCGCTCGCGCAGCGCCTGACTGAGATCCGTCATCTCTGCAAAATTCCTCACCCCACGGTGATGAACCCACTTCATGACTTGCTGCGCGCGGAATCGCTTCTCACCCAGATCGGTAAAGAAAGTTTCGAGCTGGCCTCGGGTCATACCCAGCAGATTGGCCCTGACCGCGGGGCCGGCGGTGGCGATCAGCTGCTGTGGGGCCGTCATCTCATCACCGCCCGCTGGTATTCAGCGTGTGCAAATCTCGCTGGAGGCAAAGAAGTAGGCTATTTCTCTCTCTGCTGAGGCAGGAGAGTCTGAGCCATGGACCGCATTGGCGTCGATAGACTGGGCGAAGTCAGCCCTGATCGTTCCAGGTGCAGCCTCCTGGGGGTTTGTGGCGCCCATCAATTCGCGGTTCAAGGCGATGGCGTTCTCACCCTCAAGCACCTGAACAACAACAGGCCCCGAAGTCATAAACGCGACCAGATCGGGGTAAAAAGGGCGCTCTTTGTGCTCAGCATAAAACCCGCCGGCCAAATTATCAGAGAGGTGTACCAGTTTGGCCGCCACAATCGTCAATCCCGCGGCTTCGAATCGGCTGATGATTTGTCCGATCACATTCTTGCCAACCGCGTCCGGCTTAATAATCGATAAGGTGCGCTCTACCGCCATGATGCTCTCCAGTTTCCCTTTGTTGCTCGCGGGTCCCGTGCCCGCGGGCGCGGAGTATACGGGCTTTGCCAATCAGTGTCATGGCAACAATGCCGGCGACACCGCCCGCCTCAGTGCCGCTCCGAGGCGTGGTTGATGGTGTAACGGGGTATCTCTACGACCAGAGGGGTTGAACCCACTCTGGCCTGGCAAGACAAGCGCGACTCGGGCTCCAGGCCCCACGCCTTGTCGAGATAGTCCTCTTCCAGCTCATCCGCCTCTTCCAGAGATTCAAACCCCTCTCGGACGATCACGTGACAGGTGGTGCAGGCGCAGGACATTTCGCAGGCGTGCTCAATATCAATGTCATTGCGCAGCAACGCCTCGCAGATACTCTCTCCCGCCTCCGCTTCCACAACGACACCCTCGGGGCAAATTTCGTAGTGGGGTAGCACAACAATTTCTGTCATCGGACGCCTCGTTACTCCGCTTTATCGTCTTCCAGTGCATCCAGCGACACTCCCGTCAGCGCACGCTGAATGCTGCGGTCCATCCGCCGAGCGGCAAACGCCTCGCTGACCCTACCCAGACCCTCGGTCATCTCACGAATCACCTGCGGGTCATCGGCGACCAGCACCCCCTCAAGTGCCCGCATACCGGCTTCGAGCTGTTGCACCTCGTCAGCAGACAACAGCTCGCCGTCTTGCGCGATGGCTGATTGCAGTCCTGCCAGCAGACCCTCACCCTCCACCCGCGCCTCGGCGAGTTGTCGCGCGGTCATGTCCTCGGTAGCAAACTCATAACTGGCTTTCAGCATCTCGGTAATTTGGATTTCATCCAGACCGAATGCGGGTTTGACCACTACTTCGCTGCGTGCGCCTGTCAGTTGTTCAACCGCCGAGACTTCAAGAATGCCATCGGCATCAACGCGAAATGTGACCTCGATGCGCGCCGCGCCGGCCACCATGGGGGGGATACCTGTCAGCTCGAAACGCGCCAAAGACCGGCAGTCCTCAACGCGCTCGCGTTCTCCCTGAAGCACATGGACCACAAGCCCCGTCTGTCCGTCGCGGGCGGTGGTGAACTCTTGCGCACGCGCTACGGGAATGGTGCTGTTGCGCTCGATAACTTTCTCTACCAAGCCACCATAGGTTTCGAGCCCGAGAGACAAGGGAATGACATCCAGCAAGAGTGCCTCACCTTCGCCCCGGTTCCCCACCAACACATCTGCCTGCTTGGCTGCCCCCATGGCGACCACCTGATCCGGGTCCAGCGTGCAGAGAGGCTCTCGACCAAAACACGCGGCGACTGCCTCACGCACCTTCGGCATCCGGGTTGATCCCCCCACCAATACCACTCGATCCACCGACTCCAGCCTGGCATCGGCCAGCGCCGACTCGCAAGCCTGCAGCGTTCTGTCGATCAGCCCGCTGACCAAATCATCCAGAGACTCCCGCGACAGACTCAGCTGGTCACAGCTGAAATCCAACTCGTGACAGTCCACCGAGGCGGTCTGCTGAGCGCTGAGCATTTCCTTGGCGCGACGTGCCAAACTCAGCAGCGACCGGCGCTGTACCGCACTCGGCTGCGCCAAGCCCAACTCGGTGAGCCAAAAGTCGGTAATCGCGCGATCGAAATCGTCACCCCCCAGGGCACTGTCGCCACCGGTGGCCAAGACCTCGAACAAACCCTCACGCATCCGCAAAATAGAAATATCGAAGGTGCCGCCGCCTAGGTCATAAACAGCCAAAGTCGAGGCCTCCTCGGAATCGGCGTCAAGGCCATAGGCAACGGCGGCAGCGGTGGGCTCATTGAGCAGTCTCAGGACCTTGATGCCAGACAACGCCGCGGCCTGCCGTGTCGCCTGGCGCTGCGCGTCATCAAAATAGGCCGGTACCGTAATCACGGCGCCAGCGATTGCCCCGCTCAGCTGCCGCTCTGCGCGGCATTTGAGCGCGGTCAGGATGGCGGACGACACCTCAACCGGCGTCTTCTCACCGGCGGCAGTCGCAAAAGCCAGCACCCCCTCCGGGGTGAGCGTAAGATAAGGGTCATCTGAGAATTCTTCCCGTCCCCGACCCAACAGCCGTTTCGCAGAAGCCACGGTGTTGGCAGGTTCCGAGCCAGAAAATGCCTCTGCCGCGAACCCAACCGCTGTCTCTTCGGCGCCGTAGTAAACCACCGATGGCAGGGCCGCACGGCCCGTCTCATCTTGTAGCACGTGGATATCGGTACCATCAAAATGCGCGACCAAGCTGTTGGTCGTGCCTAAATCGATACCCAAGGCGATTTGCCGGCTTTCGGGGGCGGTCGTCGGCTCACCCGGCTCACTGATTTGCAATAACACCATTGTCAGG
>Ga0181566_10002797_pt1 | contig 14272 bp, 12 predicted proteins | sample 101ome_15_FD_133762 | JGI IMG/M metagenome (GOLD analysis project Ga0181566, IMG submission 133762) | Coastal salt marsh microbial communities from the Groves Creek Marsh, Skidaway Island, Georgia - 101402AT metaG (megahit assembly) | ecosystem: Environmental > Aquatic > Marine > Intertidal... | reverse complement strand
CTGTGAGCATGCCTACATTTATTTGCGCGACGAATACCCGTATGCGCATCGTGTTTTGCAAGACGCGCTGCAAGCGCTGCGCGGGTGGCAGCCCAACGCACCCGCCATCACCCTGAGGCGCGGCGCGGGTGCCTACATTTGCGGTGAAGAGTCGGCAATGATCGAGAGCCTGGAGGGCAAACGTGGCGAGCCCCGGCTGCGTCCCCCCTACGTGGCCCAGCGCGGGTTGTTTGGGCGCCCCACCTTGGTTCATAACGTTGAAACCCTGATGTGGGTGCCCGAGCTGCATACCAAAGGGGCCACCTGGTTTGCCGCGCACGGGCGGCACGATCGCCAAGGTTTACGCCGCTACAGCCTCAGTGGAAGGGTACGCAACCCAGGCGTGTACTTGGCACCCGCAGGCATTAGCGTGCAGGAATTGGTGGATGAATACGGCGGCGGCATGGCCGAGGGGCATACCTTGTATGGCTACTTGCCGGGTGGGGCCAGCGGCGGCATGTTGCCCGCCGATCTGGCGCATCTGCCGCTAGACTTTGACACCTTGCAACCGCACGGCGCGTTCATTGGCTCGGCGGCGGTGGTGGTGTTGAGTCAACACGACCGCGCGCGTGATGCAGCGCTCAACACCATGCGCTTTTTTGCGCATGAGAGCTGCGGCCAATGTACCCCGTGCCGTGTGGGCACAGACAAAGCGGTGCAGCTGATGCAGCAAGCCCGGTGGGACAGCCACACCTTGGATGACTTGGCCGAGGTGATGCGTGAGGCCAGCATTTGCGGTTTGGGCCAGGCGGCGCCAAACGCCTGGCAAAGCGTGCAACAACACTTTGGGCACGAGCTGAAGTGATGACCCAGACGCAACCCTTAACCCTAACCCTTGACGGGCACACCTTGGAGGCCAAGCCAGGCGAGACACTTTGGCAGTTGGCGGCGCGTTACGGTATTGAGGTGCCGCATTTGTGCCATGCCAGCCCGCTGCAGCCAGCCGGCAATTGCCGCGCGTGTGTGGTGGAGGTTGACGGCGAACGCACCCTGGCCGCAAGCTGTTGTCGGCAAGCCGAGCCGGGCATGGTGGTGCAAACCCAAAGCCCGCGCGCGCGGCAAAGCCAGCGCATGGTGTTGGAGTTGCTGTTGGCTGACATGCCGGCGGATGCTCCGCAATCGCTGCTGGGCCAGCCTTTGGGTGAGCTTGGGCAGTGGGCGCAGCGGCTGCAGGTGCAGCCGCGCGCGGCTTTTGCTCTGGCGGCTCGACCGGCGCCGGCGCCCGATACCAGCCACCCGGCGTTGCGTGTGCAGCTAGACGCCTGCATTCAATGCACGCGGTGCGTGCGTGCCTGCCGCGACGAACAAGGCAACGACGTGCTTGGCATGGTGTGGCGTGGTGCGCACGCCCATATCGCCTTTGACCTAAACGACCCGGCTGCTGCCAGCCAATGCGTGGCCTGCGGTGAATGTGTGCAAGCCTGCCCAACCGGCGCCATTGCCTCGGCCAAGCCGCTGCCGGAGGCAACGCGTGAGGTGCCTTCGGTCTGTCCCTATTGCGGCGTGGGTTGCCAGTTAACCTATCAGGTGCAGCCCGCCAGCGGCGCTCAGGCTGAGCGCATCGTGGGGGTGTTGGGGCGTGATGGCCCCGCCAACGGCAGCCGTTTATGCGTTAAGGGCCGCTATGGTTACGATTACATCGAACACCCTGAGCGACTGCAACGGCCGCTGCGTCGACGCCCGGATGCACCCAAAAACCCCAACCATTGCCAACATCCGCCGCATTGGAGCGAGGTGTTTGAAGAGGTGGACTGGGAGCAAGCGTTGCAGGCCGCGGTGCAACCGCTGCAGGCGATTCGCGCGGCGCACGGCGGCGGCGCCCTGGCGGGTTTGGGGTGTGCCAAAGGCAGCAACGAAGAAGCCTATGTGTTTCAAAAACTGGTGCGTACCGTTTTTGCAAGCCCGCACGTGGACCATTGCACCCGTTTGTGCCACGCCTCGAGTGTGGCGGCGTTGCTTGAGGGCCTGGGCTCGGGTGCGGTGAGTAACCCGGTGTCGGATGTGCAGCATGCCGAAACCATTTGGATCATGGGGGCCAACCCCACCGCCAATCATCCGGTGGCAGCCAGTCATATTAAAAACGCCGTGGCGCGTGGTGCCCGTTTGGTTTTGCTTGACCCGCGCGCCACGGAGTTGGCGCGACACGCCTGGCAGCATGTGGCGTTTCGCCCGGGGGCTGACGTGGCGGTGCTGCACGCCATGCTGCACGTGGTGTTGCACGAGCTGGGTGTTGCCACTGACTTTGCCGCGCAGCGCGTGGACAACTTGCACGAGGTGGCCGAGGCCGTACGTAACAGCACCCCTGAGGCCATGGCCGCGCTGTGCGGGGTATCACCTCAGCAGTTGCGTGAAGTTGCCACAGCCTACGCGCAAAGCCCGGCGGCGATGATATTTTGGGGTATGGGCGTGAGCCAACACACCCACGGCACCGACAACGTGCGTTGCCTGATCGCGCTGGCCTGCGCCACCGGGCAGATGGGGCGGCCAGGTACGGGGCTGCATCCGCTGCGTGGCCAAAACAACGTGCAGGGCGCCAGCGACGCCGGCTTGATCCCCATGATGTTCCCCGGCTATCAACGGGTGGACGATGCCGATGCCAACGCCTGGTTCAGCCAGTTTTGGGGGGCGCCGGTGCCTGCCACGCCGGGGTTAACCGTGGTGGAGATGCTGCATCAGGCACAACGGCCCGCGAACGACCCCGAGCGCCTGCGCGGCATGCTGATCATGGGTGAGAACCCCGCCATGAGCGACCCCGACTTGCACCACGCCCGCGCCGGGTTGGCCAGTTTGCAGCATTTGGTGGTGCAGGATTTGTTTTTAACCGAAACCGCTTGGCTTGCTGACGTGGTGCTGCCGGCCAGCGCCTGGCCTGAAAAAATTGGCACTGTAACCAACACCGATCGACTGGTGCAGCTGGGGGCCCAAGCTGTGCCACCGCCTGGTGAGGCCCGGGCAGACCTTTGGATACTGCAGCAAATTGCCGAGCGTATGGGTATGCCCAATGGTCAGCCGGTGCCTTGGTTGTACGACCAGCCGGGGGTGGTGTACCACGGTGTGGCCGCAATTTACGAGGAAATGCGTCAAGCCATGGCGGCGTCGCACGGCGGTATCAGCTGGCAACACCTGCAACAACACGGCAGTGCGGTGTACCCGTGGCCCAAAAGCGCCAGTCAGGGGCAGGCGGTGGTGTTTACCCACACCTTTCCCACGGCCAATGGGCGTGCGCAGTTGGTGCCCACGCAATGGCGAGCCCCGGCTGAAGTGCCCGATACCGACTACCCGCTGGTGCTGATTACCGGGCGTCAACTCGAGCACTGGCACACCGGCAGCATGACGCGGCGCTCGCATGTGCTTGATGCAATTGAGCCCGAGGCCACGGCCAGCGTTAACGCCAACACCTTGCAGGCGCATGGCTTGGCACCGGGCGACTGGATGCAGCTCACCACCCGGCGCGGCAGCGTGCAACTGCGCGCGCGGCTGGACCCAGGCACGCCCGACGGCGCGGTGTTTGTGCCGTTTGCATACGCAGAGGCCGCAGCCAACTTGCTGACGCACGCGGCGCTTGACCCGTTTGGCAAGATTCCCGAATTCAAATACTGCGCGGTGCGTTTAAGTGCTGCGCAGGTTGAGCCCTCAACGACCCAGGCTTAGGGCAGGGCCTTGCCCTTGAAAGTGCAATAGGCTTGTACCTGACACGCCGCGCATTGCGGCGCACGCGCGGTGCAGACGTAGCGACCGTGCAGAATAAGCCAATGGTGAGCGTCGACCAAATAGTGGGCGGGCACGCGCTTAAGCAGCGCCAACTCAACCGCCAGCGGTGTTTTGCCCGGCGCCAGCCCGGTGCGGTTGCTTACCCTAAAAATATGGGTGTCCACCGCCATGGTGGGCTCACCAAAAGCCACGTTTAGCACCACATTGGCGGTTTTGCGACCCACCCCGGGCAAGGCCTCAAGGGCCTCCCGCGAGCGCGGCACCTGGCCCGCGTGGTGCTGCAGCAGCAACCGGCAGGTTTGCAGCACGTGCTTGGCCTTGGTTTTGTACAGCCCAATGCTTTGAATCATCGAGGCCAGCCCGGCTTCACCCAAATCCAATAGGGCTTGCGGGGTATTGGCCACCACAAACAAGCGGCGCGTGGCTTTGTTTACGCTGACGTCGGTGGCCTGGGCAGAAAGCATAACGGCCACCAACAGTTCAAACACACTCGTATACTCAAGTTCGGTGTTGGGCTGCGGATTCACCGCTTTAAGGGTGGCGAAGAACGGCTCGATGTGAACTTTTTTCATGCCCGCATTGTGCGCCACAAAATACCGTGACCCTACCATTTGCCCAACGACTGCAAAACGTTGAAACGTCTGCCATCCGCGCGTTATTTAAACTTCTTGGCCAGCCCGGCATCATCAGCTTTGCCGGTGGCTTTCCCGACGCCAACCTGTGCGATCGCGAAGGGTTGCAGGCCGCCGCGCACGCCGCGTACGAGCAGCACGCCCAGGCGGCGTTGGCTTACGGCGCCACCGAGGGCTACCCACCGTTGCGCGAGGCCATTGCGCAGTTAATGCAAAGTCGATTGGCTGCGGTGCAAGCCGACGACGTGCTGGTTACCACCGGCAGCCAGCAGGCACTGGATTTGATTGGCAAAACCCTGATCGACCCCGGCGACAAAGTAATTGTTGAAGGCCCCACTTTTTTGGCCACGATTCAATGCTTTCGTTTGTACGGTGCCGATTTGGTGAGTGCGCCAACCGACGAGCACGGCGTAGACGTCAGCGCCTTGGAGCAGCTGGTGGCGCAACACCGGCCCAAACTCATTTACCTCATTCCTACCTTTGGCAACCCCACCGGCGCCACGCTGAGCGCAGAGCGACGCCAGGCGGTGCTGCAGTTGGCGGCACGCACCGGCACCTTGGTGGTAGAAGACGACCCCTACGGCGAGCTGTATTTTGATGCCCCACCGCCGCCAAGTTTGTTGTCGCTGAGCGAGCAGGTGCCGGGCAGCCGCGAGCTATTGGTGCATTGCGGCAGTTTGTCTAAAACATTGTCGGCTGGTTTGCGCTTGGGCTGGATGGTGGCGCCGGCTGCCTTGCGTGCGCAGGCCGTGATGTGTAAACAATTCAGCGATGCCAACACCAGCACCCTGGCGCAAGCCACCGCCACAGCGTATTTACAAAGCGGGGCGCTGCCGCAAGCACTGGCCCATGTGCGCCCGGCGTACCGCGAACGCGCCCATGCCATGCTGCATGGCTTACAACAACACCTGGGTGCGCACGCCACGTACAACCAACCGCAGGGGGGGCTGTTTGTTTGGGCGCGCTTTACCGCCCCCGGGGCGGACAGCGCCGTTTTGTCGCAGCGGGCCGCCGAACAGGGCGTGGCCTTTGTGCCCGGCGCGCCTTTTTATGCCTCCAATCCCGACCCGGCCACCTTTAGGTTGTCTTTTGCCACGGTGCCGCCAGCCCAAATTGATCAAGGCCTGCAACGCCTGGCGGCGATGTTGGCAAAAAACGAAAAATAGAGCCCACAGGCGCTTGGAATGGGCAACGCCTAGGCCAGGTGCTGCTTAAAAAACGCCAGTGTGCGTTCACGCGCGAGTTTGGCGGCGGTGGCGTCGAAGCTGCCGCGGGCATCGCAATTAAAGCCGTGGTCGGCTTGGTAAATGTGCACCTCTACCCCGGGGTGCTGGTGCGCAAAGGCGTGCACACCGTCCAGCGGAATGTGTGCATCGTGCGCGCCAAAGTGCGCCATGGTGGGGCAGTGTGGCTGACGCGCTGGCTCGGTGCCGGCGGTCATGCCGCCGCCGTAGTAGGCCACGGCTGCAGCCACACCTTTAACCTCGGCTGCGGCGCGCCAAGTAAGCAAGCCGCCCCAGCAATAGCCCACCACGCCAACCTTGCCGCCGCACTGGCTGGCCGCGTAGGCCACGGCGGCACCCACATCGGCCAGCGCCGCGGCTGGCTTAAGTGCCTCAACCTCTGCCTTGAGTTGGCGGCCCTGATCCATATCGGGCCCGGTGTAGCCCAGCGCCACGCCCGTGCGCACGCGGTCAAACATGGCGGGGGCAATGGCCAAAAAGCCCTCGGCGGCGTAGCGGTCGGCCACCGATTGAATGTGGCTGTTGACCCCAAAAATTTCTTGCAACACCACCACGGCCGCTTTGGGTTTTTCTAGGGGGCGCGCCACGTAGGCGGCTAACTGATGACCGTCGGCCGCGGTGAGGGTGATGGGGTCGATCATGGGTTACCTCTCTTTTGCTTGACTGTTGATGGGTTGTTGGCCATGGCTGACGCCATGGCGTACCATGCTGAGCATACCCCAAAGCCGTATGGCTATGGCTCGGCCAACGGCATTTTTTAGGAGGCGCAACCCATGGAAATTGATGGAGCTTGTCACTGCGGCAAAGTGTCGTTTACCGCGCTGATTGACCCGGATAAGGTTATGGTGTGTCACTGCAACGATTGTCAAGTACTCTCTGGAGCGCCGATGCGCGCGGTGGTGCCGGTGATGCTGCAAGACATGACGCTGCACGGCGAGCCCAAGCGCTACATAAAAACCGCGCAAAGTGGCAACAAACGCGCGCAAGTGTTTTGCGGTGACTGCGGCACACCACTGTTTGCCACCGCCGCTGAGGCAGCCACCAGCGTGATTCTTAGGCTTGGGTGCGTGCGGCAACGCCACCAGCTCACGCCCAAGCTGCATATTTGGCACGACGAGGCCATGCCGTGGAACCGCGACACGCATGGGGTGCCTACCTCGCCCAATCAAAGCGGATTTTTGGCGCCCGCGCCAGCGCCGCGTTAGTAGCTAGTCGTCTAAGCTCGCGCTCCAGCGGTCGCCCCAGGTTTGCTCCATGGCGCGGCGGTCGCGTTTGGTGGGGCGGCCACCGCTGATGGCGTGTGCCGGCTCTGGGCTGAAGCGGCGGTTTTCTCGTGCCGCGGCGCGTTGCGCTTGGCTGGCTTCGGTTTCGGCGTAGAGCTGCTGCGCCACCGGTGCCGGGCCGCGTTGGGCCGACAGACCCAGCACGTGTACGGTCATGGTGTCGTGCCCGCGGGTGATGCGTACGGTGTTGCCTACCTTAAGCTCGCGCGATGGCTTGCATGGCGCGTCGTCTACCCATACACGGTGTTGCCCTATGGCTTCGCTGGCAAGCATGCGCGTTTTGTAAAACCGCGCGGCCCATAGCCATTTGTCTAGGCGCATGCTCTGCACGGCAGGTTAGCCCTGAGACGGTGGGCGTTTGTGTTCGGGTATTTCGCGCACCTCGGCGTCGACGATATCACCCGGTGGGGCCTGGCCAGGGCTGCGGCCGCCACCGTAGCGCGTGGCGCCTTGCCACACACCCTGGCGTGCGCGGTGCACGCTTTGCCACACCACGCGCACCGGGTGCGGGCGGCCGGTCACCAGCGACCAAAGCAGGCTGGCCACCAGGGCCAGCAGCGCCACGGCAAATAAGCCAATCAAAAGTACAAGTGCCGAGGCCACCAAAACCAAGCGTACCAACCATCCAAACAATGCCGTTAAAACGTTCATGCCTCAAGTATCGCAAATCAGCTGGCGCCCGCTTCGGCTTTGATTTTTTCAATGCTTGCCATGGCGTGTAGCCAGTCGTCTTCGGCTTGTTGTTGCTCGTCGCCAATGGCTTTGAGGCGTTTGTTGTGGGCCACCAGGGTGTCGGTGGGCAGGGGCTCAAGCAGGGCTTGTTCTATTTGCGCGCGCTCGGCTTGCAGCGCGTCGAGTGTGGCTTGGGCTTGGTTGGCTTGTTTTTCAAAGGGTTTGACGGCGCGGGCCAGTTGGCTGCGTTGCGCAGCCTTTTCGCGTCGTTGATCGGCGCGCGAGCCAGCCTCGGCCATGGGCGATGCTTGCGCAGGTTGCGGCACGCCATGCTCTGACGCTGGGCCAACGGCTGACCGGGTATTGGGTTCGGCGGTGGCTGCGGTGGCTTTGCCGGTTTGCAGCACCAGGGCTTGGTAGTCTTCTAGGTCGCCGTCAAAGGGCATAACGCGATGCTGCTGCACCAGCCAAAAGGTGTCGCACACACTGCGCAGCAGGGCGCGGTCGTGGCTAACCAATACCACCGTGCCGTCAAACGATTGCAGCGCATCAAGCAGCGCCTGACGCATGGCCATGTCCAGGTGGTTGGTGGGCTCATCGAGCAGCAACACTTGGGGCTTGCGCCACACCAGCAGCGCCAGTACCAGGCGCGCGCGTTCGCCGCCGCTGAGTGAGCCCACAGGCTGAAAGACCTTGTCGTCGGCGAAGCCAAACTGCCCCAGGTGCCCGCGCAGCAGGCCTTCTTTGCCGTCTGCGCCTTCTTCGCGGGCCAAGCGCGCAAGGTGTTGCAGGGCGTGGTCGTCGGGGCGCAGCAAGTCCATTTCGTGCTGGGCAAAGTAGCCCAGTCGGATGTCTCGGGCTTGATGCCGGTGGCCGTTGAGCAGCGGCAACACGCCGGCCAAGGTTTTAATAAGGGTGGACTTGCCCTGACCGTTGGCACCCAAGACGCCCAAACGCATGCCCGGCTCAAAGCGGCAGCTGACGTTGGGCAACACCGGCGTGCTCTGGCTGTAGCCCAGGGCCGCCTCACGCAGGCTTAGCAGTTCGGTGGGCAGGCGCTGCACGGCGGGGAAGTCAAAGTTGAGGTCGTGTTCAAACTGCACCGGCGGAACGCGTTGCATGCGCGCCAAGGCTTTGGCGCGGCTTTGCGCCTGCCGGGCTTTGGTGGCTTTGGCGCGAAACCGATCGATAAACGCTTGCAGCCGTGCCGCATGCGCTTGCTGCCGCGTGTGCGCGGCGCTTTGCTGCGCTTGGCGGGCGGCAAGTTGTTCTTCGAAGTCGCTGTAACCCCCGCTGTAGCGGGTGAGTTGGCCGTGGCTTAGGTGCCAAATGCCGGTGGTGACGGCATCTAAAAATTCTCTGTCGTGGCTGATCACCACCATGGTGCCACCAAAGCGCCTCAGCCACTGCTCCAGCCAGAGCACGGCGTCGAGGTCGAGGTGGTTGGTGGGTTCGTCGAGCAGCAACAACTCGGCCGGGCTCATGAGCGCGCGCGCCAGCTGCAGCCGCATGCGCCAGCCGCCGCTGAAGGCGTTAACCGGGTGGTTGAGTTGGTCCAGCGTAAAACCCAAGCCCAACAGCAGCGATTGAGCGCGGGCGTGGGCGTCGTAGCCGCCGGCGTCGGCCCAGGCGGTGTGGGCTAGGGCCAGGGCGTTGCCGTCGTTGACTTGTTGCGCGTGTTGCATGTGCTGCACCACTTGTTGCAGCGCGGCGTCGCCTTCAAGCACAAAGTCGGTGGCGGGGGTGTCAACATTGGGTAGGTGCTGGTCAACACTGGTGATGCGCCAACTCGAGGGTAGGTTCACACGCCCTGCGTCTTCGTGCAACTGCCCTTGGAGCAGGGCAAAGAGCGAGGTTTTGCCACTGCCGTTGCGCCCCACCAGGCCGATTTTTTCGCCCGGGTGCAGCGTTGCGTTGGCCTGTTGCAACACCGCCAGGGTGCCGCGGCGCAGCGTGACTTGTTCCAGTGTTAGCACGATGCCGCCCAGTGTTGCAGGCTGGTGGCGCTGAGCAGCAGCACCGCGTCTTCACCCCCGCTGGTTTCAAAGCACACGGCTTCTAGGCCAGCAAAGGCCGCGGTGAAGTGCGCGTATTCGTGGCCGATTTCAAGCGCGCAAATGCCGTTGTGTTGCAGGTGCTGCGGCAACCGCGGCAGCACACGGCGTAAAAAGTCCATGCCGTCGGCGCCGCCATGCAAAGCCAAGGCGGGTTCGGCGCGGAATTCGGGGGGTAACTCGGCCATGCTTTGCGCGTTGACGTAAGGCGGGTTGCACAAAATCAAGTCAAACCGGTCGTCAGCGGTTGCCGATAGGCCGTCAGCCTGCTGCCACACGATGCGATCGTGCACGCCGTGGCGCTCGCCGTTGCGGTGCGCCAGCGCCAAGGCATCGGCGCTGATGTCGCTGCCGGTTACTTGCGCGTGTGGCCACGCCAGGGCCGCGAGCACCGCCAAGCTGCCGTTGCCGGTGCATAAGTCGAGCACGCGCGTGGGGGGTGCGCCCAACCAGTCGTCGAATACCCCTTCGGCCAGGGGCTCGGCCAGTAGGCTGCGCGGCACGATGCTGCGCGCGTCGATGTCAAACGGCACCCCTTGCAGCCACGCTTCGCCGGTGAGGTAAGCCAGCGGCACACGGCGCGCGATGCGTTGGGTGAGCAGCGCTTGAATGCGCGCGGCTTCTTGGGCGCTTAGTTGGTGCTGGGCCAGGGGCGGGGCCGTGACGTTGCTGTCTAGCGGCTGCTGCAGCGCCCATAGCACCAGCCAACAGGCTTCGTCGTGGGCGTTGGTGGTGCCGTGGCCAAAGGCCACACCGCCTTCAACCAGGGCGTCGCGGCAGTGGCTGATGACGTGGGAAAGGGGGGTGCCGGCGGTTGGCGCTGGCCTCATGCCGGGGTAACACCCGCCACGCGCTCCAACACGCGTTGGTAAATCCGCGTCAGCGGTTCGATGTCGTGCAAATGAACGCATTCATTCACTTGGTGAATGGTGGCGTTGGGCGGGCCCAGCTCGATCACTTCGGGGCAGAAGGTGGCAATAAAGCGCCCGTCGCTGGTGCCGCCGGTGGTGGAGAGCTCGGTGCTTAGCCCTGTGACATCGGCAATGGCCGCTTGCACATGCTGCACCAAAGCACCCACCGGGGTTAAAAAGGGTTCACCGCCAAGGGTCCACTGCAGGCTGTAGGCAACGCCGTGCTGTTGCAGCAGGGCTTCGGTGCGCTGGCGCAGCGTGCTTTCGGTGCTTTCGGTGCTGAAGCGAAAGTTAAAGTCAATCACGCACTCGCCGGGAATGACATTGCCCGCGCCGGTGCCGGCGTGGATGTTGCTGATTTGAAAGGTGGTGGGAGGAAAGTGTTGATTGCCTTGGTCCCAGGTGGTGGCGCACAGCGCCGCCAACGCTGGCGCGGCGCTATGAATGGGGTTCAGCGCCAATTGCGGATACGCCACGTGCCCTTGTTTGCCGTGCACGGTTAGGCGGCCGCTTAAACTGCCGCGCCGGCCGTTTTTAATCATGTCGCCGGTTTGCTCAATGGCTGTCGGCTCGCCCACCACACAGTACTGCGGCTTGACGCCACGCGCCCGCAAGGTGTTGACAACCTCACGCGTGCCGTGCAGCGCGGGGCCTTCTTCGTCGCTGGTGAACAAAAAGCCAATCGATAGCGGCGCTTGCGGGTGCGCTTGGCAAAAGGCCTCGGTGGCCACCACCATGGCCGCGAGCGAGGTTTTCATGTCGCTGGCTCCGCGCGCGTACAGCTTGCCGTCGCGGTGGGTGGGCACAAATGGGTCCGATGCCCAACGCTCAAGCGCGCCGGTGGGCACCACGTCGGTATGACCTGCAAACAACAACAACGGCGCGCCCGGTACCTCACGCAGCGCCCATAAGTTGGTGACTCGAAAGTCGTCGGGCCCGTAGCTCAGCGTTTCGCAGGTAAAGCCCAAGGGTTGCAAGCGTTGCGCCAGCAGCGCTTGGCAGCCTTGGTCGTCGGGCGTGACGCTGGGGCGGGCCAGCAGGGCTTCAAGCAGGTCAAGCGTGGTGCTCATGCCGTATTAGGCGCGCAGCAGCTCGTTGATGCTGGTTTTGGCGCGGGTTTGCGCGTCCACGCGTTTGACGATCACCGCGCAGTACAGGCTGTGGCTGCCGTCTTTGCTGGGCAAGCTGCCGCTTACCACCACCGAGCCCGAGGGCACGCGACCATACAACACCTCGCCGCTGGCGCGGTCGTAAATTTTGGTGCTTTGACCGATGTACACGCCCATGCTGATGACGCTGTTTTCTTCAACAATGACGCCTTCAACAATTTCTGAGCGCGCGCCAATAAAGCAGTTGTCTTCGATGATGGTGGGGTTGGCTTGCAGCGGCTCAAGCACGCCGCCAATGCCCACGCCGCCCGAGAGGTGCACGTTTTTGCCGATCTGGGCGCACGAACCGACGGTGGCCCAGGTGTCGACCATGGTGCCTTCGTCCACGTAGGCGCCGATGTTGACGTAGCTGGGCATCAGCACCGCGCCGCGCGCCACAAAGCTGCCGCGCCGTGCCACCGCAGGCGGCACCACGCGCACACCGGTGGCGGCGAGTTGCTCGCGCGAGAGGTGTGCAAACTTGGTGGGCACTTTGTCAAAAAAGCCAAGGTCACCGGCGCGCATGATGTCGTTGTCTTTTAGCCTAAACGACAGCAACACCGCCTTTTTGATCCACTGGTGTGTGGTCCACTGCCCCACGCCGTCGCGCGTGGCCACGCGCAGCGCCCCTTTGTTGAGCTGGGAAATGGTTTGTTCTACCGCGTCTTTGATTTCGGCTGACGCTTGGTTGGGCGACAGTTCGGCGCGTTGCTCCCAGGCGGCGTTGATGACGGAGGCGAGTTGGTCGATTTCGGCTGACATGCAAGACCCTAACAATACATAGCGGTTGAAATTACGCGGCCGCGGCACAAAAGGCCGCCACGCGCTGCGCGGCTTCTAGGCATTCGGCTTGTTCGGCCACCAGGGCCATACGAACACGGCCGGCGCCGGGGTTGTGGCCGTCTACGTCACGTGCGATGTAGCGACCCGGAAGCACCACCACATTGTATTGAGCCAGCAAAGCCTGCGCGAAACGGGCGTCATCGCCCGCGAACGCCGGTGGAATTTTGGGCCACAGGTAGAACCCGGCGTCTGGGTGGCTGACTTGCATGTGCGGCGTGAGCAAGGGCAGCACTGCATCAAACTTGGCCTGATACGCGGCGCGGTTGGCCTGCACATGGGCCTCGTCGGCCCATGCCGCGGCACTGGCAGCTTGCACCACGCCGCCCATGGCGCTGCCATGGTAGGTGCGGTAGAGCAAAAATTGTTGAATCAACGCCGGGTCGCCCGCCGCAAAGCCACTGCGCAGGCCGGGGGCGTTGCTGCGCTTGGATAGGCTTGTTACCGCCAGCAGCCCGGTGAAGTCGCGCCCCAATTGTTGCGCCGCTTGCAGCATGCCCAGTGGCGGCTGATCGTTAAAGTAAATTTCGCTGTAGCACTCGTCGGCCACCAGCACCGCACCGTGTTTTTCGCAGGCCTCGAACAACAGTTGCCATTGCGCCAAACTGGTGATTGCCCCGGTGGGGTTACCCGGGCTGCATACGTATACCAGCTGTGTGCGCTGCCAAATGGCCTCGGGCATGGTGTCCCAGGCATGGGCAAAGCCTTGCTCGGCTTGGCTGGGCACAAACACCGGTTGCGCCCCGGCCAGCAGCGCCGCACCTTCGTAAATTTGATAAAACGGATTGGGGCAGAGCACCACCGGGTTGGGGCGGGTGGCATCTACCACCACCTGCGCTATCGCAAACAAGGCCTCGCGGGAGCCAGTAACGGGCAGCACATGTTGCGCGGCGTCCAGCGCTACCCCATAGCGATGCAGCACCCAGTCGGCACAGGCCTGGCGCAACGCCATGCCGCCGGCGGTGCTGGGGTAGCTGGCCAGTTGATCCAGCGACTCGGCCATGGCCTGGCGAATCACCGCTGGGGTGGGGTGCTTGGGCTCGCCAATGCCCAAGCTGATGGGACGGTACGCCGCCGCTGGGGTGACCTGGGCAAACAGCTGGCGCAGGCGCTCAAAGGGGTAGGGCTGCAGGGCTTGAAGGTTGGGGTTCATACCCAGATTATCTCCGGCATGGTCTCGGGTTCGCTGATGCCCCTTATGATGGGAATCGCCCCGACGCGCTTTGTTTTACGGTAACCACTCAACCCAGACATGCTAGAGCAACTGCTTGCCCGATTGGCCCGGCGCCGACAAGAAAACCATCTGCGGCGCCTCACGGAGGCCTGCGTCAAGCTGTGCTCGGAGGGCGGTCAAGCCAATTGGGCCAACCTTGCCGAGGACGTGGTGGCGGCTTGGCAAGCACTGCCCAAGACCCAACACGCGGCGTTTTTTGACATGCTGGCCACCGACTTTGCCCCTGACTTTGATGTGTTGGCCGTGGCAGCCAAGACCTTTTTGGACGAACCCACGGACGACCACGCCTCGCAACTGGGGCGCGCCGCGGAGGCCCCCAGGCAAGAGCTGATACGCCGCATCAACCGGGTGCAGGGTGGCACCGAGGTGCTGCTGGACATGCGCTGCGCGCTGCACGCGTGCATGCGCGACGACCGGTCGCTGGGGGTGGTGGACCGGGATTTTTTACACCTGCTGCAAGCGTGGTTTACCCCGGGGTTTTTGCGTTTGCAAGAGGTCAGCTGG
>Ga0181566_10002792_pt1 | contig 14281 bp, 21 predicted proteins | sample 101ome_15_FD_133762 | JGI IMG/M metagenome (GOLD analysis project Ga0181566, IMG submission 133762) | Coastal salt marsh microbial communities from the Groves Creek Marsh, Skidaway Island, Georgia - 101402AT metaG (megahit assembly) | ecosystem: Environmental > Aquatic > Marine > Intertidal... | reverse complement strand
TGTGGATACCTATCTCGGAGAATGGGTCGGAGAGATGCATGAGTCAGTGTTTGATGTCAACTGCTTGATTGTCAATGAGGAGACAGTGATCTTTGGTTGTCACGACAAGCACGTGTTTGGCTACTGTGAGGACAATGGCATCAATCCAATATTGTGTGACATAAGGCACAGGTTCTTCTTTGACGGATCCGTACACTGCTGTACGCTGGATCTGGTCAGGGAGGGCGGCTGTGAAGATTATTTTAGTTAGGAGCACCAATGAACATATACACCATATACGCAGACCACGTGGAAGACATCGATGCACTGGAGTTCGTGGACAAAATGAAATTGTTCCTGGACAAACTGGTCGAAAACAAACGGATGGTGACATACAGGATCACCAGATGCAAGTTGGGTTTCCGTTCCATGGATCTGCCTGAGTTCCGCATTGACATGGAATTCGAATCCATGCAACAACTGGATGATGCCATGGACATGACCGTGGGCAACAAGGACGTGGACCAGGCACACGTGGGATTCAACCGGTTCGTGGACGTTGAGACCATACAACATTTCTTGTACAGAGACTACCCAGATGTATAGTGTGTACCAGCACTGGGATCCACTCAGGGTGTGTGCGGTGGGAAGATCCTATCCACCCGAATTTTATTCCTACATCAACAATGCACGGGTGCGTGATGTGTTGGAACGCATCGCCCAGGAGACCGAGGAAGACTACCAATCGTTGATCCGGTTGTTGCGGTCATTCGATGTTGAAGTCGTGCGGACCGAAATTGATAAAGACAATCTGGATAGGTATCGACAGCGAGATCGACAGCCCAAACCCATGATGATGACTCCCAGAGATTGGACCGTCATGATCGGTGACAAGTTTTACTCACCGGTATCAGATTTTGACCTGACGGATGAACAGGTATGGAATGACATGCGTGGTCCGGACTGGCCTGTGACATATCCCGGATGGGACCATCTGGAACATTGGATCCAGCAAGAACTGATCGAGGTACACCATGTCAACAGAGATACCGTACACGGACATCGGCCCATACTGGACAAGGTGCTGGCTCAGGGCAACGAGGTGGTGTACACGGACCGTGACGATCTACTGCAATCACAACTGATAAACTCCGCGATGATAACCAGGGTGGGGTGTGACCTGTACCATGGCACATGGGACGAGGGAGAAGATCTGCAACGACTGAGGCAACACAGGCAAAGCATGTTCCCTGGATATCGCAATCACGTGGTGGACTCCATGGGACACAGCGATGGTTGTTACTGTCCGGTCAAGCCCGGACTGATCATCAGCCTGGCTGACATGCCCACTTACCAACTGACCTTTCCGGGTTGGGAGGTGGTACACCTGCACAATCAGGGTTGGAAACGTGTGCGACCATTCCTGGATCTCAAGGAAAAGAACCATGGCAAGTGGTGGGTGCCGTGCGAGGAACTCAATGATGATTTCACACGCTACGTGGAGACATGGATGGACCATTGGGTGGGCTACGTGGCAGAGTCAGTGTTTGACGTCAACATGTTGGTCATTGACCAGCACAACGTGATATGCAACAACGAGAATGATGCTGTGTTTGAGGCATTCCACAGGCATGGTGTGACTCCGCACGTGTGCAACTTCCGGCACAGGTATTTCTGGGATGGTGGTATCCATTGCATAACCAGTGACCTGGATAGGGCAGGCACACTGCAGGATCACTTTCCGGAACGGGATCAGCCATGATTGACATATATCTTGACCAGCATACATCATGTGACAATGTATACAACTATCTCACCTATAGCAACATCGAGTTCAACATCATAGACACATGGAATTCCAACCCGGCACGCGACCAAGGATATCATGACTTACCCGAGGAGATATTCTCGAGGAAGGACACCGCCTTTGTGATGGGCCAGAAAAATTTCATTGCATTGTTATCCGACGACGTGTCCCGGGCACGCATCCATCAATACATCAACCGAGGCAATCACATGTTGGTGGTTGGTTATGACATGAATGGAGAGGACAGTTTTTACTGGTGGAAGTTCGCAGATCCATGGGTCCCTGATGCACTGAAAGACCTGGACCAGAATCTGGAACACGGAAGTCTGACTCTGTACCTGGATGCACAGCCATTGGAAGACCATTGGCTCCAGCAAGATCTGGAAAACATAGAATTCATGGACGTTTCCCACAAGCATCACAAGATGCCTGGGATAACTGGAGCACACGTCAACAAGAAGGATTGCACCCACGATTTCCTGTTGTTGGCAGTCTACAGGGATATGCGAAAATCACGGCACAGGAAATATCTCATGGATCAACTGAAATCCAGGACTGGACTGATGGACCGTGGGATCGTGAATTACAGTACCATTGAGTCAAAGTTTGACACATGGATAGGAGAGTTGATCGATAATGGATGGCCAGATAGCGAACCATCCATGAGCCTGTACCTCAATGCCTGGTTGGAAGTGGTGCCCGAGACCATGTATGAACACGCACATTTTGTCACGGAAAAGACCATCAAACCCATGGCAACCAGGACGCCATTCCTGGTGTGCACCACCCAGGGATATCTCAGGTACCTGCACAGCCTGGGCTACAGGACATTCGGTAACCTGATCGACGAGAGCTATGACCAGGAACCTGATCTTGCCACCAGGATCTCCATGATGTTGGATCAGTTGCAGGACATCGTGAGCAACGGTGCGGAGTCCTTCTACCATGCCAGCCAGGACATACTGGAGCACAACCAGCTCAAAGTGGCAGAAAACCACGGAATGTTGAACATCCGCACGGGACATCGGGTGCAGGAGTGGTTGGACGGAATCAACGGTTGACCAAAAAATCATTTCCTGCTATAATTATTACAATATCACTCAACGAAAGGATACAGATGACCAGGTTTCTATTCAAGTTGTGTGTGGCCATGCTTGCCATATACTTCCTGGTGATACTGAACATACAGCAGAGATTGCACCAAAAACCCACAGTTGAATCCAGATACGTTGACCTCAACTACGAGGATCTCAGCACGGAACATCAGCAGGACATCGACTGTCTGGCCAGCAATATCTACTTCGAGGCACGCGGTGAGCCCATCAAGGGACAGGTCGCGGTGGCCATGGTCACCCTGAACAGGGTGGTATCCAAGGACTTCCCCAACACGGTGTGTGGGGTGGTGCTACAGAGGAACACAAGGGTGTGCCAGTTCTCCTGGTACTGCCAGAAGAGGGCCAGTTGGTTGCACAGGAGCCAACGGGTCAAGACCAAGAAACACTATGATGGCATACAAGATCTTGCAGTCAAGGTATACACCAATTACCAGACACTGAAGCAGGAGGATCTCACATATGGATCCACTTTCTACCATGCCACATACATAGATCCCAATTGGGATCTCTACAAGGCCAGGACCATTGGCCGACACATATTTTACAAACATTAATCAAGGGAATAGCAATGCAAAAACAACTTACAGAACTGTTCGCCAGGATAGACAGAATGAGGAAAGAATACGATGAGATCAGACAAGAGAACCAGAGGCTCAAAGAACAGTTACAAGAATACCAGGAAGAGGAGCAGGTACGTGCCTTCTGGCAGGGAACTAAACAAAGTCCCACTTGTGAAGTATGGGGACAAGATGCCGATGACGTCAACACCAACCAAGACGACAGAGCAGTGATACTCCAGGACATCAACAAGAGGTCCATGTGATTGACACGAGCATCGAGAACTGCTACAATATATGATGGATAAGCACAAACGCATAGGTTTCGCCTGCAAGTGGATTGATCGACCCGACCAAGTGGGTGGCATCAAGGCACGTGACACGGAGACCAGGGCCTACAACATCAGGGCCACCACCGTGCGTTGGCTCAACGAACACAGGTCCGAGGCAGAGGACAGGCTGTGGGAACTCATGCAACACAACATCGAATCCACCAGGAAGTTGGTGGACCGTGTGGGACACATGGAACCACACCTGAGGATGGTGCGTGTGAGCTCGCCCATATTGCCCTGTGCCACGGAGGCCACGTGGAAATACTTCTGGCGCAAGCCGGACGTGGTGTCATACATGGAAAAGCACTTCGCTGAAGTGGGCAGGCTGGCACGTGAATTGGACGTGAGGCTGTCATTCCATCCGGGACAGTTCGTGGTGCTGGCATCCGACAATCCGGACATAGTGGACAGGAGCATAGAGGAATTCGAATACCACGTGGACATGGCCAGATACATGGGCTATGGACGCACCTTCCAGGACTTCAAGATCAACGTACACATATCAGGCAAGCAGGGCCCGGCGGGCATAATCAAGGCACTGCCCAGGCTATCGCCCGAGGCACGCAACTGCATCACCATAGAGAATGACGAGAACGCATGGGGCATCTCGCACAGCCTGGAACTGGCGGATCACCTGGCATTGGTGTTGGACATACACCACCATTGGTGCAGGGAGGGAGAATACATCGAACCCACGGACGACCGGTTCGCACGTGTGAAGGACAGTTGGCGTGGCGTCAGGCCCGTGATACACTACTCGGTATCCAGGGAGGACGTGCTGACGGAACATGCACAGGACCAGATACCCGACATGACCACACTGCTGGAGTCGGGACACAAGAAAGCAAAATTGAGGGCACACAGTGACTTTTACTGGAACCAAAAGGTAAATGAGTGGGCCCTCGGTTTTCTCGATCACGCAGACATCATGTGTGAGAGCAAGGCCAAGAACCTGGCCAGTTTCCGCATTGCCGAGCAGGCGATGCAGATGGGATTATTATAGAGGACTGACAGATGAGAATAGAACAAGATATGAAATTGGATTTCAAGGACGTGTTATTCAAACCCAAGCGTTCCGTGATAACGAGTCGCAAGGATGTGGACCTGCACAGGACCTTCAGGTTCCTGCACAGTGGCAACACCTGGACGGGTGTGCCCATCATGTCTTCCAACATGGATGGCGTGGGCACGTTTGAAATGGCCAAGGCACTGCAGGAATTCAAAATGATCACGGTGCTGGGCAAGCACTACACCGTGGATGACTGGAAACAGGCCATCGGCTCAGGCGTGAAGATGGAGTACCTATCCATATGCACTGGCACAGGTGCCATATGGGACAAGGACGCCAAGGACTATGCCACCATGAAAGCAGTGCTGGAGATGTATCCAGACATTCCTTTCATCTGCGTGGACGTGGCCAACGGATATCCTGAGAACTATGCGGACTTCATTGCACGCATGAGAGATGAATATCCCGACAAGACCATCATCGCGGGCAATGTGATCACGGGAGAAATGACAGAAGCACTGTTGCTCAAGGGTGCGGACATCATCAAGTGTGGTATTGGACCAGGAAGTGTCTGCACCACACGACTAATGACAGGTGTAGGTGTTCCGCAATTATCAGGTATTATCGAATGTGCGGATGCGGCCAATGGCATCGGTGGACACATCATCGGTGACGGTGGTTGTGTGTATCCCGGAGACGTGGCCAAGGCATTTGGTGCCGGTGCACATTTCGTCATGCTGGGTGGCATGCTGGCAGGACACAAGGAAGGCGGTGCCTACAATGAGGAATCAGGCACGGTGGAGTTTTATGGAATGAGTTCAAATGCGGCCATGGCCAGGCATGGTGCCAGGAAGGACGGCTACAGAGGCGCAGAAGGCAAGGTGGTCAGCCTGCCCTACAAGGGTGAGGTCAAGGACACCGTGATAGAAATATTAGGTGGCGTCGGATCTGCCGCGACCTATATAGGTGCACAGAGGATCAAAGACATGCCCAAGTGTACCACGTTCGTGCGTTGCACCCAACAGGTGAACACAGTGTACGGCAATGTATAACACAAACACAGGAGAACAACATGACTATTGACTTCAAGTCGCTGGCAATGGACCTGGCCCAGAAAGATGGCTACACCATGGCACTGGCGGAACACGAACTGGACATCGTGCGTAACCAGATGAGGGGTTACCTGGGTGACCTGGCCAAGGTCAAGAACAACATCCACATCTTGCTGAAAAGCCGCAACAGCATTCCAGAGCACACTGACTACACCGATTCACTGGACAAGTTGATACAGCAGGCAGTGGACACTTCGGAAAAGATCGAATACCTCAAGAACACGTTCATGTATGGCCCAGAGTAAGCCAGGAGAACAACCCGTCAGGATCGAGGACGGAGGCGACACCATAGTGTTTCCCGAGCAGTACGAGAAGCAGTTCGAACTGGTCAACCAGGGAGACAAGTATGTGTTGCACCAGCACGATGGCACCACATATCTCATCAAGGTCAGGAACATGTCCGGGCCCAAGAAACAGGTGTCACGTCTAGACAAACTGATTCCACCCAGGAGGGGACACTGATGCATGAATATTACTATGAGCCCATATACAGGGGCAAGGTCAGAGACGTGTATGCACTGACCAACAATTACCTGATGATAGACACCACTGACAGGATATCGGTGTTTGACCGTGTGCTGGAACTGCCCTGCAAGGGCCGGGGCCGTGTGCTGAACGAGATCACGGCATTCTGGAGCAAGTACCTGCAGGACATCATACCCAATCATTACGTGAGGCACAGGAACACACAGATGGTGGCCAGGCGTACCACTCCCATCAAGATAGAGTTCGTGGTCCGCAAGTGCATCTTTGGTTCTTTCTATGAACAGCACAAGGACAAGTTCCATGAAGGTGAGATGTTGGACAATCCCATCCTCACACCCACATCCAAGTCGGACACCAAGGACGAGCCACTGACCGAACAGCAGTGCCGAGCCATATCACCAAGACACTATGACTACTGCAAGGACATATCACTCCGGCTGTTCCGCCGGGCCTATGACTACCTCTACGACAGGGGTGTGATATTGTGCGACACCAAGTTTGAATTTGGACTGCAACGCAACGAGGTCCTGCTGATAGATGAGTATCTCACTCCCGACTGTTCCAGGTTCATCAAACGTGAATCCTACGAGCAGGGTGATTTCGTGTTCGAGGACAAGCAGATCATCAGGAACAAGGTACGCAACAACGAGACACTGACCGAGCAGGTGATGTTGGATCTGTTCCGGGTGTATGACGACATGAACCAGATCATATGCAACTGATGGCTGATGACAAGAAAGTGGGAGTGCTGATATCAGGCACAGGCAGTAACCTAAAGGCCTTGGTTGATGCACTGGTCCCGATTGCATGGGTTGGCAGTAACAATCCTGATGCCAAAGGATTGGATTTTGCACACCGGAAAAATATCCATACATTTGTCGAACCCAAGATCAAAGAGTTGGAAAGATTACTGGATGAAACATTCATGCAAGAGATTGAGTTTTTGGTTCTTGCAGGTTTCATGCGAGTGTTGTCGCCAGAATTTGTGAAGAAGTATCCCAAGAGGATAATTAACATACACCCAAGTTTGCTACCTGCGTTCAAAGGCACGGATGCCATCCGTAGGGCATACGATTATGGTTGCAAGGTCATGGGAGTCACCATACATTATGTGAATGAGAAAGTTGATGAAGGTGAAATCATTGCACAAGAACCTCTTTGGATTGTGAATACGATATTAAATCACAATGCACATCACACCAATCAAGTTAGATATACCCTGAAAGAAGTCGAACAACAGGTGCATCAATTGGAACACAGCATGTACCATAAGGTGATCCGTGACATGTTGGGCATAGGAGGTTGGGGATAATGGAAAAAGAAACAGGAGTAGTGGTACCTGAGATAGGAGACCTCAGCCAGGATCCGGAACTGAAGGGAGTTCCAGACCTAAGGGACGTGCCCGTGTTGAAGGCATTCAAGGCCTGGCACTACCAGATGCCCGACGGTTCAGTATACAGACACACCGAAATACTGGACTTCAAAGGTGTGGTGGATCAGGAAAAGGTGGACAGCGACTTTGACCAGACGTTCGTGCATCAGACCATGAGCCATGATGAATACCTGCTGTTCACGGAGACGGAGTTCGTGCCCCGTGAGATCAGGCAACCCTGCACCAAACCCTATTCCAGGAGTGGCAAGGCCAACACCTGTGAATGTGAACATTGTACAAAAGAAAAGGAGATTGAATGAAAAATACAGACCAAGCATACAAGAAAACCATTTCAGCATTTGACTCGTTGATCGACAAGTTGTTGGTGTTTACCTACGTATTGGCCGGTGTGACCACCGTGTACTCATACTACCTGTTCAGGCAGGGCGAAGTGCTGTCGGCCATATTCCATATTGCCATAACTATATTATTATTGGTGGTGGCCAGGGAGCCCAACAAATGACACACCCAAACATAACCAAATTCTACAACCAACAGGAGCATGATTATGAGATCGATTATGATAATCTCTATGATGCTGTTGTCCATGTCACTGCAGGCCAGGAAGGAAATCGACTGGGAAACGGTCAAACTCCCGCCTATATCATCGGACCGCATGTGGTGTCTATGGACTGAATACGAGGAAATCACTGATGCCATCTACATGTGTACCTACACCTGTGAGAATGGCATGCTACTCAACATACCCGGAGACGGACACTGCGTCAAGGCAGTGAAGGAGGACAGATGGTAGAGTTCCTGATGACCCTGGTGCCCGTGATCATAGTGCTGATCTGGGTGGTGATCGACAGCCGAAAATAACGGTTGACCAAAAAATACTGAATTGCTATAATAGTAGTATGAAAACTAATATTACATTGATACTACTATTACTGCTGACAACTGGTTGTGCCAGTTACTCAGCCAGACAGGTGCCTGACGAGGTCGCAATGATTCCAAATGATTGTGCCAACGAGAAGGCGATCACAACATGGTTGGAGGAGAATGCCAACCTCCCCAAAGGAAGGATGACATCAGATGAAGATTATAAACGCACGCAGAGCTATTACAAGCATCGTCTTTGGAATCTGCGTTATATCTGCAACAGCCTCTGAAGCGGGCAGATTGCCACTGAGCTACGAGGCACTGAACCATTTCCAGATTGACTGCTCAAAGGCCAAGGAGCAGACGGAATTCCTGATCGCACTGAAACGCAACCATAATGAGATGCAGATGGACAGGATCAAGGCATATCTCATGCCATGGAAAATACTCACTGACCCGGACGGACATGCCAGGTTGAGCCACTCCGGATATGGTGGCTACAACCGGATGATCGACAGCCACCTACACGACCTGTCAACCCAGTGTGGCAGTGGTCCAGGATACATGTGGTAGGGGTTGACCAAAAAATCCATTTTTGCTATAATATTATTATGAACTTAACAAAAGACAACACAATGAAAAACACTATCACGATGCTGTCATTACTGATGGCACTGCCGGCACTGGCAGAGGAACCCAAGTGCCAGATCAGGGAGACCATACACAGCGAGATCAACGGCATACTGCCGGCTCCCAAGAACGTGGACATACGCATGGAGTCCAGGCAAGAGGGCACCTACTGCGTGGTGACGTTTGACGCAGGTTCGCACTCGGTCAAGGGCGAGCAACTGGTGGATGGATTGGGTGCCATTGAGAGTTGCAGGGTGGCAGAGCAGAAGGCCAACAAGGCACTGGCCAAGCAGATCAACGACACTCAGGTCACAGCATCAGCGGTGATGGAGTGCAACGAACAACAGAACACGGTGTGGCACGCAGAGGTGGGTGCCGTGGCCGACGTGGATCAGTACAAGAGAGATCCAGAGAGACCAAGAGAATTCATATGGAATGGTACCAGATGTTTTTGGTTCCAGGACGTTGAATGGAAGGGAGCATTATCGCCCTTCTATGGTGTGGCATGTCAATTGGACGACAGGCAGTATGTCGTGGTTGACAAATTTTAACTTAACTAAGGAAAAAGGTGTATAGTATGGAAAACTTATCAAAAATCTTAGGTGTATTGGCACTCACGGTATTAGTTGGTTGTGCCTCTACCGGACCTAAATTAGAGGTGGAGAAGAAGGTCGCTACCACCATCAAGAACATACCAGAATGGTATGTGCAACTGCCCGTGAGCAAGGACCAGCAGGATCTATATGTGGCCGGTACTGGCGTCAGCGGTGACCTGATGTTGGCCAAGGACAAGGCCATATTGGACGTGGAGAAGCAGTTGGCCAACAAGATCGATGCTAGAGTGAGCTCTCTGGTCAAGCAGTACATCAGAGAAGTGGGTGCTTCGAACTCACCATTGACCATCGAGGACACAGAAATGGTGACCAAGAAAATGGTCAAGGAAGCCAACGTGGCTGGTTACATCGACCAGGACCTGGTAGTGGTCAGAGAAGGCAGGAATTTCAGGGTATACATGTTGGCCAAGTATCCCATCGAGGCCAACACACTCAGAGCCATCTCACAGGCGGAGGATTTGATAGACAGATTTGACGGCGACAGAGACAAGGCGTTTGAGGAGTTGGACAACGACATCTCAGGCAAGAGAAACGACGACAAGATCACTAGAGTGATCGAAGAACAGGAAGTGATTCCATACAACCAATAGCACCCAAACTTTGGTTGGAAAGCCCTCTCCGGAGGGCTTTTTTTTGGCCTCAGAACCAGCCGTTGACGTAGTCCTCTGCCAGGAACTCCTTGATCTTCTTGAGTTGGGTGTAGGTGAACTCATGCTTCTTGCCATACTCACGCAGTCGTGCAGGCAGTACCTCCTGTCCGGTTATGGATTTCAGCAGTGGTATCATCACTGCATTGGTGTCCTGGTAGTCAAACACGTGCGTGTACACCGAGCGATCCGGACCCAACTTCCAGGTGTTGGTACGGCAGTGGTCGCTGACCTGCTGGTGCCTGCGGAATTCACTGAATCCGTCAATGAAATGTTCCAGGTCGCGGTGCGGAGTGGTGCCCCACAGCGTGTTGGAATTGGGCAATGACCACATGGCATGCTGGTATCCGGACACGAACTTCTCCACTGGATCCCTGTATGATGCTATGCGTATGTCACACTCCGACAACTCATGTGCATAGCAGTCGTATCCCTCGTCCCTGCAGATGTAACTGACGTTCCTGTCAACGAAATACTGCATGTAGGGCACGAATTCCGGTGACTCGTTGAACAGCAGTTGGCTGAAATAGTTCAGTATGGTGGTGCTGGCACACTTCTGGTTGCGTACATAGCCTATCTTGACCTCATGTAGTTTGAACGAGATCAGGCTCATGTCACATCAGATTTCTTCTTGTTTCTGTGCGGTGGTCTTGACGTCGGTCTGTGGGTATGCGTTCCTGAACTCATCCGTGATGGGATAGGCAGTGCTGGAATGCAGTCTCAGTCCGCCCTGGTTCAGTGAACGGTTGTCCTTGAAGAACACGAAGGAGTAGGGATCTTTCTTGAGGTTGATGACCAATATGCCCACGTCATCCTTCTGTGCCATGTAGTTGTTGAGATTGGCCACGGCATATCTCTGCTTGGCCTGGTTGGCGTTGCCTGCCATGATGGAATTCACTATGGGATCCACCATGTTGGGTGCTGATGGAAACAGTTGGGTGATCACTGACTTGATGGCCTTCTGGAACTGTGATCTCTTGCCAGTGGGCAGGCTACCATACAACCTGATGAGTCCCGGCACGGATATGCCAGTGGCGCTCTGTACCTTCTGTTGTGCTATCTCGTCCTTGAACAGGTCCTTGAAGTCATTGGCGGCTCCCTGGTACTGGCTGGTGGGTCTGACCTGTTGGTCAAAGAACCTGCCCGCACCCTGGTCCGTGGTCTTGACTTCCAGTGTGCCCACTCCATCCACGGCCAAGTCTCCCTTGCCCGCTTTGGTGATCTTCTTGGAAAACACTGACAGCAGGAATTCGCCCTTGCCCTGTCCCAGTGCCGCTATCTGGCTGAGGTCATCCGTGAGCTCCTTGATGGCCGGATTCTGGTCGTATCCGTTGATCAGGCTCTGCACCGTGCGTTGGCCCGGCTTCAGCAGTTCGCTGACGTTGACCAACCGGTCGTTCTTCCACACGTCCAGCATCTTCTTCCTGTCCTCAGGTGAGGCATCCAGGCTCAGCACGTACTTGGCCAGCAATTTCTGTGCCTTGTTCACGTCCGGGTCCTCTATGGTCTTGAGTACATTGCCGATCATTTCTGACCTACTGCCCGCACCCACTGCCGCCAGCAGATCCTCGATCTCCTGCAGTGTCTTCATGGTGGCTGGATCGGTGGGCAACTCCTTGATCTTGGCTAGCAGTTGTGCCTTGAGTTCTTCCACCGCTGGTGTGTCTGCGTCTTTCTCAGTTACGAATTCTCTAAATCTCATGTGCGTGTCTCTATTGGATTAAATATTTATCATGAACAGGTTTGAACTCCAGATATATGACCATGAGCTGGTCAATCGACAGCAGTTGATTGAATTCCTTGACCATCATGCTGGTGATGTGGAGATCTGCACACAGCGGGAAGGTCCCAGCCTGTGGCATGTGGGAGTCATGGACGTGCTGGATGCCCATTGCAGGCGCACGCACAGGGATCCTGCGACCATCACCATCATTACCCCAAATCTACAGGAGGACACCACACCATATGCCAGGACACCCGCGGGCAACAACTGGTGGCAGAACTGCAGGTTGAGCTATGCCCGGGCACCTTCCCCAAAGGAACGCAGGCACATCAACCAAAGACACAGGAGATTCGCCTGTCTGATAGGCAGGAAGAATCCCGAAAGACTGGCCATGCTGTATTGGCTCAGGACCATGGACTGCAGGTTGAGCTCCATGCGTGACGACGATTTCCGTCCCGTGACCATGTGGATGGAAACGGCCAAGGGTTGGGTGGATGACCACATGGACCTGTGCCAGTGGATACACACCATGGAAATACCTCCCATGGATCATTACACAGTGCAGGACCAATATACCCAGGTGGGGCCAGAACACGAGGATTTTGGACGAGCACACATGAGCGTGCTCAAATACTACCACAACTTTGACATAGAGATCGTGGCAGAAACCTGGTGCAACGGAGACACCTTCTTTCCCACGGAGAAGACCATACGTCCATTGCTGGATGGCAAGCCATTTATCATGTACGGAGCCAGTCACTGGCTGGCAAATCTCAGGAATCTGGGATTCCGCACCTGGGCGGACTGCTGGGACGAATCATATGATGCATACGAGGGACTGGCACGCTGGAGGAGGATCAAGAGGTTGATCACTGAACTCAATGTGATGGATCCCGTGGAATTTGATCACGTGATGCAGAAGGCACTGGAGATCGCACGACACAACCAGGCACAGGCCCAGAAGATCAAGGAATGGTGGTGCGTGTGTTTGACCAGGGTTGGGGTGACTCCCAGGGCATCATACCCCAGTGGCACACCGAACACCTGCACAGGATCGTGCAGGGATATGCACCCAAGGAATCCGCCATATTGGTCAACAGCACCTGGTACACCGACGACATGCACGAGGAGGTGGTCAAGTTCATCCGTGACCGTCACATCCACAACGTGATCATCACCAGCATGTGTGACGCACACATGGCCAGGCGGGACCGGTATGATGGCCTGGGAGTACGGGTGTTTGAGATCGGTTACTACAGGGGTGCTGGGTTCTACGACTTCTTCGCATGGGCACTCCATCAACTGCATGATCCAGTGCCGGCCCCGCAGTTGTTGGATCATGAACTCATTGAAAAACCCTTCATGTGCCTGAACAGGAAACACCACGAGCACCGCCTTAGGATTGTAAATAACCTTCGTAGTGCTGGTCTAACCAGCAAGGGCATAGTTACCCTGGCCGGCACTGATCTGCGCCTGGATGAGGACTTCAAAAACCACGTGAGCGTGGCGCCCGAGTCGGGTGCTGACATACCCAATGACATCGTCACCCTGGGTCCAACACCCATCTGGTGCGGACATTTGCTGAACGTGGTCACTGAGACCTGGTGGGACATCAATCAGGCATACCTGGCCGCTGACAAGTACTTCAAGCCATTGGTGGGCCTGCGTCCTTTCCTGATATGGTGCGAGGACATGGGTGTGGAATGGTTGACCGATCGTGGGTTTGAGCTGTACCATGATGACTTTGGAGACATCACTGATCTGGATCTCCGCAATCATGAGAACATGATTGCATTCCTCACGGTGCTCTCTGACCAACCAAGGAAATATCTGGTGAATAAATTCGTTGGCATCAGGGAGAAACTGTTATATAATAGAAATAGATTTGAAGAATACGTCAAGGAACAAGATTTTGACAAAGTTATTGGAGAGATGAATGCCACATTTAGTACCCATAGTCGTTGAAAAGACTGCACAGGGCGAACGCAGTTACGACATATATTCAAGATTGTT